>JAAUXU010057981.1_pt1 | contig 27614 bp, 34 predicted proteins | sample 7278151 | NCBI WGS metagenome assembly JAAUXU01 (sample SAMN14350113, study PRJNA611818) | marine sediment metagenome | isolation source: surface marine sediment (1.8m) | place: French Polynesia: Moorea | collected 2018-08
CCCCCCCCCCCCCCCCCCCCCCCCCCCCCCCCCCCCCCCCCCCCCAACAACCAGCCTAGGGCCGCGCAAGCACCCGTGCTCCAGCAACTGCTGACGTGACGCGAGGCGTCTTCATTAGCCGGGGGGGCCGGAGAAAACTAACTGTCCAAAGAAGGAGAGAAATTTTTTGCTCTTGCACATACACGAGGGTGAGTGCTGACTCAGTTTAGATAACTCTTGTCTCATTATCGAATTATTGCCTGGAAGACAGTGGGGAGACTTTGCCAAGAAGTCGGCTGCAGTCCGGAGAACATATCCAGTTTGTCACGGTCTCGTTGCAAAGTCTGTCAAGCATAAATCAAGGCGGGAATTATTTCGCTTAGTGCCTCTCACCAGATCTTGCGTACACATGCAAAGACAGAGAATGCGCGCGTGTATGTAGCGACGACGACGTCGACGAGGAGGGTTTATTGGCGGCTAATAAAAAAAGATAAATGGGGTTGGGTGTTTAGGCAGGGAACTCACAGATGTAGTAGTAGTCATCCGAACAAGGCGTCAAGAAACTGGAGCTCCTGCCAGTAACCCGATACGAATCAAGGCATGGGCTGGTAATCCAGGGCTACTTCTTCGAGGAAAGAAAAAAATCCCCCAGCATCGTTGCTGCATGCAACGCAGGTGCAACTTTGCTCATGCTCAGTCAGAGTGATGCAACTCCACAGACTGGCCAAGAGGGAGCGTTGGTACGAAACCTTTCTTTCTTTGCCACATGCAGAGACTCGACTAAACGTACCACTTGTACTGCGACACCACCGTCCCCTCGTTCTCCTCCCTCCACTTCCTCCGTTCTGGACATTTCATGACTCGAAAAAAATCTCCTAAAAGTCTGGAATAGCTGTCGATTCGCATTTCATCCGTCGATTTTGATTTTTGGGAGCCGCACCTACGTTCAGTGCGTGAATGGCGTCCCTCCCCCCCCCCCCCCACTCCCCTGAAGGGGGCGTGTGAAATCGCTTGCGCTGCGACGAATTCGGAGAATGGGGAACATTTTTGGCCGATCTCCGTAGTCCCGCCTTCTCTTTATGCCGCGACCCCTAAAACTTTTTTTTTATTCGAATTTGTTGGAGGAGCCGCCGTTGATGCCTTCCTCTTTTCACTGCTCGATTTTGGGCGTATCCGACTGATACACATTTCTCCATGCTTGAATGGGGAAAGAGGAGGACAGAGTGAGATTGAATCGAGGGGGGGCCAAAACCGAATATCTCGTCACAAATGGACCCCGAAGGGGAAATGGAGACGAAGAAATATTTCGTCGTCGTTCCGTGCATTCCGACTTCCATGAACGGTAAACTGAGGTAAAGCGAGTGAGGAGTTCATGTAATAGGAGAAGTCCAGATCTGTTATAGCTTGTCATACCCACTATGTATGCACACGTATGAGTGTCAAAGAACACCAAAACAACAACAGCAACAACAAAAAAAAACCCAGAGCACAAGTATCTGAAATGTGGCGCACCCAGAGAGCATAAACAAAAATAAGAGACCAGTATGAAGCTTTTCGATCCAAAATAGTTTAGGGGTTCTTCGTCTTGCCTTGATATCAGTTTTACTGCCAATGACAGCAAAAAAAGGAGAGTTGCCAACTGGATGCACGAAGTTAGATACAACAGAATTTTATGATCTCGGACCATTTGTGCTGTAACCATGACTGATGATGGCGGCGAAGAACGCTCGAGTGCAACCGATCTGCACTATTACGACAACACTGCATAAAATCTCCAGCATTTTTCTCGCCCTCCTCCAGATAGAAAATGCGCTTGCTCACACTGCTTTTTGCCGTAAAACTTGTCGGGAAGGATTGAAAAGCCGCCATATTTCATACTTATGCAGACGCCAACGTCCACACGCACTGTACGTGTGCACTGCACGCACTGTGTACCCACGCACGCACGCACGCACGCACGCACGCACGCTCGCACGCTCGCACGAGCACGACACCAAGTTGAGGGACGTCGTCAGTTGCTACTTGCGAGGAAATCAATTAACCACCGTTGTCACCGTGGCTAAAAACGACGCTGTCGACGCTGTCCTGGAGGTTGTCCCTCACCCACTGCACTGCTTTGCCGCGCTGCACAGTGGACGTGGTGAGTGAGAAGCGCACAATTTGACACGCGTCTCAGCGACAGAAATTCGGTGAAAAAGCGGGCGTGTGCAGAGCCCCCCCCCTCCCCGAGGGCCACTCCCACTCCCTCGCTCCCCCTGTAGTTGACGTTGATCGATCATTAGTCTGATTTGCCTTTGCTGCTTTTCCCCTCAACTACACGCGCGCCCAGATTGCCATACCGGAAATTCAATGGGACCGCACCGAGGGGCGCACCCAAATCTCTCTCTCTCTCTCTCATGTGTGTGTGTGTGTGCAGAGCATCACTCAAGCGTGCGTGTTGTGTCAGCTACAGTTGCAATTTTTGCTGCTTCCAGTCGTATTTTCTTAGAAATCTTTTGCGCGCTTAGAATTTTCTCTTCTTGGTCCTGCGTGTCACAGCAGTGATACAGTCAGAGCAGAGATTTGCTCCTGCTTGTGACCGGCGTATCATCGCATCATCTGATGACACCGCAGCTGTATGACTCATCGGCTGTCAGAATTTTTCACGCCTGCTTGGTCGTCGACATTTTCTATTCCTCTCACTTCCTCTCCAATTCGTGATCATTCTCCTACACCCATGAGTACGTGCGTGCTCGTAGCTGACAAGACTACCACGATATGCGTAGTACACGAGACCCGCCGACTATTAATATTGATGATGCCAGAGACTGATATTGTCATTCCATTCTCTGGTGCTTTCTCGTCCATTTGGCTTCTTTCATATCGCTTGCCAACGTAATTCGAGCTGCGTACGACAATGTGTGTGTGTGTGTGTGTGTGTGTGTGTGTAGTTTGCATAGCTTTCTAACGCCTTTGTGCACTTCCGGCTGCACCACTTACAGATGAAAGGCGCCTGATCAATCAAATGAGTAAGTGGAAAGAGAAACGATTGCATGGATTGAGCTGGAACACGCTCATATTTCATTGCAACTGCATTGTCATAGTGTTATAGTTACTACTGTAATTCCACCAGAATCAGGGTAAGAAAGAGCTGACTCAGTGTATGCGGAACGTGGCTGTCTCACTACTTAATCCTGGGGGGATGCGTCGTGGACAACAACCTGGTAGTGACAATAATTTGAAAGGAAGAGAGCGATCGAACAATGAGTCACACGGAATCAAAAGGGGATATGGGTGTCAGCATATTTTACAGCAAAGACTGCGTATGAGTACACACACATATGGTAAGCCGTGGTACTACGCGCAGATGCGGAGGAAATCATCATCTCTCCTAGTAACACCGTCCTGAGGGACTACCAGGGGGAGGGGGGGAGGTATAAGGACAAGGGGGGATCATAGGAATTACGAATGCACACCGTGTAACACAAAAAGCTTCCCTCAAAGTCAAGGACGTGGTGGAGAAAAAGAAAAGGAAGCATTGTGCAAGGCTCGGAGGCGTCGCCTGGAATATGAGGGAAGTTTCCGGCTTATAAATTGGGCAGATTATGAATGACACGCACGTCCTGGTTAGTGGCAACATCATTCTTAGTGAAAGCTGATTGCGAGAAAGTGGGCACGGCTGACAACATATTGGGGAAGCAGAGAAGAAAGATGGAGTGGAGCGGAAGAGCAGTGGAGAGCAGAGCAGAGGAGTGCGTGTTTAGGGGGGGGGAATCCAAATTGGCTTAATCTTGATTTGATGTACATATTCACGCCGCTGCCGCAGCCGCTGCTGCTAAATGAGATTGGTTTCCTGGCTCTGGCACGCCAGCACCGCGTACGTGCAGTGGATGGACGTGGTTGGGTCGGGGAGGGAGGACGAGGAGGAGGAGGAGGCAATTGAATTGGCGACCCCTGAGAAGGACTGTAATTATGTACACGAGAAGGAGGAGAGAGGCTTTAAAATACTTAAGCAACTATCATTTTGTTGGGCTCAAGGCGAACAAAGGAGAAAAAAGGAGCACTTGCACCAATTACGGTTTTTGCACCGACTTTTTCTTCTTTTCTGTCATTTTTTTACAGTACTCGTATCAACTCTTGCTTGACAATTACAATGTCACCGGGTAATTAAGTGTGATTTCTTTCGCCATCTTTTCTCCCTTTCATTTATGTCTTCTTTTTACTCATCCTGAAATGACAGGATCATGCTGAAGTCTCGCATGTTGGCCTCAGCCAGAAGCAGCAGAAGAAAAAGAGTTCTCCAGCCAAGCATGTTTCCCCACACAGTGTTTTCTCACGACGAAGGAAGCAGCTCATGCATGATTTACATAGAGATAAAGACTAACCTACCAAAAAAAGCCCGGAGTGACGCCATCAACTTGGCATCCCGGAGTCATTTCATCTCTCTCAATAATGAGGAAAAACAGACGTGGAGGATGCCTCCTTGTTCCAGGCTCTCTTGGGAGAATCCGTTCAAGAAAGAAGTCGTCGATGGAACGACTACTGAATTGTGCACTGCCTGCACATGAAGCCTTTGCGCACACGCACGCACGCACGCACGCTCGCTCGCTCGCAAGCACGCATATACATACACATGGTTAGAGCTGCTTGGAAGTGGCACAAGCAAGAAGCCTCACACGGCAACATCCGTTTCCGCTCGGCCGAGCGTGACAACGAAGAACAACGATAAAACGACGCCGCGAGACTTGGTTAAGTCGACTGATTGCTCAGGCAATCTAGAGATGAGCAACGGAGGGAAAAACGATTCGGCAATCGCAGCAAGTGGCTTTTTTTTAAGCCACTCGACTTTAATTAGAGCCTTGGATTTTTTTTCCTCCTCTGACAAAAGTTGCTGCTGCTAAATGCAATAAGCTCGTTCGCTTGAGTGACTTTGTGGCACATGAAAAAGTAATTTGCTCATAGGCCCTTTTCTTGTGCGAAAAATTGCGAGGTGACGACGTATCTAAGGGCACCGCGAGTTCGATTTCTAAAGAGCGGCGGATAAAAGTTTTCCAACGCCAAGTATTCAGCGCAGAGTGAGACACACCAGAGCAGCTGTGGAGCTCGGGCACACAAAGAGGGCCTAAAAAGTGAGTCGGTGCAAATGCAATCTCATCATCTTCACTTTATCCGCTGTGTACACGCGACCACGCACTCGAGTGCAATAATACACAACCGTAATAATCGTAAGTGTTTGAGCGAGCTTCTTTCACGTGTACTCATATGCCAGGGCAAGGGGGGGGAGGGGTAAAAGGGGAAGAGAATGAGTGAGAAATCGGAAATGGGGCACGTGCCTGGGGAAAAAAAAGGAGGTCACGTGCGGACCGGAAGGAAATTTCCCCCCCCCCCTCCTTCTCTCTCTGCAATTGAGGTTTCCCAGTGAATGAAAGACAGTTGACTTTCTGACCGAGAGGATGGGAATTCGCTCCATATATTTGGCACGCACGTGACCGATCGAGAGCGTTTTATCGGAGCGATGCAAGAATGAGGGCCAGAGCACGGACACCGGCGATTTGTCCGCTGCGTGGAGCGACGTCGACGCCGAGTACGTGTACATGGGCCACTCGTCGGACTTGACGAGGGACGACATGACATTTAGGACGGAGAAGCTCCTGTTTGGCCGACCAAATACAGCAGTGAAACATTCATGCTTCAGGGAGGATTTTACAGAGGTGCTTTCACTTTTCCAAAGTTTGCCTGTTTGTCGAATCCACAAATTCTGGGAGGCAGCTCACTGAGAGCGAGCGAGGATACTTACGAGTTCTGCATTCGAGGGAATGTAAATACTGTATGTGTAAGATAATAGTCGAAGCCTAGTGCAGAGGTAAGATAGCGGAGAAAGCTTTCAAGTCTTCTTTCTCAGAGGCGCTACACAAAAGAAAATACAGGATTTTGTTCGGTCCATAAATTCGCCAACGTCTTCCCCCCCCCGCGCTTCTTTCCCCCAGTTTCAGTTTAAAGGCATCTTGTGTGCAGGAGGCTAAAAAGCCGGAGCAAGAGAAAGAGACTCTTCTCCGCGCCATAAAGGTGGAGACAGAGATGTGAGGCGAGCGGAATAAGGACCTCTCTCTCCTTCCCCACGTTTCATAGTAGTGAAAGGAGTAAAGGAAGCTTCTCCCTCCAAAGCTTTTTCCCCATAAAAACCTAGCGGTGTGGAGGGAAAAAGACACCCAGGCCTTGAGCTGCAGCGGACAATAGGACCTTCGGCGCATTGCAAGTAGGAGACGCCATTTTGCATGGCCTCAACCAGCAGCTCGTCTTTCTCTGTGCTTTTTTCTTCCACTCCCTCTTCTCTCTCTCTCTCTCTCTGCTTTGCCATTGTTCCATGCGCACTAGATTCTCCAAGAAGCTGGCTGTGAACCACTTTGCTACAGCTGTTCCTCCATGTTTTTTCTCCTTTTTCAGGAAGCGAGCTCGCGCACGCGGATAAAATACTCGGGTTATTATGGCCTCCTATAAATAAAATGGGGAATGGAAGGAGGGAGGAAAATGGTCCGGAATGAAGAGAGGAGGGGCTCGCTGCATAAATGATTTTACGAGCTACTCTAACATCAGGGGCGTCGCCGCCACCGACGCCGACGACGCCGTCGACAGCGACGACGACGACGACGACGACGACGAGGAGGCACCGTATATAAGCAACATTAGCAGCGCGTGAGTGTACGAATACACACACCCATCTTGCGAGCACGCAGGAGGAGGGAGAATCTAATAAAGTTGCCAAAACAAATTCAAATCGACAATGTAGTACGACCGAGCCAGCGAGCGAGGGAGCGAGCGAGCGAGCGAGATGGAAGCCGCGCCCCTGCAGATATAGAACTTAGTCGGCCCTTCATCATAAGCGATTGCGAGAGTGGGTTTTAATGGACCCCTGTGGAAAGAAAAAGGAGCTATAATGTGTAGCAAACCTCCTTCTCTCCTCTGGTTCTTATCTGCAGCCCTGGGATTTAATCGGGAGGATAGAGAAGCTCCCCCCCCCCATGGTCCCCCCCCTCAAAAAAATCATTGCCCGCTGGAAAAAATGTGAGTGGCACAGAGACGTTGGTGGGAGGGGGGAGAGGACGATGATGAGAGACATACCCACCTCATTTCCAAATGGATTGCCGGACAAAGTATTCTGGAAGAGAGCGGAGAGATAACGTTGCATTCCATTCCTGATACGGAGGATCGTGCATCATTGTGTGGACTGTGATAGAGAGAAAAGAGGCACGCCAAACACAGTGACCAAACTCATGTCATGACACCGCCGGCTCCGAGCCAGCCGAGAGGGAACGGATCGATCATCTTGGTCTTCTCCAAGGCAGACGAATCTTGCACGCACGCACATGCCGATGGTTAATTCTCCTCCTTTCCTCACGGGATGTGGTGTGGGGATTAGTGGTCTAATTTGGTGGTGGTCTCATAATGAGGTGAGCTGGAGAGAGAGAATTGCCTCTCTCTCTCTCTCTCTCTTTCTTTCTCTCTCGGTGTGATCGTTCGGCGCCCGCTTGTGGTGCTTAAAGAGCCCTGAGCTAAGAGAGAGTTGGCAACAAAGCCACTCGGAGCCTCCATTCGTCTCTTTTCTTCCAATCCCATTCCCAATTCCCTCAGCCGCCAACATTGCAGCCAAGGAGAAGAGGCTCACCTCCTCCTCCGTGTTGTTGGCGGTGGAAAAACCACGCACGCCACACAGAAGCTTAACTCTGAGGGCCGCCGCCGCCGCCGCTGCCGCAGTCGCCGCAGCCGCCGCAGCCGCAGCCGCCGCAGCCGTTGCAGCCGCCGCCGTTGCAGCCGCCGCCGTACAAAAGCTCAATTAATGTGCAAAGAAAGGAAGCAGCGGCACTCAAGACCGCCGGCACCGCACACAACCGCACCACGGCCACCGCAGCCAGGCAAACAGCTTCTCTGGGAGGGAGAAAATTGACGGGCAGAGCAAAAAGAGGGAGGAGGAGGAGGGGGAAACCGCAAATTGTTTGTGACAAATGATGCAGTTTGGTTTTCATTGTGTGCTAGCAGGCAATGAAGAGAAAGAAAAGAAGTGCAGAGCCAGCCAGGCTTGTTGTGCAGCACTGACACCAGCCAGGCAGAAGCCGCGCAACAATGCACAGACTGAATTCGATGTTTAAGGACCCCCTTTCTTGGCGACGGCGTCTCTGATTGAGATATTCAGCATCTGTCGCCCCCCATTCAAGGAGATCCAGACCCCATAATCTCCTCTACTTCCGGTAGCTGCAGCTCCTCTTCTTATCCTTGGCGTAGTTCTATTTGTACTGCTAGTCAAACAGTGACTGCTTCTTAGACTTGCTCCAGTAAGGCGTGGCCTAAGATTTTTTCTCTTCCCCTCGGCCGCGGTCTTTTCGTGGATCTTTGTTTGCTTTTGTGTCTTCTTTCCGGCAGGCGAGCTCTTCTCCCTTGTTCCTTCCCCAAGTTGCCACCTGGGGGACACCAGAGAGCAAGTAAAGAGATCTGCACGCGTGACTGCTGATGGTCTTTGTGCGCTCGCGCGCGCGCGCGTGTGTGTGTGTGTGGGTGCTTGGCCTCGCCGCCCTTTCCCCCTTCACACACAACGATGCCTGGAGGTCCAGAAGTCTGAGGAGGAGGCGAGAGTCTGCATGCAGGGGAAAGAGAGAGGGTAGCAATGTAGAAGAACCACAGATCTGGTGGGACAGATAAGCCTGCACGCAGAGCGCTTTTTTGTTGTGACCTTAACAGCAGCGGCAGCAGCGGCAGCAGCAGCAGCAGCAGCAACAACAACAACAGCAGCAGCAGCAGCAGCAGCAGTCTGACTTTCTCCAGAAACCATTGGGATAGCGCCCCTTTCTCCCCTTTGCTTATCCCCCTTTTTTCCGTTTTCCCCCTCTTTCTCTCTCCGACAGAAGGAAGGAAGGAAGGAAAGAGGGAAAGAAAGCATGATCAGCATTCAGACCTTCCTCCTCTCCTTTTGCCCCCAGAGCTTCTTCAATTCCTTTCTCTTCCATGTCCCCCTCCTTCCTGCAATCTTATTCGCCTCCTCCTCCTCTCTTGGAAAGAATACGACTGTTGGCACCCTTGTGGAACCTAATGAGTTCGTCCCTAATCCATTATTCAACACGCACCTCTCTTCTCCACTGCTGTGACACTGCTATGCTGCGACTACTGGACGACGACGGCAACGGCGGCGACGACGACGACGACGACGACGACGACGACCCCCTGCTTCCAAATGACGACAAAAATCGCCACTTTTGGCGCCTGTAGCCGTCACACAGCGCCCTCTGGCGCGCCCAACTCCACGTGGAGCTGCGCCGGCGTGCTCTTCAGCAGGGCCGCAGGAGTCTCTCTCTCCATTAGCCGCGGCAACCCAGGGAACTTGCTTCATTGGCTGGCGGCCGCGGCGGCCCCAAACCCCGCCCAAAAGCCATCAACGTGGGTTTTCCGTTTCCAACGCCTCCTCTATGGGCAAGACTACATAGGCCGGCCAGGAACTCCTCCGTGGTCTTGGGCAGGTTGGACAGAGAGAGAGAGAGAGGGGGGGGCAGTGTCTAATTACAAGCTAATTATTTCGGGTTTACCTGGCAACATCGGACACCCTGGCTGGCCGGGTGCGCGGACTGGCGGACGGACAAGGTGGTGGCCCAAGAAGTGTTGTTGTCTGTCCCGCTAAGTAAGAGGGAGGAAGAGATAGCAGAGGTGGGTTTGGGACGAAATTGCTGCGCGCGCGTTCCTCCTCCTCCTCTTCCTGCTGTCAGAGCTAACAACTATGCAAAAGAGCTCGTCGGTAAACGCTCATTTACGCGTCGTATGAACTTAAGAAGGAAGGAATTTGCCTCGATTGCGACTGCCTGCAACTTTTTTTCTTACGTGTTTTTTATGCTCATACGCTTGTTTGCAGTGCAGCACAATGCAGTACGGTACAGTGCAGTACTTAGCGATTTTTTCCTACCAAAGGAATTGATGTAGGCACTATATAGAATAGGGGGGAGAGGAGGATAAGCAGCAAGAAGCGGAAATTGCCAAACCTCTGCCAAAACTTGTCGGACTCGTAGAAGACAGATGGGTTTATTTTATTGCCCCACTCGACACACATGCGCGCGCACACACACACACACGCACACTTCCTCTGATAGAATTTTTCGCGGTCATTTTTCTCGGAGTTGTGTTGTGACGGCAAAAATGACTGCCATAATATCCCGCCCTTTTTTTGCTGAGAAGCTCAGCATAAATTATTCATGCGAAAAAACACCTTCTCCACCTTTTCCCTGGCCCTCCTCCCCCTCCATGGTCTTGGTGAAGACAGCCCAGCCTCCTCTCTTTCTCTTCTCCTATTCCACTTTTATTGCCGTTGGTCAATTGCGAGAATTTCCTCCTCTGAGGGTCGCCGTCGGCGTCCTCGGCCGCTCACTCCTTGGCTGGGTTTGGTTGGTTGGTTGGGGGGGGGGGGAACAAATAACTTCTTTTACAAACCAATTCTCCCGTTGAGTTATGGCCTGCCGGGGAAATAAAGGGCTTAGTCAGCGAGGTGCTTACGACTGTGCAGCCGCTGCTGCCCACCACGGTCTTTGAGCTCGTAATGACAATATCATTTTATACAAGAGGCTGTAAATTGCTCACGGTGTGTGATGAGTCAGCACTGAGGACTCGTTTTTCCAGCCGAATGGAAAAAAACTTCTTACCTCTCTCTCTCTATTGAAAAAGCCAATTAAACTCTCAACATCCTCCTCTTCATTTCCTTCTCGTGCAGAATCATTCTTCTTGAAAGGCTACAACGGCCTCGTGTGTGTGGACTTTCGATGGGCCTTCTTTCCATTTTCTCAATATTCAATAACCGATATTTGCCTGCCAACCAGCCAAACCCCAAGACTCGGTATTTTCGCGAATTAATACCCTGGCTCGTACCATTACTGCTGCTAGCAGCGGGGTCCTTGTTTTGTTTGCCGGGGGGGGGGGGAAGTTTCTCCGCCAAAATGCTGCTGCCACTGGTGCAAAAATACTTCCTTTCTCACCGACACTTTCCTCGAACCGCCCTTACGTACTTCATGTTGGCGGAATTGTTTGCAAGTACCTTTTCTTGGGGGATCAACTACGACCTCTCTTCGCCCCCCCTTTCCTTCCACCAGTCCTCTATAGCAGAACAGCCTCGGAGGCCGTCAGAGGAAGCACAGTAGTAGGGGAGGAGGAGAAAGGCTTAAGGCAGAAGCAAAGCCTCCCTTTCTTCTCTCTGCTTGCTGCTCAATGTGCCTGAAATGGCCCTGCTTGCCCCTCTTTGGCGGATGCTGGCAAAAGAAGGCCACACAGTGAGGGAAAGGGGGAGGGGAATGGCAACCAACAACCTCTTTTGCCAGCTTTCACAGTCTCTCTCTGGCTGCTGAGAAGTCTTTCTTCCCACTTTTTGGCACTGCTTGGCACCGGCATGCCAGACAGACAGGGCTGAGATACCTACCTACCAGTGGGAGGGAGAGAAAGGGGCTCTTTTTCGGCAGCACCCAGCAAGCAGCCCCTTTCTTTCCAGCATCTTTCTGGGTGTTTCCGGTTTGCTTTCTGGCCCATGCCTGGATTCCTCCTACTGCTCGTTCTGATCGCCTGTCTGTAGGGAAGGTTGCAGGCCGGAAATAACGGGTTAAGGGGGTACCGAAAGGGTTGGTAAGGCTCCATTAAGTGTAATTCGACTCACACACACATGAGGAAAGCAGAGCATTTTCTTGGTGTATAAGAATATGGTCGCAAAGTTTGCATACTCTTTCGGTGTAACATGCAGAAATACAGTGGTCGACGGTGGAAAGGTATACTCCCAACCACTAGGTGTCCTTTCTGCTTTCTCACCCGCGCGCGCACGTACAGAAGCTTTCTTTGGCACAAGAGGCGAGAAAGAAAAAAGGCTTAGAGTAAGCGAGTCTGGGCTGAAAGGAGAAGAGAGCAATTTTGGGCTGGAAAGGCTGGCATTGCCAGGGAGATAGATAGAGAGGAATCCAGAACAAAGAGGAAACTTTTTCTCCCCCCTTCCTCTCTTTCTCTCTCCTTTCAAACGCGGTGGTAATACAGGGTATGTATGTGACCGCCGCCGTCGTCGTCGTCGTCGTCGTCGTCGTCGTCGTCGTCGTCGTCGTCGTCGTCGTCGTCGTCGACGTCGTTGTTGTTCTTGCAGTTTTTTCTTATGGGGAAGAGTGGCAAAGGAAGAGGGGGAAAAAGAGGGGGGGGGAAGCCAAACTGAGGCCATAGAGGCAAAAGCAAGGAGGCGGAAAGAGGACAAGCTCGACCCTCCTAACTGCAGTTTTCCAGCGTCGTTGAATGTGACAATGCACAAATTGTGGGAAGGTCATCCTCTCATCCGAGTATCAACCGAACGAGAACGTGCGTCAGCCGTCGATATAAATTCAACTCTTTTTGCTCCATCCCCTAAGTCGAGAACGCGGCCGCACTTATTTGCAGCTGCGACCCCGACTCCTTTTTCTGGCCAATTATCCCAATACGGTGCAAAAACTGCTCACGGACTCGAGCGCTTTTTCTTGTCGATCGATGGGTAATCTCTCTAAGTGAAGCTTCATTTACTATTCAATCTCGTTCCATCTGACGTGTGCGTACGGATGAAAAAGGGAATCTCCACTTGGCTGAAGCCCCATCGAGATAGCGTTCAGCAAAGTGAGAGAGTCTAAGCGTATTTGTACAAAGTAACAAGCGCTTTTTGTGAACTCTTATGCAGCGAGGAGCATAATCAGCTGAGACTCTTTCTCTTCCCTCCCCCCGCACGACTCCCTCCATCCCATCCAATATATTCAGAGTGAGTGTGAAAAGATTTGGAGAGAGAGAGAGAGATCCGACATTCAGTCGCTCGCTCGCTCGCTCGCTCGTATAACATTGTGGCTTCATTTGAATAATGTGTTTAGACTCCTGTTATGTATAAGACTCACGAGGGGGGAACGAATGAATAGGAGGGAATGGAGGAGATGGATCAAGCCAGCTACAGTGATGAATATACACAGCAAATACCGCATCCGCCCTTGGCCACAAGTAAGAACCGCAATAAAGAAGGAAATTGGTTTGAATGAGGAAAAGAAGTGGAGAAAAGATTCCTGCCTAAATGTGCAGGTGGCCGAAATGGCCTCGGGCGGCCCCTTTGCGCTTCACCGGCGAGAACAGAAGAACGAAAGAAAGAAAGAAAGAAAGAAAGAAAGAAAGAAAGAAAGAAAGAAAGAAAGAAAAAAGTGGGTCTGTTATTACGGCCAACTAATTCCACATAGCTTTTTTGGCAGCCTTTAGTCCGCTGGCATAAAGTCACAAATTGCCTACAAAGGTGAGAGACACAGACAAGAGCAGAGTTATTCAATGTCTCTCTCGTCTTCATTTGTGCGCGCTGAAGCATTTCCCATATTCTCCTTTGTGCCCTCATAACCTCTGGATTGATCATTGAATCAAGACAACCGAGTGAGGCTTTTGCGGTTTCACGCACAAGAGCGAGAGTGAGTGAGAGACCTTGTTCGTTCGCTCGCTTTCTTCAGATTGCCTGACATTTGGGTGGGATCACACAGGGCTAAAGCAGCCAAAAGCAGCCATCCTCAAAGCGAGCGAGCAAAGGTGGTGAAAAAACACGCCAGACAGAAGAAAAGAGATTTTTCTGCCCCCTGCAGCCGCGGCGCGGCCGCCGCCGCCGCTGTCGTTGTCGCTGTGGCCGCAGCTGCAGTCCTGGCCCTGGCCGCTGCTGTTGCTGTTGTGACCGCCGCCGCCGACGACGACGACGACGACGACGACGACGTGGCGCGGGTTGGACCCTTTCTCGTTCCACAACTCCACGTGGATCCTACATCCTCTCTGCGCTGCCTTTCCCCGCGCTCTCATTGGCCGCGCCCACCAGCTGCTCCAGGCCATTGGCGCCGGCCAACACCGAGCCCTCCCACCGAACAAACGTTGGGGAAATCTTTCTCGACGAAAAGCCCCCTATTGATATATGATTATGAAAACTGGCTTCACGCTCGATTTCTGACGTCTCTCCATGATGCCAGCCTGCAAAGCTACAGCTTAGGGAAGGGGGGGGAATGAGGTATGCGAGGAGGGTCATAAACATTTTTCGGACAACAATCCGGGAAGTGCTAAACTGTGTTGGTGGCGTCGCCGTCGTCGTCGACTGCAGCGACTGCAGCGACAGCGGCGGCATTAAGTCGGTTGTCCGCCGACGCCGCACTCATGTTTGACAAGCAGATGACTACACAACGATGTGACACGATATGGAAACGCTACCGCGTACAATGTCATTACTTTTTTTTGCGCAAAGTTGTGTGTGTGCAAATAAAAGGAGTTCGATTTCGTCGTCCTGAAAGTAGCTGCAGCACATTCGCGATGCCTTCTCCTTCTCTCTTTTTTGCCGCAAAATTGCCTTCTCCACAAAGATTGTGTGCGAACACACACGCCCGCGCGCACACACACGCACACACACACACACACACACACACACACGTACTCGGGCAGACATCAACAACACTGCTGCCCCCAGGCCAAGAAAAGAGAAGCACCGCTAAACACGCTGAGGAATCTAATCGCCCCCGCTTCACTCACCTCTCCTAAAGGCCGAGGAAAAGGAGGATTAGACTGTCTAGCAGCCTGTTACACAGACATTTCTTTCTGCTCTTATTTTCCCCTCAAGCTATCAACTCAGCTAGGCACGAGGCCTACTAAAGCTGCTTCTTCACTACTTGGCGGGGCCATATTAAACAATTTGGAAGGGATGTGCAGTCTTTGAAAGACACAACCTGCAGGCTGAAAGGCAGACTTTTTAATAGCCTTGGAGACTAATCCTGTTGCAAAAGAGGCTTCTTTTTCTGCACAGTCATGAGCAGCAGACCTTAGGTTTATTCATCTCTCTAGGTGTATTTTGGCTTATCACGACCGCGGATTGAAAAGAATTACGAGTGAGAATAAATTGCACGGTAGACAGAGATTAGTCCGAGATAGCAGCGGCCACTTCAATGCACACGCAAAAAAAAGGAAAATCTCTGGGAAAAGGAAAAGGTCGTTATTACCTGAGAAGAACTAGATTTTTCCTCCTGATGCAGTTATTCTCCAATGTTGGGAGGGAAGCGAGCAAATGCACTTCTTATCTTGATGTGCGTTTATCTCATCATTTATGTGAGGGCACTCAGAATAGCAAACATGTGGCGTCGTTGGTTGGTTCTCGGGTAGAGATTAATTTTTCTTCAGTTTCTCCTGCCTACACCCACTCTGTCCATCCTCACCGTGGACGACGACGACGACGACGACGACGACGACGACGACGACGACGACGATCACGGCATGGTGGAGCTCGGGGCCAGGGTGGTGTAACCCACGGTGAGGCCGTCCAGCTCAGTTCGTCTCCTCACCGGGGCTATTGGCCTCAGCCTGTCTACCATGCTCGTGTCTGACCCTCGGTCCAGTCCTCCACAATGGCTGGCAAAAATCTCTTCACTTTCATCACGGTGGTGGCTCTCGAGACCACCTGACTGGCCCTTCCTTCCTCCTCCCACACCACGGACACGTGTGTGAGGAGGAGGCCATCTGACCAAATGATCAATTCCCTCCAGACTGCTGCAAAGCCACTTTAGATTGCGCCCAATCCCTGCCCACCCAGGTGGCACCACAGCCTCTGGATCTCTGGTGGGCTTCCGACCACGGTCGCCGCCGCCGCCGCCGCCGCCGCCACCACCACTACCACCACCACCACCACCACCACCATCATCATCAGTCACGACCACATAAAGACAAGAAAGGGTGTCAATTGGCGCCAGCATGCTGGAGATCGAGTTGGCTTCAGGAGTTGCCATTTGCTCCAAAGTGACCTGCAAAGATCGCTAAAGCCTCTGGATCTCCAGCAGTGGAAAACATTCGTGCACGCATCGTTGTTCGTGCGCGTGTGCGACTACTAATTCCTGGTAAAATTAATGAGAGCGACTCCTGTCCGTGACTGCACGTAAGTCACTACTGGAAGTAATCAAGCTGCTCTATCGAGTTTCCTCGAATTATTAATCAGCTCTCTCATGTGTCGAGAGACATTGCGCGCCTGGGGTTCAATTAAAGTTCAATCGTCTTATTTCTTTTTCATGGTGGCGACATTTTGCCTTCTGGCGAGACCTTCTTATGAAAAAGGAGGAGGAAATGAAGTGAAATTTCACTTTGTCAAGTTGCCCTTCAAGCAATAGCTCTGCAGGCAGTTCATCCTCAACCTCGACTCTGTCCGTGCAGACACACGCGTGCCGGACGGCACCGCCGTCCGTATCGGGGCCGCAGCGTTGGTGAATGGCCAGTACAAAAGTCCCTACTATAATCGTCATTGTGCCGGCCCCTAATCTTTGTAGTCATTGAGGTTGGCAATTCCCCCCACCCCCAATGTGGCGGACAACACTTCTGGCCGTCACTGGACTGATGCAGGCCTGGCTGAGCATGGCAAAAACATTCTTCTCGTGCAGGCAAAAACCTCCTCTGTCTCGTCGAGCGCCCAGTCTTTAGCCACACCTGAGGTCTCGTATTCATTATTCCCACTCTCTGGCACTTGGCGGTTGCACAAATGACCCTGTCGTTGTTGTCTCCCGTGCACACGTCCGAGCCAAACGTCCCCAGCCACAGTTCGGCTTCACCCAGTGCTTACGTGCCCATGAATTACACTCATACCACGAAGCAGGCCCAGTTTCACGAATCCCACTAATTGCTGGCTCCCGTTTCAGCCACTTAAGTGGCACTCCAAAACGCATTTGCCTTATCTGCAGCGCAGAACTTGTTCATTTTTTTGAGTATTCAATTACCCCAGGAGGTACAAAATGACTACAGATTCTCTGGCAGTCCCACACACCTCAGCACAGTGGCGCGCGCGCGCGCGCGCGTGTGTGTATGTGAAAGAGAGAGAAAGACGTTTTAATAGCTATGAAAGAAGTGGCAATCGTACTTGAACCGGCTGGCAGGGCTGGCAGGGCCGGCAGAGCTGTGAGGGCAGCGGCGGCCGACAGGGCAGGCGTACTTCTCGCAGTAATGCACCTGACTCAATTGGCGAAATTGGATCCACTATTCCTACCTGCGGTGGACGACTTTTCCACATTTCAAAAGCCTCAAACTTTTCTTCCTTATTTCCAACTTTCTGGGATTGCTCTTTGCCGGAAAGAGGAAAAAAGAGGGGTTCGAGTTCAAAAAGTTTTGAAAGCCTTACTTATGGAGTTAAGATGTCTGAGGAGGCCACACCAAGTTCTTCTTGGCTTTTTTGCGGGAGAGAGAGAGAGAAAGCTGTCGGGTGACTAATGCAAATTGAGAAGATGGAGGGAGAAGCAATTTCAAATTCTCTTTCCCCTCCATTTTAATTACAGGCCAGCAAAAGTTTGGGGAGATGGCGTCATGTGATGGCGTCAGCCTGAGCCAACTTTTTTCATATTTAGACCCCTTCTTTCTTTCTTTCTTTCTTCCTTCCTTCCTTCCTTCCTTCCTTCTCCAGAATAAAATCTAGAATGGCTGAGGCAGGAGAGAGCGTGGAAAAGTAAGATTCGTACAAGACAAACTATTTGCCTTCTTCTCACCAAACTCGCAACTACGACTTTGTGGACCTCTGAAGCAAAGTTTCTTCTCAGAGACCTTTCCCTCCCTCCCCCCAAAACGAGGCCTTTAAACCGCCAGGGCCAGCAAACACCCAGGTAAAGAAGGTTGATTAAATTTCTTTCCGCGTTCGCCATTCTGACTTTTTCTCTCTTCCTTTGGGAAGGCAATTCACGTTTATACTCTGCGTCTGCGCGCGCGTGTGTGTAAAGAAGATAGGAGGAAAGAGAAGGCGAGAAGGAAGCTTTTTTGGGAGACTTTTCGGGGGGGGGGGGGGAAAGGTTCACGATTGGATTCCGCCTTTTCTTCTCGCACTCGCACTAAGAATTTCTATTATCTGGGTTTTTTTGAGCTCGCTCTACAAGATGGGGGAAGACGAAGTTTTGAGCACAATTGCCAATGATAGAAAATCCCTTCTTCCAGGCTTGGTATGATCCAATAAATTGACGCTATAAGAACATCTTTTGTGCTCTGATGACGAGTTCACGCCATAAGATGGCATCTAACGTATAGATAGGGGGGGGGGGGGAAGGCATTCCATCAGCGGTTTTTTTCTCTTCTTCCAAGACTCCAGAGAGAAAATATTGCCCTTAGGAGCTCGTTGGAGCCCCCCGTTCGCAGCTAGTCAATCTCCGGCCTCGGCGCGCGCACCATAAATCTTTTAGTACGCACTGTATAGATGGTTGGTGTGTATAAAGTGCAGTCACCACTCTGTTCACTCTTTTGAATCTGCTGCTTTCTCACCTAACCCTTCTTCTTCTTCCTTTCTTGCATCCGCCACTTCTCTCTCCCCCCCCTCTCTTTCTCTCTCAGATCCTTCGTTGGAGTTTGAAAAGAGGTAAAAATATTGAACAGGGAGAATTTCAAATTTGATAGGGAAGAAGAAGCCTCCTTTGCTGTGCTCAGAGCTTTCTAAAACGTTACACTTCTTTTTGCAAAAGTCGATGCTTTCTCTTAATTACTTTGTTGCTACGTTATCTTCTCTAAGTTTTACCTTTGCAAAAAGCAGTTTCGCCAAGTCGCCCACGTGAAAAATGTTCTCTTCTTTTTAGCCGTATCTTTTTCTCAAGAGATTATTCTCTCTCTCTCTCTGGTCTGACTTCTTTGCTTTCCCTCTTCCTTGTTGCAAACTTCTCCCTTCTTCTTTTTCTTCCTTCCCTCCTCAAAATGCGCGAATTTTTCCAGAAATTCAATTTTCCTCCACCAAGTGAGGCGTAACAACTTTTCGTCGTCTTCTTGTGGAAGAAGAAGGAAGAAAGAAAGATCCCTTAAAACTCTTTTTCTTCCTCCACATTCGTTTACACAAACAGGAAAAATGAAGCAAAGGACGTGAGGGAGGACTCAACTGCCACAAGAGATGGCATACTGGGATTTTCCCCAGAGAAACTTCCATGTATGCTAAAGAAAATAAAACCAAACAGTTTTTCTCCACCAAATTCCTGTCCGTCAATAGCAGCGCACGCATAATTTCTGCGAGGAAATTACCGCCAGACGCAGCAAAAGTTGGTACATACGTCTTGGCGCGCGTGGATCAAGCAGAGGAGTAAAACTTTTAAGCAGGGAACGAAGTGGGGGGAAATGAAAGGCTCTCGCTTTGTGACGCTTTCGCCGTCCATAAGAGAGGTTGACTCTTTTTTCCCCAAAGGAGCTTCTCAAAAAGTTTTATGTGCATTCTCCTCCATATCTCCCCCAGGGGAGGCAGAGACGAAGACTTTTTTCAGCTCCCCAAATTAAGGCTTCCTCTGGTGAAAAGGGAAGAAAAATTCCCCTCGCCGGCGATGTGAGAAATGAGACCGAGAAGGTAGCTCAGTGCACGCGTACATACGCAAAGGGGAGGCGGAGGAGAGGGGGAACTTTCCCCTGGCGATTCGCAATTTCAAGAACAGGATCCTGACGCAGGAGATGGGTGAATATCTTAAGTACTCTCACTGTGGAGACCCTGACGTGCTACGGCTGCGCCAATCCTGCGCATGCCAGCCAGCCAGACTGATGCTCTTCGGCCCCAAGTGGCAGGGGGAAACATCCATAGCTATATATCCCTATTCGTCATTTCCAGACGAGATATCTGTGAGGCAAAAAAAAAAAAAATCAATCCAAACATTTCAAACACTTGCTTTTTTCCTCCCTCCCCCCGCCTCTGCTTTTCATATCCTCCCATTCTATCCTCCAATATGCCTTATATTTGCTCCGGTCTTGAAGTTGCCACTATCAGAGCTGAAGCCTCTGGTGCCGCCGTCGCTCTCTCTCCTTTGGGTGTGTTTGCTCAGTGATTGTTACCCCTACAAACTCGATCCCCCCCTCCTCTGCTGTCTGCGCGTATGTATGGCTTCACCCCTCTTTTCTTCCGCGCTAAGAAGTATTCCCTGTTTAAACACTGATTTCGGCCCCCGGGAGAGGAGGTTCTAGGGTAAACATTCCAAATGGCTGCGCGGAGCTCGGAGGCTAAGCAAACAAGCACACAAGGCAAGGGAATGAACCATAAAAGGGAGTTTCTGGCCGTAGCACGCGCACACGCACAAGGCAAACTTGCCGAATCAATATTGGCCTTCAAATTCGCCAGTCAAAGATTAATTCTCGCCTCCAGTAATCCAAGACTTCCTACACATACAAGGAGTAGGGCTGTGTATACGTATATATACGTGCCGGCGTTATTATACGTGGGGTTTTTTTTGGACCTTCCATTCGCGTACGGAGTACTAGCAATTTTTGCTTCCACTACTCATGTTTGCTCTCTTTCTCTCTTCATTCTTCTCTGACTCCAAATAAATTGGTTCTTCCCAAAAGAGTTTCGGCTGTTCCTTAACTACGACTTCCGACAGTTTTGTTACTCGACCAAGTACACTGTACGCGTCCTCCTGCGTGTGTATACTGTGATACTCGTACGAGTAACTTCTGTCCCTCCCCCCTCCCTCCCCCCTCCCCTCCCCCTGTGAGCACGCGTGTCCTCACACTAATGCGAACCGAGGAAAAACAAGGACGGAGCTCCTCTTCTCCTGCTCGCTTTGCTGCAAGGAGAAGAGATCAGCGCTAACTTTCCCCTGGGGGAATCCCCCTTCTTCTCCCTGCACCTCCGAAGCTTTTACATTTGGGATCACAAGAAAGAAGCAGCTGCGCGAGGAGGAACAATCCCTCCTTTGCCTTTTTTTTTTTTTTTTCGTAAATCCAGTTGTTACTGAATAGCTTTCGCTGAGATCCCAATGGTATTAGTACTTCTGCTACCTAAGATGAATGCGATGTCTTTTTTGTCTTGTCTTCTAACATTTATTGAAGTCAAAGTGTTCATCTGAATTACCGGGAACTATGCATACTTGGGTGAAACTTACGTGCAATTGTTCCATGTTTGTTCATACATTTAGTTGTACATACATAGGCAACTACGATGCACAGAGGCAAAGTACTACATGAGATAGTGAACGTAGCAATTCTTAACAGTTACGTACATAGTATGTCAAATTCTTAAGTTATTGCACCGTATCAGTGAAGCAGGAGAAACGATTCTATGCGTAGTGCATAAAGCAGACTTAGTTTTATTGAATCGTGCAGGTGGGGAGAGATGTAACTTTGTGGAACGGACTGGAGCTTTACTGCAACTATCAGTAAGGCTGCCTACGTAGAATGGCAACAGATGTTTTGCTTTCTTAAGGGTAAGGCCAGTCCTCAAACAGAGGGAAATAGAACTGTAATGAATTCTCGTGCTCTTCTCACATATATTCAGCTTTGAGGCACTACATTCTCTCCCTCCCCTTCTCTCTTCTGTACTAAACAATCTCGTGCCATGCATTTATGTACAATTTACAAGTCTGTGCACGCAGAAGCCACTGTTTCTTCTTCTTCTTTTCTTCTTCTTCTTCTTCAATACATGATTTCATACACCGTTGCCTTCTTATCACCAGAGCCAGTTACAATGTATTTGTCATCTGACGAGATGTCAACACTTAAAACAGATGATGACTCATTCGACTGAAAGATGGATGCCCCATAAGGAGTCCTCCATGCATTGAGTAAGTTGTCCTTGCCAGTGGAGACAAACCACTTGCCACAGTTAGCAAACTTTAGAGATAGAACACAGCTCTCATGAAGATGAAGTTGGTACTTGTCCGGCTGAGAGCAGTGCAGTACTTCCACATTGGAACTCTCCATGCCAACTGCCAGCCAGTCTCCGGTAGGACAGTAACCAAGGCAGAAAATTTGAGAGGAGAAGTCATGCTGCTGTAGCTGACGACCTTCTCTGAGATCCCAGGATCGAACAGTATTGTCAAGGCCTCCTGTCCAAAGTTTTGTTCCATCTGCAGAAATGTCAATACAGCTGGCACCATCTGTGTGGCCTTGGAATTGCCTAACCAAGGTTTGGTTGTGCAGATCCCAGACACCAATATTGCCATCACTGCAACAACTGAAGCAGACCTTGGAGTCAGGGCTAATGGCAAGGGCATAGCAAGCTGGTGCACTTGAAGTGAGCTCAGACTTGATCCTAGGTGTTGGAGCTGCCAAGTCCCATATGGAGAGTGTTGATGCCTCACCACCAACAACAAGGGTGCGGCCATCTGGGAGCAGCTTGATTGACCTGATGTAATTGTCCCTCTGGAGACATTCAAGTGTAGAAACAGGGCTCTTGCTGCCTGGCTGACTGATGTCCCACACTTTCACACATCCCTTGCCTCCAGTGTAGACATACTTTGTGGGGTTGCTCATGGTGACAGCACAAACCACATCACCATGGGGAAGTGTATTTATCTGGCGCGCATGCCTTGGTATGCCTGGGCCCATGAGAGCATCAGTGGGAAATGGCACTGCTCTCTTTTCACCCTCTGCATTGACGTGGAATGAATATGCCCTGAAAAAAAAGGAATAGAAAATACACTGTCTGTACTGCAAAGTAAATGTACAGTACGTAAAAGAACAGGTTTACTTACGGTTTTCCTCCGGGAGGAATCCCTAAGGGTGGTCTGAGGGCGGGGTGTGGGTCAAAAGGCGGTCTGTAGCCATTCTCAAAGGGAGCTCCCGGTGGCAGTGGAGGACCGCCGAATCCCGGCGGCAACCCAAACGGGGGTGGCGCACCCGGCGGCAGCTGACCGGGCTTGACAGCTGCAGCCGCAGCCGCAGCAGCCGCAGCCGCAGCGGCCGACTGCTGCGGGCCGTTGGGTTTCGGAGTGGCCGGTTTTCCGTTTTCCTCCGCTGGGCCTCCCGGCGGCTTCTTTGCGCCCGGTGCAGGCGTCGAAGACGCCGAGGAGCGGCCGCTGCGCGGGCTGATGGGCTCCTTCTTCTCCCCGTTCTCCTTGGGCGGAGTGCGACTGAGGCCGTTCTGCACTGGTCCATCCTGAAAGAGCAATGCGTCAGCCACCATTATCGTCAGCCATTATTTTTTTAAGTGAGTATGCAAAAAACAATTATCTTTATCTCGCGCTCGTTATTCTGCTCTAAGCGTTGGCAAGTAGAAAGCTCAATGAGTCCACTTCTCCCTCGAGGCTCAAAGTCAATGAAACCAGCAGCCTAATTGTTTTCTTTTTCTTGGAGCCCACAGTAAAAACCCAGTCGCCATTATGTGCAGGGTTAATGCATTGTGCCAGTTTTTTTGTCTGCCGCCATCAGATCCAATTTCTCGGAGTTATATGCATAGAATGAGATGGAGTAGGAAGAAGACGGAGAAAAATTGCGAACACCACAAGAAGAGCCCCTCTTTTTTACATCTGGCAGCAATGACAGCAGCATGCAATTTCAAGTCCTTTTTTTTCCCTAGTGACGCAGTGGCTCTCCTTAATTTGTTTCAAACCTAGTCTTTTTTTTGCACGACCCCAGAAGGAAGATGGATGCGGCTGAAGAGCCTAGAAGGACCCGCAAACCAACATAGCTCGAAATGCATTCGTCATGCCCGCGGATGATTTTTTTCCCCCTCCTCGTCTCCGCCTCCTGTTACAGTAAAGTCCGCCGTACATAAAAGCGAATTCCCCGTACTCGACTGCAGCAGGAGCAGCGGCGGCGGCGGCGGCGGCAGCATGCAAAGTGCACCTCTGAGAATTTTCTGCCTAGGGTGAAAAATCGACGCTCTTTTCCGCGAGAAATGTGCATTCGCTCTCTTTCTCAATTGTCATTTTCATAATCGAAACCAGAGAGACTTTCCGACAAAGCGGGTACTTGCTGGGTCCGTATGCACTCACACACACTCCCCAGAGGTACCGGGTGCCGCCAGCAAAGTTGCCAAGCGTCACTTGAGTGCGTTTCTTTCGGGTGCGCGTTGTCGCCCAGCACTTGGCCTAATGAGATGACTCGTGTGTGGCAGCTACAGAGACTCTTTTAAGCTCACCTCTTCTTTCTTCACCTTCTTGGAGTCAGGACCTCCACTGGGCGAGCTGATCCTTCTGCCGTCACTGACGTTGCTGGCCTGGGAGGCCGAGCCGGGGCTCTTGGCTGCGGACGAGGCTCTTTCGCGTGGAGACAGAGATGTGCGCTGTTGAGAAAAAGAAAAGAAAGAAAGGTTAAGTATTGGAGGGGAGGGGGGAAGTCCTTTTATTCACGCCTCCTTTTATCCTTTTGCCGCTAAGTTCGGTTGTCAAAATCAGATTCCGTGCGCTTTCAGCTCTTGTCACTTATCATAAGGAGAAGGGGAAGAACAGAATGGTTCTCTTTGCAGTGGGAGAGGGGGAATATCTTGTGGAAAGAGAAATCCAGCTCCAAAGAATCGTCGTCGTACAGAAAGAAAGATACACCTCGTCACATTTGGTCTCCCTCCTCCTCTCTGGCACGTAAGTGTAATGTAAGGAGGAGAAAGAATGGTGCCATATTGTTCCGGCATGAAAAAAGAAAGAAGTAAGAGAGCTGCAATAACCGGAGCAGATGGTTTCGCAGGAAACCGCGAGACAAAACCCTGCTGCTGTTGCAGAGAAAGACTGAAGAAAGGCCACACACGCAGCAGTGCTGTTGCTGGGTTGACGGAGGAAGAAGAAAAAAGAATGAGAAAATTACGTGGTGCTTTGTTCTCCAATAACTTCCAGATATTTTCTTGACTGCGTGTCTCAGAATGGCTCATATCGACAAGCCACTGCTGGGGGTGGAGGAGTGAGGAGGACAAAAAGAAATGGCTTCCAGAGGTGGAATTGAAGGGGTTTCACCATAAAATGCTTCGAGGTGAGAGATCCCCTTTTAGCACCAAAAAGCCAGAGGGGGGGGGGACCTAAATGCTACTTTGACAGTTCATATAGCTGTATTAACAACCGCTGCCAGCCTGCTGGAAGTACGTACGAAGAAAGTAAAGTTGCCCTCCTCTCTTCACCCATGGTTTCTTTCTCTCTGCAGAAGTAAAAAAAAAGTTCTTTGCCCTCCTCTGCACTAATATTGTCTAAAAGAATCATTTGACTTTTTTGTGGCAGCTCAGCCCCGAAATGCCGATACTCTTCTCGACCCTCTTAAGCATCAGCAGCAGCTCTTAAGCCTCTTCAGGAGCCACTTGGAGGGCAAATCTGAGAGACTCAGCCCACCGTTCACACATGGGAGGGCGAAAGAGACTTACTCTGTGATGCGTGAGAAAGAGTAGAACAAGGCTTGGAATCAACTAAGCCAATCAATCGACTTGTCTCCATTCGAGGAAAAGACTTGACAGGACCATGAGAATGCTGGTTCACCAAAGTCAGCCCGGGGAAAGAAAGGAACGAAGGTTATTTAAACACTTTATAGACTTTTAGTCTTCTCTCTCTCGTCAGATATCTTTTGCTTTGCAGTGGCTGTAAAACTTTTATTAAGGCTGGGTGTGATATCTCGCTCTCAGCATTGGGGCAATTCATTGCTCTCTCTCTCTCTCTCGAGGCCATTTTGGCGGACCCTCTTTTCCCCCCGCGTTCCCCCCATTTTCTCATTCAATTTGAAAAATCATCGTTCAATAGAAGAGTAAAGCATGTTTATGAGTCCATGGAGAGGCTCTTGCTGGCTGTACTCTTTTCGTCGAATGTGCCATCATCCAGGCATCAAGTCTCTCTTCTGACTCGGTCATTGGCGTAAGAGGTGTAAAACATTAAAAGCCATTGAGGGGGCGTTGGCCTGATCGAGTCGCCCGATAGAGTCTGGAGGACGACGACGAGGGTGCGGCTATTGAACCGGATTAAAACTCTCTTCTCCTTGTTTGCCACGTTCGCCGCCCACTCAACATGAGACGCATGTCTTGGGCGCACGCACGCGCACGTACAGTGTGAGGGAGAAAAAAAGGGGTGGGTGGGAAGACAACAGTCTGATGGTGATACAACAATGGTAGTGTGTGCGTGTGTGTGTGTAAGGGGGGGGGCACACAATGGAGCTGAGAAGTGACATGACGGTGTCAAGCCAGAGACGAAGAAGGCATCATCGGACTCTTTGCCCTGCACTGCACTGACTCACTGTGCGGTGCACGTACACGACCGCCGCGTGACGAGCGGAACCCAGCAGAAATCACAGCGAGGGTTAATGGACATTCGCACTACGCCCATTGACTCGAGGATGACCCCCTTGACGAGGAAGACTTTGGACGTGATACCATCGCTGAGCAGTGTCATTACCGAACAGGTCTGGCTGCGGTGCCGGCCGGCCGCCTGGCCGGCCGACACACGTACGTGATGACTGACGTGTGTACGTCCATGCCCCGTGTACATTGATGCCCCAGGCGAGCACGGCAAATAAATTCGTTCAACTAAACGTATCACGTCCGCCACGGCCGCCAGTACTAAACGGTTCACTCCTGTGCGCGCTCAGGAGCGCCAGGGCAGAGCTTTGGCTGATTGAGCAAGAGAAACCACAACGAAAAAGGGCAGAAATAATGACGCCAATTTTTTTTTTGCTACGTGCCTGGGATGCCTGGGTGTCTGCTTGAAGGAACAATCATGCAGACCATTCAATTCCTTACACACGCACATGCTGCTGATCAGATCTCTCTTTCTCTCTCTCTGCGTAGGCGCGCACAATCTGATAAGCGCGGACTGAAAAATGTCTCGCAGGAGAAAAAGGTTCGATGAGAATGCAGATTAGGTCCTCTTTTGCCTTCACACTGGATCAACTCAGTGCTCTGAGCGCCACGTATCGTGATGCCTTGATCATATCGTTTTGCTGCTTCTATCTCTGCCTGCTTTGCAATCATTAAGTGGTGTAGGAACGCAGTTGACTTTTCTCTAGGAATGTGCAGTGTTAACTTTGTCCAAGATACAGTAATAGCTGCATAATTCCTAGCAAGAGCGCAGAGCTGCACTCATGCGGCTTCGAGGCCAGAAAGAAGTTTAAACAAGGCACTTTTATTTTCCGTTGAGTGTTTGCACGGTATTATGTATACTCACTGTGGTAAAGTGTTTCATGCGGCTTATCACGGCCTATCTATCTCTCATATTAAGGAGATTCGGCTAAGTGCTTTTTCTCTTCTGTAAGCATAGTACAATATACCAGTGTTCACACATGAACGTCTGCGCCAGTTTGTGCTGTTTGACAGCTTTTATTTTTATGGCGATAAGCGGTGTGTCCATAAACGTTATTCAGGGGTGGTGCCCAACTAGGCAACAGAAGAGATAGCGATGTTGAGTCAAGGAAAACACGTTTGAGGACTTATAAATCATACTACTCATACTACTGCTACATAAGAGACCCCTGAGCATGCCCAATAAAGACGTCAAGAGAAGAGAGTTGAGTGACGTCGTAGGAAGATATGAGCATGGGTCGATCAACGTTTGACTGATGACTTTGGGTCCCCAGTATGGACATGGCTACAAATGGAATGTTTCCAGCACAGAGACCCCCGTAACACAAACACACGAGGAAACACTGTGTGCTGAGAGTGCGTCCGTGCAAGACGTCGTGCCCAATAATCATTCGCATGTTGGCTCCTCCAACCAGCATGAGCTACAGTCTGGACCTTTCCTTCAATCGCCACCCCATATGGACTGGAATCTGGAAATCCGATATGCTGGCAGTTTCTCGTTTTACTCTGTCGGTCCTCGCCTCTTTATCTCGTTGCCCTCCCTCTCCCAGACACCAAGACCTAAGGGGTCGTTGTTGGCATTCGCCGCCGCCGCCTCCTCCTCCTCCTCCTCCTTCTCCCCCAACACGCACATGCACGAACAGTCTCCACTCACGTTCAATAGGCAATCTCTTTGCTGTCTAGATTTTTTTTCCTCCCC
>JAAUXU010001310.1_pt1 | contig 27607 bp, 27 predicted proteins | sample 7278151 | NCBI WGS metagenome assembly JAAUXU01 (sample SAMN14350113, study PRJNA611818) | marine sediment metagenome | isolation source: surface marine sediment (1.8m) | place: French Polynesia: Moorea | collected 2018-08
CCGCGGCGTCCGTGCGCGCGCCCCCGGCCCCTCCCCCCCCCGCCCCCCCGGGCGGCCCCCCCCCCCCCCGCCGAGGAGAAAGCAGGCCAGGCACCTGTGATGTGCTCGCCTCTATGTAGTGGGTGAGAGTGACTAATGCAAGGTGCTCACTTCAGATGGATCCCTCCATTTGTAAGCAATTCTGCTACACGATCGCTGTGATATCACATTGCAGTAGGATGTTGACTGAATCGATTTTTTGGATGGGTGGATTGTTTTTTTGGTCATGCCTCATCAGCTCAGTCGTATGAATGGAGCTCTAAGTGCTTCGCGTAACGACTGATGACAGATCAACAGCAATGCTGCCGAGTACAGAGTGTCCTACAAAGTGCTGCCCGCCGCCTTGTGCACGATCAGAAAGCACGACCCGCTCGGCTGGGAGATGCTGCTTGTACTGGCTACGAGTTTTTCTCATGCGCGTGGGGGAAAAAAAAGGTCAGGACTTGTTGACTGTGGTCACTTCCTACAAGGACCGCTTCGCCGATCGCCCCAGGATGGCAATTGTCAAGATCAGTATCTGGGATAGGACTCACTGCACGTCCGGACTGAGGAAAGGTGGGTCGCACTTATGAGACACCACGTACGACTTTATTAATGGCGACACATCGAGGAGACAATTTCCCTGCTCAAATTCTTTTGCGCATGCCTGACATCACCCCATTGTCACGTCCGCGGTGCTGCTGTCCTCATCTGCGAGGTAGACGATGACCAAAGTTGTAGCACAACGTGCTGTCTCAAACATCTATCGGGGTGAATCCAGCCTTAAAAAAATGTTGGGCTCCTCACTGGCTTTGGGCATCAGGGCCCCTTTTGGCCAGTAGGCCAAGAGAGGCATCTGCAGGCATGGAGAGAATAGGCCCAAGGAAGGTGAAACCCAACAGTGGTTGGGTAAATTGACTGGTCTGGACACATTTTTGTCTAATAACTGAGTACTAGAACCAGATGCAATGGAAGCCGCATACAAGAAGACCATCCGCTCAAGGCCAAGACGTACTGTGAAGCAGCCTTGTCTCGTTCATAAGAATTAATAACATAAGGAACATCGCAGTGGAGTCGTGTACTTAGAGCCTCGAGCCAAGGCTCATTTTGCCTTGGGAGTGAAAGAAGTTGATGTCGTTGCCTTCTATTCTTCAGTCCCAGCTCGTCTTATTCAAGTCTGGATGTTGAAGTTCTCAAAATTAAGCAGTTTTTTGATCCAATTTTCAACGAAAATCGTTCTGATAAGCGGTTTTGAGTGTTTTTATACGCGGTGAAATTCACCACATGAGGTGCAGTTTGACTCCGTTCTGGAGAAATGCGTTCTATTGCATTTAAGAAGTTCCTACTCATAATACTCTTTACGTGAGGTATGGTTATGGCCTCTGGATATTTCTTCCACAACATGAAGTCGCCACTGCCTTTGATCATCTCTGCTTGAAATAGGCTCAATTGTCAGTTTCGTTAGCAAATTTTCATCTCTCCAGGGCCTGTCTCTCTGCTCTCAAGAGGCCCCTGGGCCTGCCGGGAAAGCGCAAGGCCTTGTTCTCGATGAAAATATGGTATTAGAGGGCTGGTTTTGATTAGGAGTCCGAGATGCACCAGATAACATCGGGCTCCAGCAAAGAATCGCCTTAATAATGCCATGTAAAGATTCCCTGAACAATCACGTTATGTCTAAAGATGAGGTCACGTGACCTCATTTCGCTTTACTCTTCCTATGACCACGGACGCAAGCCCAAGGACGTGTTTTTAAAAGAGTATATTAGTCATTTTTCAGCCTAACGCGTGCGTTGCTCGGAGCATCTGTACTATGTGCATAGGTGGTCACTTGAGTCGCTGGTATGCGAGGCATCCGCAGCTCGGAGGTGTCACTGACGGAGAAAGCGAGCGAGTACAGCGAGCAGTGGGATGTTTTTGCCAAGAGCGCTTTCCGCTCTCATTGGTCGCTTTCCGATGGCCTGATGGCAAACCGACAACATCATTGGCGTCTGCCAAGAGGCCCACCTTGGGCGACCGGGCGCGGGGCTCCGGGACGCTGCTGCCCCAGGGGTCTGGTCGGGTGCTTGAGAGGTGCGACGGCCGGGCCGAGGGCACCGTTTGGCGGGATGTAAGGAAAGGGAGCGCCAGTCTCGGGGTCGGGATTGTCCCCGTTGGGAACTTTTTGCGTCAAGAGCTGTGGTCACCGACGAAGCTGCCACCGCTGCTCGATCTGCAGAAGACGATGGAGCATAAACAGTTGAGAAAATTGCTGCTGACGACTAAAAAAGTGGGTTATTTTGTCGCCTCTGCTTGTCGCCCCATCAGGCACTCTTGAAGTGCACATTCCGGAGAAACAGGCCCTGGCGGACAAGGATAAGGCGATCCGGGGCCCCGACGGTGGCGCCAAGCACAGATCAGACTGGCGCCCAGAGGGCGAAGTGGTCCTCGGTACTTGCCACACTCCGGGATCGCCAGGTTCCGGGCCTCGCTGTCACCCTCGTTGTCGCTGTTGCTAAGCTGTAAGTGCTGACTCTTCTCGCCATACTGTGACAAGCTTCGTGCAGAAGTACGCCCTCAATTACGTAGAACCGTCTTGTGCGACCTTGAACTTTTGTGTTCGTTACAACTCTTTGCTGTGCAGACGAAGGACTCTCCAGCTATCGAAGACGTAACAAACACTAGTGGGAAGTCTTCAATGCGTTCTCAGTACCAAGGCGTACTAAATTTTAGGTATTTGTACACTTGTGTGTAGGCTGCACTGTCAACGATGCAAAAATGCGTACAATGACGCATTTGTGGTCGGACACTGCATGATCTCCCTGCTCTTTGTCCCTCAACAGGTATTCACGGAGACCGGCTAGCAAGGCATGCTGCCTAGGGTGACCAACATGAGATTGACGGCAATCCGGAGAAATATCACCAAGCTGCTAGACCTCAAGTCCATGAGGATGATGGACCACTACAGTGTTTTCAACCCGACGCCTCTGACCATCAAGCAGCTGGTGGACTTTGGCCAGAGTGCCAGCGAGGCAGACTCCTTCCACTTCATCGTCAAGGAAGTTCCAGTGAGGTTGGCGAACATCATGAAGGAAATCAACCTACTTCCGTCGAACTTGCTCCAGATGCCGTCTGTAGTGACGCTACAGGTAAGATACGACGAATAATCGCAGAGCTTGCACTGAGCAAGGGCCGACTATATGTGTGGGTGCTCCCTCGATAGGAATGGTATGCTCGAAGCTTCATGGAGCTGTGCGCTTTCGAGGGCCGCCATGCGGACCGGGAGACGCTGAGGAGCTTCGTGGACACGTTGAATTCCATTCAGACGAGGCACGCCAACGCTGTCCAGACCATGGCGCAAGGAGTGCTGGAACTTAAGGAGGCACACGTAGTGGACCCACAGACTGAAGGCAGCATACAGTACTTCCTTGACCGCTTTTACATGTCGCGCATGTCTACCAGGATGCTGGTCAATCAACACACGATGTTGTTCGGTCACCCGGATCACCGTGACTCACGCACAAGTCGTGTCGGCGTCATAGACACTCAATGCAAGATCAAGGAGCTGGTGGAGGCTGCTTTTGAGAATGCAACCTTTCTGTGTGAGGAGTATTACTTCTGCTCACCAGACCTCGAGCTTCACGAGTTCAATAGTGTCGACCCAGGGGCGCCCATATTCTTGGCATATCCACCCCCGAATCTCTTCCACATCACTTACGAGTTGCTCAAGAACTCCATGAGAGCCACTATTGAGACTCGCAAGAAAAACATATTGGAGCTGCCTCCTATCAAAATTCAGATTACCAAAGGTGACAGTGATGTAACCATCAAGATCAGCGACCAGGGCGGAGGCATTTCCAGAGCTACCATGGACAACCTGTTTCACTACCTCTACTCCACCGCACCCCGTCCTTCAATGCACGCCAGCAAGACTCCCTTGGCTGGTTACGGTTACGGACTACCACTGTCCAGACTGTACGCCCGTTACTTTCACGGTGACCTCGTGTTGTCCTCATTCGATGGCTACGGCACTGATGCTGTCGTGTATCTCAAAACATGTCCCCTAGAGGCGATTGAACTCCTGCCAGTGTTCAACAAGACGTCCACGAAGCAGTACAAGACGACAGTGCCAGCAGCGGACTGGACGGACCCCTCCTCCACCATGAATAGACTTTACCATCCACAATATAATACAATCTGGGCGACTGGTGGGGCCCGATATTAGCCCCACCAATGCTGTCATGTCAAAATGATCTGGTCATGTAGTTAACCACACACACAGTCCAATGTTTAGTCACCACCGAAATATATAAATATAAATTTATCTGGCTAAACACAGGCAACTCCCTCTCGTATCAGAGCGGCCAAGATGGCGATGGCGATGACGAAGCCGAGCTGACAAAGTGACCCACATTTGTTCCGTACACACGCCACGAATCAATGTCTAACCGAAGTCTGGCCGACTTTTACCGTCACCGCAAAGACCCAGAGACCTTGATTTGCTGGAGGGATAAAAATGCTCCTTCCTCGATCTCTGAGAGCTCATTCGACATCTGGACTGCAGGAGTCATGGAGGGCATCTTTCCACTTCTAGTTCTCCTCCTGGCTGCTGCAGCACATGCGGATAGGGTGAGCTTCCGCGGCTATCACCTCCTGGAAGCCACGCCCAACAGTGAAGTCAACGTAGAATGGTTGAGGTCGCTCGAGGTGGCCTCAGACACCGAGACCATTGATTTTTGGCAGCCCCCTACCAAACCCGATGAGAACTGCACAATGGCAGTGCACCCGGACCTCTTGGACGAGCTGGAAGACGTCTTCGAGAAAGTGAACATCAGCCACACGGTTATGGCTGCGGACTTGCAGGCCCTCATCGACCAAGAGACTGACGAGATTTTCAAAGACGATGACGACGAAGGTCTCAAGTACCGTGATCCTAGCCGCAGTTACTATGACGACTCCAACTACAATCGGCTGAGCAAGATCAATCTACACTTGCAGGAGTTGCAGACGCAGTACAGCGGCCAGGTGAGCATTCGGTCCATTGGGACCACGGCCGAAGGCCGGACCATCGACTTGGTCCACTTGAGTTTGGGAGGCAACAAGCCCGCCATGTGGGTCGACTGCGGAATCCACGCCCGAGAATGGGTTTCACCTGCTTTCTGCGTGCACCTGATCAAGACGGCGCTTTCGGAAGGAGAGGCAGGGATGTTGAGACACATCGACCTGCACGTGGTGCCCGTGGCCAATCCTGATGGCTACGAGTACACCTGGCAGGGCAACAGGATGTGGAGAAAGAACAGGCGCTCCGTTGCCAGATTTAGAAGCAGCCTATTGAACGATAAGGAGGTCGACACGAAGCAATTCTGGCCTGGATTTGGCTCCATCATTCCCCAGCTGGGTCAACAGCCCCAGTATCCCGCGGTTGGCGCAGGTGTTGGAGCTGGTTTTGGCGCCGTGGGCACCGGCGGCGGCTTTGCATCTGGCGGCGGCTTTGGCAACGGCAAGAACTGTGTAGGCGTGGATCCTAATCGCAACTTCGACATCGATTTCGGCGTGACTGGCTCGAGCGGGGACTGTTCGCGAGATACCTATCACGGACCCGCCGCCTTCTCCGAGGCCGAGTCCATGGCCATCAAGCAGGCAGTGGCCTCCATCCAGAGCCAACAGAAACTTGTCTCTTTCATAAGCGTGCACGCCTACTCGCAGCTGTGGATGACCCCTTATGGATATTCCAAGATTCGCTCTCACGACTACAAGGACTTGATGAGGGTGGCGAAGGCGGCCACGGACGCTCTCAGAAGTGTGTACGGCACCAGCTTCCGCTACGGCCCTATCAATGAGGTCATTTACCAGGCCAGCGGCAGCAGCGTCGACTGGGCCTACGTGAAGGCAGACATCAAGTACTCGTACGCCCTTGAGCTCAGGGACACGGGCAACTACGGCTTCCTCCTGCCTGCTCACCTCATACAACCCACCGTCATCGAGACATACAACGGCTTCACTGCCATGGTCTCCGAACTGGCCAAGGAGTTCAACTGAAAAACCAATTAGTAAGGGACTTCCCCGTGATCTACGCCTTGTGCGCGTAGTGCCCGCCTACACAGTCGGAGCTTGAAAAGATCCTGCTTCTGTCGCATTAAGTGTGCTTAACACGAACTTTTGTATAAACTTTTCATTCATGCTCCAGACACCGTCGATATCACCCAACCCAGAGCCAAGCGATTGCAAACGTTGGCCAAGCTCCATGGATTTTTGGTATCTCTCTACCGGGTGTTGCAAATAAATCCGGAGTGTTTCCTCCTGATAAAATATTGCTCCCATTTTCGGCACGCACCGAATTAGGTCAAAGTAACCGCAGGTAAGAGAGGTCAGCGCAGCTCAAGGGAACTTTCTCCTGGTTATGTACATGCAGAGTGGAGCTCCATTTATCAAGTGAGATCTACTTTTAAGGTTAAAAAGTATAGTTGTTCGATCAAAATCTGCTTAATGACACGTTCTGTATGTAGTGTTAAGATCAGCAGTTTCTCCGGCGGAAAGTTAATTTATTTTTATGGTATGAAGCATAAATGTAATATCGGTGTTGTAAAAGTTAAGTACGATATTAAAGAAGAAGAAAAATCATTTCCACTTGATGGCTACGAGATTCGAGTGATACCCAACACTCGAGAAAACCGCGGAGAAATTGTTCATTGCACCAAAGCTCGCTCAGAGCTGTACAAAGATTTCATAACTGGGGCCCCACTCTCCATACACTAGTATGTCCGTGTATAAGACACACTATGAAGATGCATTAAGAGACCTAAACCTAACCCGACCGTGACCTCCGAAGTTGCATACTGTAGAAGGGACGAAAGTGGCACGCCCAAAATCTTGAAAGGGATGCCCCAGACCCGCCCACTCGAGGGGTCTTTTGGCATTCTTGCTGCTGGTGCTGTTATGAATGCAGCAGCTTTATGTGTGTGTGTTCTGACGAGGTCCAAAAAATGTCGTCAGTGCTCAACATTCTTAGCACTTCCTTGTAAAACCGTGTTTTGTGCCCTCAGAACTGCATTGACTTTGCCCAGAATTGCACTTACACACTGTTGTATGTCAAAGGTCAAAGGTCGCGACTAAAAAGTCAGGGGGGTCAATTGTTTGTTCAAAGTAATGGAAGAAAGTGAGGAAAAACACCGACCTGATGAGCTTTGAAACTGTTCTTCTCGAGGTGTTGCACGGAGTTCTGGCTTTGGCTTCGAGCAGATTTCATACGCCAACAAGGACTTGGCCGCCAGCTTGGGGGCCAGGACCGCCTTGTCCATGTTCCACCCAGTGGCTGGAGGTGCATTCGAGTAAAATTCGAGTTTCTGCAACTACTATTGTAGGAGCCACGATTAATGAATCATTGGAATAATGAGTTGGGCCGGACCATGATAGGAGGGAAAGTTTCTCTGCCACCATGTGCGACCCTGGTGAGAGCCAGAACTGCCGCCTTATCTCCGCCATCGTGTGCGCTTATCACGTGCACCCCCATTCGTTGCCAGCCGCGCACTTTGGCACCGCGCACATCACGGCCTCGTCGGCCAGCAGCTCCGCCCTGGTGCACAACTGCCGCCTGCGACGAGGGGAGGAAAAGTGACACCATGAAAGTTGCAGATGTGCGTTCTTTGACAAATTAGATGCTGATCCAATAACAGCAGCCGCTGCACTCGACCTGAGATAGTGAAAGTCTATGCAAACTGCTGCAGGAGGTGCGAATTTGGCATCCGGGCTGTTGACACTTTCACCAAAAATCTCACCACAGCAGCTGCTGGGGAAGAGAAAAATTTACCCCTAAGGAAAAAAAGAGCTTGGAAAAGTTATCCTTGGGAAGAATAACTGCTAATAAATGATGCTTTGCCTACTCTGTTACAAGGAATCTCTCTGGGATGACGAGGCTCTGATGCTATGTTCGTACAGCGTGCGTGGAATCGATCAAAGGAGTCGTGCTGCCTCTAACTGGAGCACTTCAGCAACTTCGTCTTCTGTAGAGAATGTTGATCGTTGAATGTGTACGCCAACCCCGAGGCTTCCGCGGGCAAGAAGAACGACGACGACCTCGGGAACACGAGCATGTGTTCCTTCACCCACAGGGGGCGACGTCAGACAAGGTCCTCGTTGAAGCAGGAATCATGCACATTCTTTTCCTCCTCGTCATCAATCACCATCAGCAGTCAAGTCCCTCGCCAGAGCCCGGGCGGACCAGGGGGCCGACGCCAACCACCTCTTTGTGCTGGTCCAGAACGTTTGACCCTTTTCCTCCGGCTGTGCTGAAAGATACACAGACAGACAAATGGTGAAAGTTGGACAGACAAAAGAAGCCAACATTTCATGAAGTCCAGACTCTTTATTTTTTATTTTTCCTTTGCTGTACCTTTCCTGACTCTCCACAAAAATGTCTCTCGTAGTAAATAATTGTTCGGAAAGGTCCAACTTTCTGTCCATGCCTTCTCTTTTTCCTCCAGTCATTTTCTTAGGCCATAAAGTTTTTCATTCTCGTCCCAGCCACCTACAATATATATATATATACGCACTCTGGCCCGGCCTTATTTATTCCTCCCCGAACACCTTTTTCCCCTGGTCTTCTTACTCCTCTTTGCTTGACTCGCCTGCCGTGAAATTACTTCCCTACTTCCTTAGTGAGTGAGTGGTCCTTCCTGGAGGAAAGTAAGAAGGCTTGTATGCGTGTTTGTGTCCCTCCCGTACGTGTGTGTGTCTCTCTGGGCTCTCTTTTTCTCTCACATACCCTATAGACCTTTGGGGATGGAGTAGAAGAAAAGTGAAAAGACTTCTTCTCTCCTCAAAAAATGGCCTCTGCTGCTCAAAACGAAGGGACGACAGGGGGGAGGGGGGGTCAGGTCGGCCTGCACATTTTGCCTCCTTCGCATGTCCAGGAGCGTCTCCGTCGTAATAGTATTGGGACCTGGAATGATGGGGGAAAATCCCACGCCGGGGGTTGGCAGGGACAGCTGGCCAAGCATTTCTTCTCGGAGAGCAAACTAGGAGCCTGATGCTTTCTTTCCTGAACTCTTTAATATTCTGGTGCGTTGAAAAGTGTTGAATTTTTGATGTTCGCCGCCTCCAACTGCGGCAACGTGGCCGAGCACGCGCAGTTCGGCCAAGTCACGTGGACGTATTCATGGATCGCTGGCATGAACGACGACGTGAAGAAGGAGTAGGAAGGGAAGCAGTGGAAAACCAGGGGGGGGGAGGGAAAAGAGAGATTGTATCAGCTTTTACGAGGTCCACTCGGTGAAAGCCGGCATAAAGTGACGGCGAGACCAACTGGTGGGTGACACACGCACGCACGCGCGCGCGCACACACGTTTATGAGGGATGTATGAAGAAGTAGGAAAAACTGAGGGGGGGCAGAAAAGAGAAAGCTTTTATGCGGCGGTCCAGGCTTCTATTGGCGAGAAACGCATAAAAGGACAGAAAGAGCCGTGAAAATATCCTTGCTTACGTAGTGCAAGGTAGATGAGAGAGAGGTCGTACACATGCAAAGTACAATATTCTTTCAGTGCTGTGAACTTGTTCCCTCAAAGAACTTTTGTGGGACAGCATCTCTGACTTCTTTCACACTCATTCTATGGTCCGCAGGGAGCCTCGGATAGTCGTCGTCGTCGTCGTCGTCGTCGTCGACGTCGCAGTAGTGCCTTGTGTACATATGTGTGTGTGTGTGGCCAAGCTACACAGACGAGTTTCTGTCCGACTTAAGTATGATCAATGGCAGCCTCTACCTCGTCGAGCTCGGCAGAGACGAGGAAATAGTCCATTTACAACGGTAGAAAGAGAAAGAAAGCATGCAACGACGCAGAGACAGAAAAAAGAGGGCGAAGTCTCCTTAATAAATGTAGTGGTGTTGCTGCTGCAGGAATTCCGATGTGTCTCGCATCAAGCTTCTCTCTCTTCTCCATCTGGAAAAAAAAAGAAAGAAGTGAAGCTACAGGGGGAAGAAGAACTATGTACAAAATGCCATTTCCCCTTGCCTCTTGCTCTCTCCATCCATTTCCACCACATGTTGTTGCTGCAGACGACGGCGACGGCGACGGCAGCGACGACGACGACGACGACGACGACGACGACCCTGTCCTATGGCTCCAATCTAATCGTACCCCCTGCTTTTAGCGTATTATAATGTTGCGCAGTCGGAGCAGCAGAGCTTTTTCTTCGTCTGCTTCTCGACCTCAGACTTTTCAAACAAACATTTGATGCCATCATCGGCGTAACGAAGGTTTGGGCTGAAATTGACCGCTGATGTCATTCTATGCGCGTGCACGTTCTCTGCTTTACATACAGAGCAATCCGCGTATCCGGCACTCCCCACCAAGGACTCGGCGCCGGACTTGCGCGCCGTGTCCAGGCGCTACTGTAGCTGCAGGTGGGAGAGCAACTCGTGCGTGCACAGCCTCTCAGGAGCTCTGGCATGCATATGTAATGCTGCGGCAAGTGTTCATTCTTCAGCCCTCCCTGTGCCTACTGCGCAGACTACGACGACGACGACGAGTAGTATGTATACTTATACACGTCCTACGTAAAGTACAGCATTTTCTTCCTTCCTGCTTGCCTCCTTCTCAACTCTCTCTCCCCCTTCTTCTTCTTTCTGGCCCTTTCTTCTCCAAACTTCACAGTCTCGAGATAGCTTTGGTCGTTATCATAATTTCACATTAGCCTGTCTCACGTGAATACCTAATGCGGTGAGCAAGGGAGCTTCATACACATTACCAAGGAGGAGATCCTCTCACCTTCTGGTATAAAAAAGTGAAGACTGTTTCTCCCTCCGCTAGACTTGAGAAGCCAACACCTGCGCTCAGAACACAATGGAGAGATAACTTTTGGCTTATTTGGCATGCAGTGAGGGTGATATCCTTTGTCAGGCATGAAACTTGCATCAAATCCCCTAAACGCACGCTGCTCCTCGCAGTTTTGGGTCTGGCTGACGTTCTGGTCCACTTTATAAAAGGGGGAGAATGCAGATGTGTTTGCTTTTTGGGCGGGTGCACGCAGGCGTAGCATAGCTTTGTAACGTGTACTCGTCGAGCTCGTGACATGAATATTGTAACATCTAATAGCCTTACATCACAATCTTGAACAGATCTTCTGTACCGTATACGTCTTTCTGGGCATGTACGTAGTGGAGAAGTACCTACAGCAGCTTCGACGATTGTCTCCATAGTGACCTTGAGTTCACATGTGTGCGTATATACACACACACACACACACAAACAAACAAACAAACAAGGGCGCACGCGTGCGCGCGCGCGCACGTACACGCTGCAAAAGTGGTGTGTCTCAATTATTGAGTGTTGCTACACTCCCGTTGCGATTCTCAGATGTCTTCTCGAACTTCAGGGTCACCTTAAATGTCTCAGTGAAGCAGTGCCACGTCTTTGGCTTGTGTGGGTTGTCCAACTGCTCCCTCTTCAACTCCAGTATGCCCGACGGGTCCACGAACGACGTGTTGAACCAGAAGTACAGTGGACAATTCTCGTACCCTCGAGGCACTATTCTTGAATTAGTGCGGAACAGCACTCGGACGTCACCCTCTAACGCTGGACAATTGACCACTTGTGCAGTGAGGACGTCCCTGTCGGGGTCATAGACTGCGGCACAATTTCGTCGGAAGCCCAAATGGGCGCTAAATACTCTGCTGCGGTCATGTCCTTGGGACAACTCGAACCACAGGTCGCTGCCATCGCCCACCCCAACCGTGGCCAAGCCGGTGATCTCGATCTGAGAGAAGAGCAGCATTCTCTGCGTGGGCGGCGGCCGCCCGGAGAACTCTGACTTCATCCGCTCATAATATTCGACGTATCTGCTCTGGCTCGGCGTCTCCACGCCCTGGAACTTTTTCCCTACGTTGGTGTCGGTGCGGCGCTGTCCAAAGTACTGCAGACTGCCTCCGGCAGTCGAGAATACGCCGGATTCCACCAGCCACACGCAGATCATTGTCCCGGTGCGTCCCTTGCCGCCCTTGCAGTGGACCACGACCACGTGGCCAGGGTCCTGGGACAACCAGGATCGCACGCTGCGCGCGAAGTCGCTCATCTGCTGCAGGGTGGGCACGTTGTGGTCGTCGATGTAGATTCTCTCTACTCTGTTGTGGAAGTAGGAGGTGTCGTAGGCGCGTTCTGAACACAGATTGTACAAGCGATATTTCCCGGGGTGGCGCTGGTCCAAGAAGGCGGCCACCTTTTCGATGGGATTCCTGTAGAGGGCGGTGAGGCCACTCGATGGGAACGATGTTGCAATGACGCGTCGAGTTACGTATGTCAGGTCTAGATCGTGACCGTCTTGCTGATAGCGCCTCTTGTTCTGACTTATGAGCTGCCTGGCTGCCGCAGCCACCTGTTGCTTCTCGGTGTACAGCCTTACGAAGCGCACGACTCTCACCAACCGCAGCGCGGTCAAGAACGCGGCCGAGCCGGTAGTTCCGCGCCCACCCCATGCCACTGGTGACGCCTGAGCGGCTGTCGCCAAAACGAAGGTGCTGAGAACCACCGCGAAGTCGATCACGTTGTACCATGCAGTGAAGAAGACGCGCTGGGTGAGGGCGGCGATACGCAGCACGATCTCTATGACGAAGTACACGGTGATGGCGAGATCGGCCACGCGGAGGGCGTCAGAGCCGCCAATGAAGAGGTCAACTAACACAATGACGAGGTCTATTAGGATGAGAAGCAGCGTAAAGACTCGAAATAAGAAACTCTCCACCACTCGCCGCAATCTGAACCTCAGGTAGTCCTCGTTCCATCCCGGTCTGGGAGGTTTTGATGGATCTTCCGTCACCTCAGAGACTTGTTGGGCCGCGTCAATCCAACTAAGCTCATAGTTTTCATTGCACTCCACCAAGAAGTCGGTGGCATTCGTAATGGCCTCGTCGGCGTTGGCGACGCCGACGCCATCCACGGCGTCGTCGTCGTCCACCTCAATCTGGTCGAACTGAATCTCGTCCATGTCTTCCTCATCGCGACTCAGAGATGTCGCCAGAGGGTTCTCGAACGAGCCCATCACTGTTGCGCACTGGTACTTTGAACATGCACGAAAACGCCCCCCATGTCTGTGCCGTGGGTCTCCATGGGCACGCACCAACAAGTGCTCCTCCTCCTCTTCCTCTCCTCCCTGGCAGAGTTGCTCTTGATGCTCGGGTTGTTTCCTACTCCCTCGGCCTGCGATAGCTCATAACTCGCTCTCACTGCAAGCTGCCTCAGGTAGTCTCTCTCTCTCCTCCACTCCACCGTTGTGCCGCTCGGCACCACAATCCACAGCTACCTATTAGTGCATACGCACACGTACAACATGGAGGAGGTGTGCGCGAGTGCGCACGCGCTTTCAACAGGTTTGACCGACCGATCGAGGTTCGCACAGAATCGCCACGGGAGGAGGAAAGAGTGGCGGCCGGCGGCGGCGCACGTGAGGCATGTGTTGAGCTCGTACTCAGTGTACACGTACAGGGACTCAGAGGACGTGATTCTCCATGGAAGCATTGGCACAACTGGATAAAGGGTCGTGATATGACGTATTTACTGACTTTATGAGGAGGGAAGGAATCGCTGACATGTAACAGGGATCTCTTGAAACATAGACACGTTTAAAGCGAAAGCATTGGTTAATCACTGCTGCTCATCTGCGGACAGTCTTTTCTCGACGATCTGGAGACTTCTCCTGATAAATGCCTCCTCCGGGGCAAGCCTTGTCGTCTCCTGGAGGCAGTCTTTTGCTTCTTGTAGTCGACCTTGCTCCACCAGAACCACGCACAGGTTGTGCCTGGCGTGCACGTTCTCCGGCTCCAGCTCCAGCACTCGATCGTACGCGCTCTCAGCTCCCTGAAGGTCCTGCAGATAATTCACGTAGAGGTCCCCCAGGAGGAAGAGCCCCTTGACGTGGTCCGGGTGATGTTGCAGGAGCTGACGAAGATAGTGCTCGCTCTCGTGAACTGAGTTGGAATTTTTGGACAAGAGCAGGGCCAAGTTGAACAAAGCGGCGCGAAAGTCTCGACGCATCACGACTGCCTCTTCCAGCCAGTCCTTGGCTTCTGAGCCGAGCCCGGCGTCCATGCACAGCATGCCCAGGTGGAAGAGCACTTGCTCGTCGTAACGTTCGAGTTGTACCAGACGGCGAAGTCGCTGCATCGCTACCCCCTTGAGCAAAGGATGGTCTTCCTCTATTATGAGCATGGCCGAATTGAGAAGTGCATGAGGGTGGTCGGGATCCATTCGAAGGGCGTCCTCCCAATGATGCAGCGCTCTCTCACTCTGATTCTGGCTGAGCAGCACGATCCCCAAGTTGAAGAGCAAGTCTGGGTCATCGGAGGTAAAGTCAAGAGCTCTCTCATACACCATCTGGGCCTCATGCGTGCGATTCATGCGCACCAAGATCTCGGCGCGGTGAAGGTAGGCTGGGGTGAAGTCTTTTCGTAGGGCGATGGCCTCGGCGAAGATCCGCTCTGCTTCCTCCAGTCTCCCAGGTTCCTTGGCTATCAAAGTCGCGAGGTCCACGAACACGTTCAGTTGCCCTGTGGTAGCCGAGGAAGTCTCCTTTCGACCTCCTTCTCCGTACAGCAACAACCGTTTCGCGTGCACCAAGGCCTCCTCTGCCTCCTGAGGTCTACCCATCGCGGCTAGAGCGCGACCGATATTTACGTGAGACCCCACGTGGTCCGGGTGGAGGGCTGCAGCGTGGCGGAACAGCACAAGGGCGTCGGACAGGTTGCCTCCCGACTCAAACATCCGGCCGACGTTGTTCCACAGCTTGGTGTTTGTCGGCACCACCTTCAGACCCGCACTGAACAGCGCCATTTCATTGCGCCAGTCTAAGTTCCGCGTCAAGGTCTTGCACATGAAGACGTACAAGAGCAGAATGAAAGATGCATGCAGAGACAGATGCAGCACTCTCCGGGACGAGCATTTTGCCAGTCTGACGCTCTTGTTGAAGCCGATGGCCACCAGGAGGCAGAATCCCATTGAAGGCAGATAGAGGACCCGCTCAGCCACAACGAATCCCACGGGGAACAACAGGTTGGATGCAGGCAAGAAGGGCACGACGAGCAAGCTGAGGGCGAAGAGGGTTGCTCCTGACCAAGTTGTCCTTCTTGTCATCCGCCTCCTTCTCACAAATGCCGCCTGAGCTGATTTTGCCACCAGAGCGGCGAGCACAGCACCCGTAAGAGCTGAGATGACATTTCTGCTATCTCCCAGCCTTTGGACTAACGGGATCGAGTCCATTGTCCAGTCACAGCAGAGCTGAATGGGGCTGAGCAGCAAGAAGCAGTTGAATGCGACGAGGTATATGTGTGTGAGCTGGCGGACGGGGAAACTTTCGGAGGCGGCGGGGTTGTCGAAGCGACTGAAAGCAGGCAGGCTGCCGCCCATCAGGAACCACCGCCCCAAGAGCAGGAGTGCCACGAGGCACCCCAACGCGAAGAGGCGGTGGCGCGTCAGCGCAATCTGGCGGCGGCGCCGGCGCAGAGGGAAAGAGAAGATGTCATAGGCGGCGCACACGCCGAGCGCCGTGATCCCCTGCTCCTTGGAGAGCATGGCGAGCGTAGCGCACACGATGCTGGCCGCAAAGTGCGGCCACGACGTCTCCTGCTCGCTGATGCATGCTGATATGTACGCGAAGAGGCTGAGGAGAAACCAGAACGACGAGAGCAGCTCCGCCCGTCCAACGACTCCAGCGACTGCTTCAGTGTGAACCTGAAAGAGAAGAAGAGTCAAGACTCATACATGCCACAAGTAGATGAGAGACATGCACACCCTATGAACAAAAGTGCTCCCTGTACAAAGACTGTTCACGAAGTCCTGAGACCTTGACGCGTCCACTTCAGTAGCGACTTCAATAAATAGCACACCTTGGACTCGACTTTAATATCGGTACAGATGTGATATCATCTACGTAGTCAAGCACATCCAGAACGTGTGGAGCCTTTAGCGCTGACCATTGAAGCCAAGCTTAGATTGGTAGCATAACACGCTACAATATTGACGTTTTCAGGCCTATTCGACAAAGTTGTGAAAAAAAACTTAAGGGCTTCACTAGACAAGATCACCCCTGTAGCGGCTTCAGGTAGGAAGGACTTCTACTCTCTTTCTCTGTTGTTTCGCTGTTGGACTCTTAAGTGTGTTTGTGTGTGTGAGAGAGAGAGAATCGCTCTCTCTCTCTCTCTCTGAGAGTGACGTTGATGCCTACATAATGCAAAAGCTGAATGGCTGAACTAGACAGCCTACAGACTTCTGTATGAACAGTGGAGCTTCATTTGTATGATCCCCCTCCCAACGAGCCCATTTTGTGCGTGTAATAGTGCGTCGGCAAACTTTACCGGGTGAACGGCGAAGACGAAGGCGGCGACAACGGCCGCGTTATCACCCGTATGGCCGTCTCCGGCCACCTTGCGACAGAGCTCGTAGTAGAGCAGGGTGACGACGGCGTGCAGCAACACATTGACGGCGTGGAAGCCCACGGGATGGTCAGACCCGCCCGCTTGGTAGTAGTTCCACCGGAAGGTGAGCACGGTGAGGGGTCTGTAGCTTTTGTGACTCCTTTCGGAGTGGATGGGTGCACCCCAAAAGTCGTGGCTCCACAACTGCAGGGGCGAGACGTGATCTCGGAGGTCCTTGTTGTCCCTGATGGCCGTGATGTCGTCGAAGACCAGGTCGCCAGGCAGCGAATTCCAGTAGACTGCCAGCGACAGCAGGAAGAGGGCCGTGCGTACCAAAGGTCTGCGGCGAACAACCGCTGCTTTCCTCCCCACTGCTGCCTGTTGCTGCAACTCCTGTTGCTGGTGAGCCGATGCAGGGTAGGAGGAGTTGCCCTTGATGGACTTGGACGACGACCGTTGTTCACTGACTCCATGAGCACTAGCAGTCCAGTTGTTCAGGTGAAACAGGCAGGACATATCAGGTGAGATCTTCCAAAGCATGATGAGCACTGGCGTAGCAACGCATACTCCGAGGTCCTCTCCGAGAGAGACGCTAACGCTGACTGAGGACGCGAGGTCGGTTGCTTCTGCTAGCTGTCAAGCGGGGAGAAGGAAAGGAGAGGAAAGGCTCTCACTTTCGCTCTGTGTGTGTGGATGAGAGAGAGAGAGAGAGAGAGAGTTCATTGCTATCCTTTGTACTACCTCTAGTACTATGTGTATGCGCGTAGGTAAGAGCACTTGTGTAGACTCAATGCAGCAGTTCATACAGAGGAGCGCAGGCACCGAGGTAAGTACGCACAGTATCAGACTATGAGGGAGAATCAATGTTGCTGTTTTCGTAGATTGTGCGAGGCAAACTTTTGAGAATAGGCAACATTCGCTATGGGTTTTTGCAGCAAAACCCTCTGAAAGGTTTTGGGCATTTAACGCCAGATTGGCTGGGGTTTGGCAGACCTTGGGATGAAGGGGGAGGCGCCCAAATGCGTCACAGACCCTCGGATTTTTCTTTGGGGAGGGGGTCTTGGCTTGAATTTGGATCCATTACTTTCCATTGTGGAGACGTCGATCCACGTACGGTCTTATTCGTCTTCTCTGCAGGAGAATTGAGGCCCCAGCATTGGAGAGACACTCTCGAGAAGGACATTCCAGGGCTCCAAAGCGTTCTATTTCGAATAAACCAAACCAAGCTGCTTCAGACATGGAGGCAGAGCTAAAAATGATTCCTGCAACGCCCACACAACGACTGGGTGTTCTCACGTTGCGCGTGTTTATACAGTCTCTCTCCCAACTGTCACAGATTGTACACAAAAATTGCATGATCAGCCTAGAAAAGAGCTCCACACCGACCACCTCCTCAGGGCCTGTGAGAGTCCTGCCCTCTCCCAAGCTATCACTTGTTTAAAAACTTATCAAACAAGTAACTTTCTAGTAGGGGAAAGTTTGGGAGGCAACGACTCGAGGCAAAAGACAAAGAATCTGCGTCTTCTTCATGGCGCAGGCACCGAGGACTACGACGGGCCGCAGGGAATGGCGGTCGGCAGCGCTGCCATCCTGGCCACCTGCAGGAAAGGTCACGGCTCATGACTCTCTTCAATAGTTGTTTTCACATTCCAAAGTGCTTGTCAGTGCTTCTTAAGCTTACTTGAAGGGCTTCACAGGGCCCTCCGTGTTATATCACTGACGTATGTCGACATTTTATTTATCTGAAAGAAGCTACCTCGCATTGTCTTGAGACCTTCAGTGTCAGCAGTGAGGGAAAATGTAGAGAACATGCAGAGTGAGGGCGTCGTCAAGTTTGCGAAAAAGAGGCCCACACATTTTTAAGGTATGCACAGGCCTTGTCACGATTGACCTTCTAGAGGCAAAAGAAGGGCAAGAACATGAAGAGGAACAAGAACAAGAAGAAAAAGGACGAGAGCAAGAAGAAGTTGGTCCCCGACGACGAGAAGGACAAGAAGAAGAAGTTGGCCCCCGACGACGAGAAGGACAAGAAGAAGAAGTTGGCTCAGACATTTTCACTAAAGCCTTTTTCATGCCTTGGTGATGGCCCAGACATGCTCACACGGGCACTTTTTGTGGGCTCAGCAAACCGACTACTTTTTTTTACTCCACACAAAAGGAAAAAGATACACAGACACGTACAGTGGAGGGGAAATTAAGAGTCCGATTGACCTTAATAAGGAAATTGGACCTGGTGAAGTTGGACCAGGCTTAATCTGGGAAAGAGCAACGTGGGTCTGTCTACGTGTAAATCACTGTTAGAGAGTGCCTCCTAGGAAGGAATGAGGTCAATGTGGTCGATCAGGTCAAAAGTCGACGAACTTATGCTCTTGTCGAGTTCAGCAGATTATGGATGAGACGCACTGTACGCATATAGTCGTAATGCTGACCAGGAAAATGGCAGTTTTTTGCCCCAAGCCCCGCTAGATTTGACTCTTCTTCCGTCGACGGCAGGCAAGTAGCTGAGGTTGAAGATCTCGGAGCTGTCGTGTTCTTTCTGGCGCTGATCTCAGCCTTAACGTCGACTACTTGTTCTAGAGTGTTAGATCTGTTGGGAAATTTTGGACGTAGTTGAGGATAACGTTGAAAAATCGATGAGACTCTCAATTTGGCCACCACTGCAAGCACATGTACTTTGAGCAGCTAACCAACCCCTGGAAACAGCTTGGGAAGGAGTCACTTCTAACAATTGGGTCGTCTAATAATGGGGGAGCTGCTACACGGAGACCTGAGGGAGGGTGGAAGGGTGGGTCATGACGTCGATCAGGTTGGCCACGTATCCTGACAAATGTTTTATTCATCACTTTGCTTGGAAATCGACAGAAAGAAAAAGTCATTTATTATTACATTATTTATTATTCGCTCGTGTTCATGACATCTGGCGTTGGAAAGGAACTTTCCTGGTCGAACTGCAGAAGTTCTTTCCAATGACTGGGGGAAATTTACATCGAGAAAGCTGGTTTTAGTCCAGTAGAAAAACTGCTCCTCACCCCGAGGAGTTTCTATTATCGGAGTTTCTAATATCACTGGGCCTTCACTTAATGGTCTCTGAGAAGCAGCTACTACTTATGTGCTTGAGGTCAGGCGGTCCTTTTTTTTAGGTAACTCCTGGTATGAGCCCAGCTGCTGCTCACAGCTTGTACAATATGTTGTACGCACGTCTACCCAATACCGAAAGTGCCTCTCAGCTTCATCTTTTCTAACAGGGTGGTCCACAAAGTTGATGTCTCAATCTACTCACAACCGCTGTAGTCAAGCAATCTCTTGTCGACAACAGTGACGTCCCGAAGTAGTTATTAAATGGTTTTTCTATTGCATGCACACGAGATTGCTCTTCAATGGGTCCAACTCCAGACTTTTCTACGGGTCTTCCGGGAAGATAAACTGATCGCGATCGTGGTCATGGAGAGCATGACCGAAAACGTCGGTGACGACGCAACCGGCGACACTCAGGGAAGTGACGAACGACAATCTCAGAAGATGTAGACATATGCCTAAACATGTTAATTTGCCCTCATTAACTCATTAATCTTGTGTTATGACTCATTTTTCAACTGCACTGGAGTAGTCACTTCGTTTGGATACGCCTGCACCGGTGCGTACCGTACGCACCCTAACTCGTAAGTCACACCTGCTCTACAAAAAATCAATTATACCCAGACACATTTGAATGCGGGGTCACTTTTTGCTCGTACTGTTTTGTTCTGTGAGAGGCTACAATTTCAGCCATTTTGGTGACATTTTTCAATGACGAGATAGATGGTTGTGGCAACCCTGAAGAACCTCTGAAGATCACGCCAATGAAACTGGAATACTTTTGTAACAGGACGACTGTATGATTACCTTCGAACAGGGTGGGTTTTGGGAGTGAAACCGACAATGAGGGCAAACAAGGAGGAGTGTGCATGTGGAAGACTTATGGCAGTTGGAAAAAGTCACACAAAATGTGTAATAATGTGTATTTTTTAAGCAAGTGGCCAAGCCTTGCAGCACGCACAGAGTCCATATGCACTCCCCATGAATGATTCATGCCATTGCACTGACTCGTGGTTCACCACGAACGAGTGCGGCTTCCGAAAGATTCTTGTCAGTCCGTTGTCGGTTCGGTTTTTAGTATTGGCGGTCGGCTTCGGTTCGTTATCGGGGTTTTTGGCTGCTGCGAAAAAGGTCAACAAAGGACACATTCACTTCCACTCTGACGTCTGCACTTCCATTTTTTTTTCCAATTCAGTCATGTCTTTGTACAAGACAACGAGAGGGGACATATTTTCACTGTCTGAACCAGGGTTGCCAGCTTCTCGTAATCAGCCAAACTGCTGGCAAGAAAAGGCCAAACAGTGAAAAGGGTACACAGAGACCAAATCAAATCTGCAGCTCATCAAATGGGAGGTGCTCTGGAAGTTACGCGCGATACTAGATAAATTTGAGAAATCACGTCAAACAAGGGCCAGATTTTTCACATCTGTCTCTAAAAAGTGCAGATTGGCAACCCTGTCCTGAACTGGTACGTTTTGCTGAGACGACAATTTCTCAACAGCAACACTGATACCGAAACCGACACCTCTGGGTATGTAAGCACTTGGTGTCATACGCGTGTTTTTAAGCAGTGTGTGTCGGTAAAACGCTGGTGTCTGGTTTCCACTGCTGCTTCTCACTTGACAAGCAAATTGAATAGCTCGTTTAAGGACATTCTCTGGGACCAACTCTCTACTGACTCTGAGAAAGTCAGCATTAACAATAAGCATTGTTAGTGGAAGGGAAAGCATTAACTATGAGCAAAGTTAGAGAAAAGACACCTTGAGATAACAATGCTCAGTATTGCTGACAGTTGGAGAAAAGATTAGAACATAATCACGAGAATGTCAGTCTTGACAACATCAGTCCAATTCTTACCAACTTTAGCCCAATTCTTGGCAACTTCAGCCCGATTCTTGGTAACTTTAGTCCAATTCTTGGCAACCTTCTTCATCTATACGTACTTATACTGGCGCTTATTCTTGCAACTGTGCTTTTACCCACTGGGTCCTTGGCAGCCCTGAATCAGAACCCGAACAACGTCAGGTAGAAAGGGCCGGACGAGAGTGAGGACATCTTTATTGCTTGGACTGTTGTTCTCTTATATATGGTCTAAGGTCAGTTCGGTGGCTGCAAAGCAAACAACAAATCCTGATCCTGATGCTGCGGTGGCATGTGCGCCAGTTCTAATCCTGGTCCTCGCAGCGTCTTTCTGTACTTATCCCTGCTTCGACTTCGCCTTGGAGAGGAAAGGTACACTTGCTTGTTTTGCTTTGGCTACAGCCAATCTGTCCTGGCAGTACATAGGAGGGCCATAAAGATGTCCTCACGCTCATCCTGACGTCGTTCTGGTGGTGATTTGCCACTGCCAAGAACTCGGTACAAGTACTTGTCAGGTACTTGTCACGTTCTGTGGCAGGAATGAGGAAAGTTGCCGCGTTAATGTGAGTACGACTGTAACAAGCAATACTGGATGCGTTGGCTAGAATGTCAACGTCGCAAGAGACGCTACAAATCCTTCCCTCGTCACACTATTGACTCGCATCCTTGAAGCGGAGATAAGCTGATGGAACAAGAAGTGTTCGGAGAAGGCGCGCCCTCCTTCTCAAAAACAAGTAGGGATTTAAAAACTTGTGAAATTTTCAAAATTAAATTTTTCACTTCGCTTTTTCAGGCACTTTTTGTAACTTTCTTTCCACAGGGTAGTGAGACCGAGAAGAAGGACGAGGACGAGTTGAATTCAAGATTTTGCTTCTACACTCGTCAGTGTTTGTTTTGATGCACGTAGACCTCAAGCTTTGCCAAGGGTTTTGTTTTGAAGCTTGTTTCCTAGAATTTCACCACGAAATACAGTGGCAGAATGCAAAATTTCCCAAGGTTTCTGCTCAAATTCGAGCTCCGACGAGACTGACAAACACGACGTGCGTGTCCATGTATGACTGGTGCGGCTCAGTCGACGTCGCGTGACGAAGGAAGGAGCAACTAGTTGTAGCACGTACTGCAGTTCGTCGAACGCCATGGGAGTTCGCTTTTCAAGCCTCGTCAACGGCGACGTCTCCGTCGAGGAGATGAACTTGCCCAACGTGTTGCTGGAGGACAGACGCGGGATGGCGTCTCCGGAGGAGGGGACCTGGAGTCCGACGGAGATCGAGGGGGGGTCACTGTACGCACACGTGGAAAGGACGGTGGAGAGACACATAAAAGAGCGCGGAGACTGGGTCTGGCTCAGGCACGCGGTCACGGGGCATGAACTCGGGGCCAGGCAAACTCTGGACCATTCCAAACGGTATCAATCAGATGGTGCAAGGCATGGACCGCGGGGCGTTTACATGTAGACGACTGCCATTTGCAGCTATGCCGTTCTCTTCCAATCCATGGGCATTGCCGAAGGCGACAGGATCCACCTCGTGGTTGGCAATCACAACATGTTCTTCTGTGCCGTACTCGGAGCTTGGATCCTGGGCGCTGTGGTCAGCCATGGCGATGTCAATCTTGAAGCCAAGTCGATTGCTGCACAAGTACACTTTCACCGTACTGCAAGCACCATGATTATGCGTACAATTTCAACATACGCCTTAGCTGGATGTCCTCGAGGCCAAGATGATCGTCTTCACTCCTGAGACCGCTCAACGGGCCAAAGAGGCTTCTGTCTTGTCTACGGCACAGGACGTTGCGCAACTTTGCTTCGGAGAGGACGAGCACGCTACCAATGCACTGGAAGAGTTGGAGAAGCTGGATCCAGCAAACGCTCCAAGACCACTTCCATCAGAGCGCTGGAAAGACGATTTCTGCAGTGTCTTCTGGACCTCTGGGACCACAGGTGATACATTACTACAGTAATGTTCTTCTTGGCCCAAGAACCTTGAGCTTACGTTCTCTGCAGGTCTTCCCAAAGCAATTTGTCATGATCAGTCCAGAATCCTAAACCTCATTGGCCATGGGGAAGAGCTGATGATCCCAAAGACCAACTTGGTGACGACCTTGTGCTTTTTCCACGCTGGTGGCTTTGTGGTAGGACTCCAATGTCTCCTCAGAAACCTAAAGTGCTGTCACCTCTTCGATGGAGGAGTCAACCTGAAGCTTATGATCGACACCATCATAGAACTACGACCCATTGTAGTGAGCGAATTTAATAAGTTCTTTTTTTCTGTAGCAGCAGTTGTCTTCCATCCAGGTACGCGCGGCAGTTCCTTCGGGAGTTCTGACTAATGCTTCACTTTCTCCATTCATAATGACATTCAGGTCACCATGGGAAGCCACTATTATGTCCAGCTGGCTGAATCTGACATTTTGGCCAAAGCAGATTCGTCCAAGCTTGGCGATGTGAAAGTCATAGTACCCACTGGGGCAGCGGTGCCACAAGTCTGCGAGCCCCGGTACAAAAGCAAGTTTCCAAATCTCAGGGTAACGATCCTTGAAGTGATGACAAAATGATCAGTGACACTGACATGTCATTCTACTTGACAGACCATAGTCAATTGCTACGGCCAGTCGGAGCTTGGAGCTGTGTCATACGGATATTCCACGTCACACTTGGGAACCCTCATACCGACGGTCCAGGCCAAGGTTTGTGACCTCAGGATGCCGCAGGTGTCAAGATGTGCCAATGATCAGTGTGCTGCAGGTGGAAAACCTCAACACCGGAGAGTGGTGCGGTCCCGACGAAATGGGAGAGTTGTGTTTCAGCCCTCCGCACTTCGTCATGCGCAAGTATCTGAACAGACCCGAGGCCAATGAGACCTTCTTCCGTCCGGACGGCTTCTGCCGCTCCGGAGACATCGGTTACTTCAAAGAAGACGGCACATTGGTGTACGTGGATAGGCTCAAGGAGGTCATCAAGTAAGTTAAAAACTTGTTTTCTCGGTAGCTTTAGCTTATCTTATCTGGCGCAGGTATATGAACAATCATGTCTCTCCTACCGAGCTGGAGGGCATCCTTCAATGTCATCCAGCTGTCAAGGAATCTCTTGTGTTTGGAAAGCCAGAGCCGTCGGTGCAAGAATTGATCACCGCAGTGGTCGTGCTCAATCCTGGAAAAGAGGTGAGCTTGAGTTGTAAGGGACTGATTAAGCTTCTTTGCAGCATGCGAGTCTGTAGTACACAGAGCAAGAAAATATTTTCTCCATGATCATCTCTCCAGGCCACCGCCGAAGAGTTGATCAAGTTCGTGGACGCTAGGGTGACCGACTACAAGAAGATTCGAGGAGGGGTCATCTTCAGGAGCAGCGTCCCCAGGAACAGCATGGGCAAGCTTGTCAGGAGTACATTGCGAGATTGGGCCAAGTCGCAGTCACACTGAGCTACATTGCAATTGGAAGATGCGGAGTCAACTGTAGCAATGTTCACTGTGATTGGTGCCTTCACCTTGCTGTTTGTTTTTTCTCCTTACTCGATGCAGCCTTTGTAAAATTTTTCTAAGTCTTCAGAGGTTATATCATACAACTTATCTAATGATGCCTTTGACAGTATCCTGTTGATGTCCTGCAAGTCCCTGTCAGAAAAGATGTGGCTGCAGAAAAGATCTGCAGAACATCGCTCTTTGGGCACGCGATGCATCATTTGGGTTAAGAGTGTGGACCCACACCTGGCTGTCATCAGCACCAGTCCCACTTTTACTTTGGGGTCACCAACCTTGTCTGCCAGCTGGTGGAAGCTCTGAGTGGGCACTATGATCAATTGTTTGGCAAGGGTTGCCTGGGCAGCAACAGTAAAGGGGTGCTTGCTGACATTAATGACATTCACTTCTGGAGGAGTGATGCAAAAGACTGCATAGGTTGGTGTCACAATGACGAGAGTGGCTTGTGGATCATTGATCACGATGTCAGGACTAACGAACTTCTCATGCTTGTAGATATAGTTCCAGAGTGAGCACAGCAGTAAAGGATGCTGGTGACCTCTTGCCTTGATGGTCACAAGTTGGGCAGATTTGTTGTACACTGAAGCTGCCACCTCCCGCTCCCTCCTAGAGCCTGCAGTGTAGGTGTAGCCCAGGAGGAAGTCCGGACTCCACTTCCCACACAATGGCCTTCAGCAGCATGACAAGCACGCACCAGAAAAACTTCACACCTGCTCCCTAGCGTTGCAGCATCCGTTAGACCGGTGATTACTGTTAGGACGGTAGGCTACACCTTTGTTGCCTCTAACTTATAGGCCGGCAAAAGAACGAGGCTGTTAAATTAAAAAAACTGCCAAGTTACTAAAGTGTCACAGAGATATTATACGGCCAAGAATGCTCATAAAGTCCCCAATTTGTTCAATCTGTCAACTCATAGGACTCATGCAGGAGAGGTTGATCAGAATTCAAGACTGTCTTCTTTTCCTCCTCAAGTTATAGGCAACCCTGAGCTAGTTTACTTGGCATACGTTGAATGCTTTAACAATGGCGAGTCTTCCCTGGAAACTCGTTTTCTATATGTTGAGCCCTCAGTGGAGTGCAACATTCTTGTCCCTTAACTTTGCGACAATGACATATTTTTGCAGCACTGACGCGGCTTGGGACCGGGCAGTTTTTTTTATCAGCCTAAAATCAATCGGAGTGAGTTTTCGTGCTGGAGTCGAGTTGGGTTTGACTCGACTCAAACTTGACCCCAGCCATATTTCGGCAAAACTTGACTCGAGTCATATTTGGGCCTGCCTCGACTAACATTTGGCCTGTATAGGCGCACTGCGGCAATGAATTATACATAATATCTACCGGTGCAGGAGCAGGACTGTATCTCTCATGCAAAAGCAATGATTTCAAATTATAAATATGGGCACCAGTTTATGAATCCAAATGTCAGCCTCCATCAGGCTGGACCGACCGGGCCGTAATCTGCAAATCAGCAACTGCAAAAATGCCAAACCAGAGACAAAGACCTCATCTGCTGGCAAAACGTCAAACTTCTTTGCTCGTCAGGAAGTCTCCAATGAGGAATGACTTTAAAATTAAAGACATCATGTGTATCACTTTGGCAGTGCTGCACTCGCCTCGCACAGGGAGAGAACAGATTATGATGCCACTTCTTGGGGTCAAACTTCTCATAATTGTGTAATCCATAGTTGATGTGAAAATTACTTGTAATATATAGCATAAATGTATAGTGACAGCTACTCTGTTCAGTGTGTGTGACCAAAACTGCATAAAAGAACCGGTTTGGAGCGCTGCACACACAGACATAAATCGTTTGACCAGGAACAACTTTACACTAAAATAGAATCTATACATATATACTGAAATGGAATGTCTGTTTGTTCGTCTGTTCCGGACAGGCGGCCGTACCATTGGACCCGGAGAGCCTAAACGTGGCACAATAACCCGAGCAACCCCGGGTATCTCTGTATGTAAAGAGTTGATGCAACCAGCAGTCAAGAAAGAAGGAACGTCTTTTCTCACCCGTAAAGAACGTGCAGGCATGAATTTCGCATATTCGCACACAATCAGGTCTTAAGCAGCTCTGGAGGCCCGGCGAGGCCTATTTACTGCTGGCCTTTCTTGCGAGCAGTTTGGCTTCTTTTGATGACAAGAAGCTGACGAACGTGGTACTGGATGAAGCACAAAGCTTCCGACCAACTCGTCTGGCACTCCCCGAACCCCGTCACGTTCAAAGTTGCCCTTCTACCTGTCGCTCTTGACTGAGAAGGATACCTTTTATGCGGTGGTCTCTTGTCGCTGCAGGACAGATGCCGACTTCTTCTCCTCCAACGCAATCCACGGTAACATCCCATCCAATTCGGTGGAGTCCGCGAATTTGGGAGGCGTCTCATGAGGTGCAAGAGACCATTTATGAATGTTCTTGACGTCCCGGGCCTACCAGGACCTTAGTCATAAGCAGAAAGTCTCTGCCAGAGGTTTTCCCGACGGCCACGACGTGATCAGCGGGTGAGAAGTCGACCGTCGGATGCGGTGTCGACGTCCCCCACCCACTGGTCAGTGACAATTTTGGAGCCGTCCAAGGCTGTCTTGGCGGCGACACCGAAGAGCGTCTCCACCGACTTCTTCACCGCCTGCGTGGAGACCCATCTCAGTCTGGTGTACCGCCCGATTGGGGGGGGGGGGGGGGGGGGGGTAAACCCAAAATGTTTTTTCATATTTTATTAACACAACCATTTTTTTCGGGGGCCAAGGTTTTGCCCCCCCACCAATTTTGGCAGGGCCCCCCCCAAAACCCCCCCAAAGGAACCCGAA
>JAAUXU010178565.1_pt1 | contig 27607 bp, 35 predicted proteins | sample 7278151 | NCBI WGS metagenome assembly JAAUXU01 (sample SAMN14350113, study PRJNA611818) | marine sediment metagenome | isolation source: surface marine sediment (1.8m) | place: French Polynesia: Moorea | collected 2018-08
TGCGGCTCGAGTCAGACAAGCGGCCAGACCGATCAGTGAGTTGTGACTCAAGCTGGAGGCTGAGAGGCCGCTTTTGTGCTTGCTGCTCATATGGAGACCACCGAAGGCGGCCTTTAAGCGACTACTTCGTAAAAATAAAAGTGCTTGTGCTTAACAATTCCACCTTGATGCGTTCGCTGTTGCCAAATGAGTGTCCTGGTGGGTTCTTTTTGATGTACCGGTATATAATATATTAATTATACGCATGTATTGAACTCTAGTCGAGGAATTGGTCCTGTCCGCCGAACTGCACATGGTTGCTGGCACCCGACTGGTTGAGGACGTCCTGATTCAGCTTCTTGAACTCCGCGATGTGGGCGACCACGTACTCAAGCAAGTGCTTGGGCCCCTGAGCCCCCGCTGGCAGGCCCTGCGAGATCCCGAGGATGTCGGAGGCCTCGTTCACGAAGTAGTCGAGGTCCTCGTCAGAACATTTGTTCGTGATCTGGGCAAGTCTATAGGGAAAAAATGGGTCAAAAAAAAACCATCCATGCCTTTTCCTGAGTTTTTTTCAGATAAAACATCTGCAGAGCTTCGTAATGACAATGTATTATTGTTATTTTCAAGAACTGACCTTGCTTTTTCTGATGAAAACGCCTCGTCCAGGTCAAACAGTTCAAGTTTTGGATTTGGCAACTCTCTATAAAAATGACAAGTTATTTAGCAGGCAATCTGTGCAGCAATATCGTGTGATAAAGAGTTATTATACATGTATCAATAAAAAAGTGGGGAGGTTGCAACAAGTGCCAATGATTTCCCTTTTCCCTCTCGTCTTTCTTACTCACACTGTACCTAAAAGAGGGAGGGAAAACTGCCGTCTGGAGGGGTGGCAGAGGAGTCTCGAACTGCGGAGTGATCAACTTCAAGGACTCGTGCTTCACGCCCATCTCCTCGTAGCCCTTGATGGCCGAGGGAACCAGCGACGTGGAGATAGAAAAGAGTCTGGAGGAGAAAATTACGGTATGAGGCTACAAAGACGAGATATTCCCCAAAGGGGGCATCATGTCTCCTTGCCTGGTCTTGAACAGCCTGGTGAAGTCTGCCGGAACCTCGTCTGACTCTTGGAGGCAGGTACGGATGGACTCGCCCATCAAGGCGGTGTCCGGGATCATGTTGTAGTCGCTGATCTCCGGGTCTTCGGCGTCAATCGTGTTCAGCTCCAGAGGCATGGGATCGGAATGGCCGTCCGGGCCATCCATTTCCCTGCAATCATTGGGGAACATTTTACAAAAGTACTTGTCTACGTCTGCATATTGGACTCGGACCTTTTGACGAGCCCAACAGTTAGGAAGTCGAAGATGACATCCCTGATGCGGCCGTTGTCCTCTTTGTCGATGTAGGCGTCGCTGAACATCGCGCCCGAGCCCAAGACTGCGAGTTTGCCACCACCTGTGGATAAAGAACAGCTCTGTTGTGTACAGAAACGTCTCATTGCCCTCAGTTTGCATCACTTGACCGTTTTTTCTTTTCTCTGCGCGCTACAAACATCGTCTTAGGTCAATTCATACTCACTCAGGTTTTGGTAAAGTGCGCACACGGGTCTATTGAGCGGGAAGGAGACGCTGCCGGTGGACAGGATGGGGATGGCCGGGCGGGCCACGTTCAGGGTGGCTCCGTGAGGGTACACGAACGACAGCGCTTGGCTGTTGTTGGACTCGCTACTGTCGGAGAACCCAAGACGCGTCCCCGAGCGCCCGGCGGCCTCGCTGCGTGCAAAACGAGCAGATTCGCGTGCAAATTTTCCGGGCTGACCGGTCATGAAAGAACAGATCTGCTGACCTGATTGCTCTGTTGAGGACGCCATTCGAGATGAGGCACTCCTTGGGGTGGAAGTACTTGTGATAGTTGGTCCTCACCACGCTGTCAGAATTGATCATGATCCCGTACTCTTCCAAGAAGAAGTTAATGTTCGTGTCGAACCTCTTCTCACCACCCTCGCCTTAGTCACAACAAGTATGCTTTAATGTTATGCACTACTTTCAATTATTACATAAAGCATACCATGGATTAGGTTAGGTCACAATATGAAAATTTTGGAATTTGACTGAGGGCATCATAATTTTGTTACCTAATGCCATATGGTGAAAATGTAGTCAAATGGTTTTCCCAAAAATTTTTTGGACCCCCCTTCATGGCAATAAGGTTTTATTACTACATAACGTCAGTACATAACAAAGAGCTCAGATTTTGAAAGTCTGTGACAAAGCTATAGACACTTTAATTTAAACTTCATTTGACTATAGTGCTTCAGTTTTGCATCTAGAAAGTAACTAAGCAGGTCCACATCAAATTTGTAATCCTTATGTGCTGTATCTGAAAAACTTTGAAGGCAGAGAGGGGACCCAAAAAGTAATTTTTTTATTCCATTTGATTAGAGGGTCTTCAAGTGAATTCTTGCAAGAAATCTAGGATGCAGCAAGAGATAAAAAATTGACCTAGCCCACTATACATGCAAATGAACAAAAAAGGTTTTTTTTCTTTTTTTTTTTTACCTAGAAGCACCAGCAGACTGCCACCGACTTCAAGGTACTTCTTGAGGCTGTTGATCTCGTTCTCGGTGAACTTCTCCCTCGGCCCGGCGAGGACAAAGACGCGGCTGGAGGACAGGAGATCGATGGTCAACGCGCTGTCCTCGCGGTTGCTCGAGATCTTCCAGTTGCCCTTCAGTTTGCGCTGGACACAGAAATTGTTAGCACACACACACACACAAATCATATTGTCATTTACTGCTGCTCACCTGCAAGGTCTTGTAGTTCTCGTTCACCTTGTACAACTCGCTCTTGGTCGTGTCGAAGGTGATGGCGTTGGAGCCGGCGATCTCATGGTTAGGGTTGTTGCTGCTGGGGCCCTCGTGGGGAGGCATCTTTGCCAAGTCAGCGACTATCGACTGTCAGGTATGCAAGTGCTCGCAGAAAGCAGGTAAGATATCATTAAGGAATCGAGACACAGGTAATCAGGACTACTGAGAAATGACTTTCATCTCGTAAAACCTGTTCAAACACCACAAATTCAAAGTTTTGCAAGCTTTTACGCTTGTAAATGTGTCAACTGTGATGGAGATTTGAAAATTTGAAAAAAAAAATAACAACGTTAATACGCAAGTCTTATATTATATCACTGTTAATACGTAGAACGAAGACAAAGTTCATAAAACTGCTTCAGCCTTGGTAGAGGATGATGGGAAAGTCGACGTGCAACCTCGGGTGCGCGTACAGGACTTCACCCTGTGGCCGTAGCCGCCGGGCCGGAACACGCCGCATCCGCCGCCGCCGCGTGGCCGTCGTGGTTCCTCGGCCACCGCCGTGGTTGCTCGTGGCGCCCTCCTCGCCAGTCCCGACATCGGGCTCTTCTTCCTCCTCATAGAACTCGTGGGCGAGGTCACCGTCCTCATCGAAGTACATAGACCTGACGAAGGAAGAGAGCGATAGAGAGGGAGTGTGTGTCTGCAAGTCCAGCTTCTGGTCTTCATCCTCGGGTCAAACTTACCCCTTTCTGGTGAATACGAGCGGGTTCCCACCCTTGAATCTGACCAGAGCGTAACCGCCGTCGCCGTCGTCCTCGGCTCCGTTGCCACGATCGCCGAAGCCACCGTTGAAGCTCATCGAGCTGGCGATCTTCGAAGCGAATCGCGATCCAGTCAGGCCCATATTGAAGAACCTGTCGTCATTCTGGCAGGAGGAGGCGGGGGGAACCTAGGACGCAATCTCGGTCCTTCTGATCTCGAGCAAGTTGGACATCTGACACCTGACAGTCCAAGTACTTCTTTATCTCCTTCTTGGATATGCGCAGCTGCCCGTGTCAGCTTCAGACCTCAGAAAGCAAATACGCGAAATTTTTGGTCCAGAAATCCCGCAACCTCAGTCACATCTAAAGCGAGATAGATTTAAAGGGTGTCCGACAGTTTTTGGAAATTCTAACCTCCTCGTGCTGCCTTAGGGATAGGGGTAGAACTGGGCTGCCGTTTTATTGGGAATTGTTCGGAGATTTTGTATCACCCTGTTTTATCCTCAAGTCGTCCCATAGATCAATGGCCTGCATCAAAGGGATCCAGGGCAGCCTCGTTGAACATTTGCTGCAAGATGCTGTAATAAGGCTAGCCTTGTCTATGGTTGATACGTTAGGAATAGTAAAAATAATAATATGAGTTTAAGGATTACAAAATGAATGATCTAATTACACGAGGTCCAAAGCAGTCTCGTTAAGCGTTTCCTGCAAACTTTGCAATTGCTAGCCTATGTACTGTCAATACATCAGCAATAGTAATAGTCGTAACATGAATTGTTACAATCTGATCAGACTTTATAAATCTCTGGACAATCTTGAACAAAACCACGCAGGAGAAGATTCATATACGCATCATATGGAAAAAAGACGCGAGTGAAATCTTCCATCCCAGGCTCATGTATGAGGACTTTGTTTCATGACTTGTGTGACTCTGGTGTAGTTGTGTCATAGGTCAATGTTTCAAAGTTCTTCTCTTTTAAAAGCTCTTTGAGATAAGGGATAGAGAGATCCGTCTTAAGTGCTTCAACACTTCAACATATCCACAGACTCGCTACATGCCAAAAGCAATGTCCACCTATGTTGCCTGTCCTTGCTGCTGCTTGTGGGTCTGTGCTCGTCGTCTGACCGCGATGATGCCGTCGTGCAGGAGCAAGGTGTTTTGGGCATGTAGCGAGTCTGGGGATGGTCCAGGGGGAGCCATCTTGGCATGTGGCACCGGAGGGTGAGCGGCCACACACGTAAAAAGTCTCAAAGATTTCTATCAAGGAAAAGAGGTCAAATGCACCAAAAATCAGCAGCATTCGGCACGACCTCCCTCTCCAACTCGACACACTTAACGTAATCAACATTTGACATAAGAATTCAACCCTATAACATCAGCACTCAGCACATCATAGCAGTTTTCTCCCGGGCGACCTTGCTGACAGCAAGGACTGTATTCAGCCTACGTCTGTTTTGGGGGGCTTAATTTGGTCAATCGGACGCTGAGTCCACAATTTTCAGCTTCTAAGTCCATGGGTATCGTCAATGAGACTCCCAGGGTCTGCTCTATGAGCACCTTTCCCAGTTTTTCGGCCAAACCAGTGCTTGAAAGGGGTCCAAGGGATGTGTTTGACCAGACCAACTTCGGCAGGTCCACCGAAGGGACTTTCCAGAGCTCTTCCAGACATTTCGGCCTCTGTCCGTTGGCTGAAGCACATCAGTGGTTGGCAGACTGAAGCCAAGTGGCTACAATTATGGGTTATGAAAAAGTCTCATGACACCAGTCACTGACGTCCCTTTTTTGAGATCTTTCAGCATTTCCACGTGCACTTTCTGCTTTTTTTATTGACATTTTTCAACAGCCTTAATTACACTGGCCAATACCATACATTGAAGAAAAGCCACACAGACACATATTTATTGCCTACGTTGTATCACCCGTCACTGCAACCTCGTGCAGCCGGCTTCTCCCGGCGTGGCGTAGCTGAGGTTGTCCAGCTTCTTGCCACTGAAATCACAGCGGTAGAGCTCGTTGTTGCTGGTCTGGAACTGGACCCAGTCGAAGGTGCCGCTGTCGGTGCCGGAGTGGTAAATCTTTATCACTAACGAAAACAAAAGAGTCGGGGATGGTGAAAAAGTAATTCTAGTTACTTAGTTTCTATCAAAGCACACTTACTGATGTCTGAGGAGCTGCTGATCTCGCCCAACTCGAACTGGTTGCACTCGCGGAGATCAGAACCAGAGAACACGTCCAAGGCGCCAGTCTGGGCAAAGGCAAGAAAAGAAAGTGAGTGGAAAATACTTTCAAATCGGGACTCTCTCCTCACCTCGAAGTTGTTGTTCGAGTTGTCCAGGTTGTGCGCCACGCAACATTTGGGGTCGCTCCTGCCGCAGACCTACGCGGAAATGAGAACTTTGGGCAATATGAGACTCTCTGCTGCGTAGAGACCGCTTTTACCATGACCGAGAGCTTCCCGAAGTTGCCGTCCATGTCGCAGTCCCCGCAGTTGCCCGTCTGGACGTCGATCTCCGTCACCTCATCGCCAGATTTTGGTACTTATTTTTCAATGGTCTCAACTTCGAGTGATTTTGCTATTGCGTTACCTGCTCGGCGGAGACCAAGGCCATGCCGACGAAGGCAATGAGGAACGAGGACACGAGCAGCATCTCCTTGTCCGGCTTTGACACTCGAGTGGGTTCAAACAACAGGTTTTGTCTGCAGATAAGCCCAGGACAGTTCAAGTACGGTTGAGTCAACAGAATATTCAATTAAACTATTTCCTTATCACTTTAAGTAAAAACTTGAGATATGACATGACTAAAGCTATGACCAAGCTGATGACAAACTAGAATGAAATAAATCTGCTGCTCAATCCCTTTCGTTTATTCACTATCTCATAATTACGGTAAGAATAATTCCAGTCCCATATCACATTTTAAATGTTCAAATGTGAATTATTCAGGTATAAATGTCATAAAGAGAGATTTTTAGGTCGTTATCAATCGGTATCTTCCTTTTTGGCAGTCTTTCTGACCCCGAGAGCCTCGGCGTTGGCCCCGGTGCCGAAGTTTCGCCTACCGCTGAATCCGGTGCTCCGACCTCGCCCGCCGCCGCGGCCGCGGCCCCGGCTACCGCCAAACCGCTGTGACTGAGGACAGTCTCGGGCAATGTGACCCTCGCCCTCACACTTGTAGCAGTTCTTGGAGCCACCGGGCTGTCTCTGTTTCTCCGGGCACTCCCGGGAGAAGTGGCCCTGGCCCTGGCAGTTGTAGCACCGCGTGGGCGGGGCGTCCGGGCATTCCCGGGCCATGTGACCCGGAGCCTTACAAACCCGGCAGCAGACTGAGTCGTCGGTCTTCCTCTTCTTGGGACAATTTCTGGACAGGTGTCCGGGAGCGTCACTGTTGTGGGAGGACCTGACGGAGTCATCCTCCCTGGGCCTTTTCTTGCTGCACTTGTTGAAGTCCTCAAAGATCTGCACAATATCCGGGTGTGAATCGGGCAACCCGGATTCCTGCCGCTTCTGGCTGTCCGGTTCTCCGGAACTGTAGCCCACTGACTTGCCGAATTTCACGGCCAGCTTGGACCCGGCGAAGCGAGACTTGAAGTGCTCGTACAAGAGCAAGTTGACGGCGTCAGAGTTATCCAAGGTCGACATGGGTGGCATCGCGAACACCACCTTTCACTACGCACGTGTTGTTGGTGTCGTCCGTAAACCAAAACAAACACAGCACCTGTTGTTGCCAGATAATTTTCGACCAAAGCGCCCAAACACCAAGAAGAAGTGCCTGCCCTGGTCACACCCAACACGATCTCAATGGCTTCTCAAACAGAACACCTGCCCAAACCTGACTCCTCAACCATTTTCAAGGGCTGCCCCAAAAAGGGCTTAAGGCCCAAAGTGGACGGGACGAGGAGAAGGTTGCGTGACATGACGCTATCTCTAAAATTATTCCGTGAAGTCTTATGGGCGCGTAACTCGTCATGGGTATAGAAATTGCACCCGGCACAGGTCAACCTGTGCCGGGTGTTCGCATCAGTCGTACCTGAGCACAATAAAAGTACCTTCACCAACTTGAGCCCTTCTTGCACTGACGCTGTGATAGCATGTGACAATTGTGCGAATTCATTCAACTCAGGCTTTCTTACACCTACGCAGTACATTTGAGCGATTTTTTTTCTTCCTGGCAAAAGCTCGGTGTTTACCTCCTTTCTTCCTCCCTCCTCTCCTTCTTCAGTCCAAGCCTAGTCAGATCTAGAGAAAGACGTCGTAGGATTTTCCCCGTCTTTGTGTCTACTGTTTGAGAAAAAGAGTCTGAGGTCGCTCTAAATAGAGGTCAAAACACTTCCTTTGTTCTGCTCTACTTAAAAACTTGTCATCAAAGAAGGTAAGAAGGTTATAAATCCAAATCCTCTTTTCTCCCCTCTTCTGACTGTTTATCTTTTGAAGTCCTTGGCCTTTACTCTTTTCAACAGGGTGATGATGAAGTTGGCCCCAAAGGTGTGCGAGTGAGAGAGAGAGTGAGAAAGAGAGAGTGAGTGAATGAATTTGTCAGCAGAGCAGGGAAAAAAAGGGAGATGCAGTCGAGGGAAATTCTGACGCATCCAAGGATTAAGAAACAAAGAGAGCCTCGAAACCTCAGAACAAACATGCCTTATAAGTTCTGTGACTGGCCTGAAAATCCTTGTTCAAATCTTACAGCGCGTACACATTTTGTGTGCGGAGAGCAAGACAGTTGCTCTTGTGCATCGCATTTGAATTCACGGTTGTTCAGCTCCTTATTTGCCCATTTTATTGTGCAAGTGGAGGGTAAAAAAGAATGTTTTCTACTTAGTTCTTTTCTTCTACTCCTCCTCCTCAAATCGCGCATCGGTGCGAAAACGGCGGCTCTGAAGGATCAGTTGCACAAGGGAGAAAAATTGGCAGGAAGAGAAAAGTTGCCCAAACCCAAAAAGTTTTGGGCAATCTTTGGGGCTGCTTTTGACGATCCCGGTGGAAAAAAAAAGTCTACGTGACAACTTTTCAGGGGCAACAACTGATTCACTCTGTAAAAAGAATTCTGGTACCTGCGGGTATGAATTTGCGCCCCATTTACCTGTTCATGTTCGACTGGTCAGAGTGAGGGTTTTTTCTTCATGCTTGGTTAAGCTCCAGTAAGTTATATCATTGACGCAAGAAGAGCTAATGCGTCAGTACTGAGAGAGGCATCCTTCTTTTCACCAAGTCTTTTCATGCACGTCATTGTTTGCAAAAAAAGTTCCAAAATTCTTTTCTTTTTGCAGCCATGGCTACCGCATCCACCGAGACTCCTCTAGAGGCCGAACCCAGAGAAGCCCAGAAGCTCACCTGGTCAGCCTCAGCCACAGGTAATCTTTTTCACGTGCTTGTCAGGAGCTCACCTTTCTTCGTCTCCTGTTCGTCTTCTAGGCGATCGGTTCCCGGAGTGTCCGGGGTCCTCGCACCCCGTTTGGAGGCACTTCCTAGACTCCGGGTCTCTCTCCCCCACCCAGTTCTTCCGGGCATTTCTGGCGCCCCCGAATTACTTTCATAGTCCACAGCCATGGAGAGGAAGAGGAAGGTAGGATTGGCCCGAGGGTATGAGTCATAAAAAATGTCTCAGAAGGAAACTGGACAGGGTGAAGTCATTGACAGGAAAAAGTCATCGGGTACATTTTTACTCAGTGCTGTAAAAGCGCCTGTAAGGTAAGTAAAGGTGTCACTAAATTAAGTAAATCCGTCTCTCAGGCTGTCTGATCGAGTGTCGGAGCTTCTGGATTCGTTTCGACCCGGCAGCTACTCATACAGACCGTTCAAGAAGGACAGGAAAAGAAACGTCGAGGAATCCATCAGGCAGAGGTGAGTATACGTACTTTTCCACAATGTTGCCTTCACGTATGCAACGCACTGCGCATATGCCAGGGCTGGCCTCGCCCATGACTCCGAGGACGGCCGTGAAGGACTTCATTCTGTTGAAACCCGCGCCGAAGAGGTGACCCTGAGACCGGAGCAAGCACCTGGGGAACGAGAAGCACTGGAAGATGCTGACGACGACGATCGCATCAGTGAAGAACAACATCGTCAGCGGCGGCAAAGACTTTACGTGGACATTGGCCGGCCAAGGCCGTTCTATCGCAGGTCAGGAACGTCCTTGGCGTCCGGAGGGCAGCACCAGAACCAGAGGATAAAGTCAATCCCTGACAATAATGGAGATGCGCAGGTCTTGACGAGATCACTGCAGGTATGGATGATCGTCCATGCCCTGGATGATGGAGACGGATAGAAAACAGTTGATTTAACGTTCAAGGACTTGGCCCGATTTTGCCTGGTTCATCATTTTGGATTGAAGCAGCTGGGATCGATCCTGAACTCTTCCTCAACCAGACTTCCTCCGGTGGTCAAAGACCAAGCACTCACCTTCCTCTGCCGTGACTTTGAAGAGGTCCAGGAGGAGCCTTGTACGTCTGTTGTTATCCTGCATTTAATGTGCTTCATTTCTTGACGTTGCCAATTTCTGCTGCAGTTTCTAACCTGCCCCCCAGCCCAAGATTGTCTCGGAGGACGGCCTCGTACAGGGTGAGGTCTGTCATTCCCCAGGACAGCCCAGACTCACGGAGGATCTACCTGGCAGTATTCGCTACCAGTGAAGTAGACAAGGTGACTTTGAGGGGTTCCGTACAGGGTGGTCACATCCCGAACACTGAAAACTCTGGTCAAAAATCTTTTGCAGTAGCAGTCGCATATGGCAGACTCTCATGTATGAGGAACCCAGTCCAACATAGCAATCCACTTACCGCATGGGAAGTATCGTATAAGAGAAACACAAACCCAAGCATATTCCGTAAGAGTTACTTTTCTCCTCAACTGTATTGGCACACGATCAATTGATCGCCTAAACGGCTTATACACTGTCTGATATGTCATGGATTTAGCTGCCTCCAACACTTCCCTGTAAGGTTTGCCATGAGAAGCTCACATTTACAAGCATGACCTCCTGTCTCATTACAAACTGTACCAGTTCAAAGTTGGCTCTTGTCATGGACTTGCCATCTCTGCCAGGGGCCATTCTACAGGGACAAAATTATTGTTTAAATCCGACTGTTTTTACCGGCTGTTCCGCATAACTTTTTCAATCTATCATTTTGGACTCGCTTTAGTCTACAGTTTGTGTCTGAGCTGCCTCGACAGGACAGTTCTCATTGATAATTACTCTTGCAATGAGTCAACCCCGGTGAGCACTGCAATGTTGATGATCAACGATTGGCGTTTTTTCTATTGTCGATACCCTGGCAAAAAAAACCTTAGTCAAGTGCCACGTTTAGCACGCAGCTTCTGATGCTAAAAAGTGCAAAATTCGTACAGGGATGTGCGAATTTGAACACTTTGGATTTAGAGCCAATTCAGATGCACCCTGCATAACGTTGTTCAACACAATAACCTAACCTAATGTATGAACATGTTGGCTTGCTTTAGTAGAACGTGTGCAACCTTTGGGATGAGTACCGACAATGGCTGGCATTGTCCTCCTTCTGCGGCGGCCTCGTCTTGCCCATCTTGGCCCTGGTCTCCGACCCACTCACCGAGAACATCTTCTTCTTGGTGGAAGAGTTCGAAGAGACCTTAGAAGACTATATTGAGCGGAGGGTAAGTGACACTCCACTGCTGACATAGACTGGCTTGACGTGGCTGCTTGCAGGGAAGAAGAGTCCATCAAGTACTCAATGCCGCATTGGAGCACGCAGACGACGATGAGGAAGACCGTGAGTGCGTCAACCTTGCTAAGGAGATAATTGGCTACCCAAACATCCTGGTCATGGCCAAAGAAGCTACACAGCTGCAGATTCTTCTTCAGAACCCTCTCCTATTCCCGAAATTTAGGTGAAAACAAGTTCAACAGTACCTAAAGTTAAACCTTAACAGTTAGTTTTCTGCAGGTGCCGGCTCCAGGCTCTGGACAGAGCTTCTGAAAGGCGATTTCTTGGACATTTCCCAGTGTTTCTCCACAGGGTGCTTCACAAACTCCATAGCTTGTTAGGCCAACAACTGTGAAAGAGAATGGTGCCACAGAGATTTTTGCCGATTTTACCAACTTTTGCATTATCTCGATTGATACACTTGAAAATGATCATGGAATATTCTAACATTAGATTGGGTCCAATACAAAGATAGTCTTCCTTCCGTCAACAATCATTTTATCACAGTTGATCCAGTACTTGAAGCACAAGCTAGAAAGTCCGGCCTTCTCTTTGGGTGTTTTTTTTTCTTTTTAAGTTCAATACCAACCCCCTCTTTTTGACAGCACTGAAGGGTCTGGTGGAGTCATTCATTTCATTTTCTCTGTTGTTGCTGTTGCTGTTGTCCTCCCACGTCTGCTTGGCTGGACAAAAGCTGATGAAGCGTTTCTCCTTTAAAAAAAATTACTTACTGTATTTGTGATATTGAGCTCAGCTACGCATGTCTTTTTCTTCATACCCTTGCTTCTTGGTGATTGCGGTTGCTGACGTTGGTTTTGCCTGACGAAGACTCTTGAGGCGTCGGCCAGACACAGAAATTGCTCGAGGCTCGGCAGGACCAGAAGCAAGAGACTAGGAACAGTGTTATGCTCATTGTTTTTTGCAAATGCTAATGTTGTGTGAGCGCTCATTTTGGAATCTTACTCAAACAATTTGCCATCCTCTGTGTGAGGGTGTCATAATTTAACGCCAAGGTAAACTCGTCAACTAAATACAGTATGCATTACTTTTTACTCTTTATATTTATATATAATATTTATATATAGTTTATGCTTGTGATTATTACATTATATCAGTATTATTCCTCCGTTTTTGAATTATACTAGGTGCTATCAAAAATCGTGCAAACTGTTGCCTTTGAACTTCGTCATCTCCTACATGGGCGCTAGTTGACAAAAGTGCTGTTCTGTTAGGCAATTTTTTTCCTCAAATATGAGACGCTATTAACAATATAGGCTCAGGTAAGCGTGCAGAAGTTTTGGCATGTGCAACTCCTTCAAAAAGTCCCCCTTTTCCTCCAGCACTTTCTTATGCCCCATGGTAAAAAGAACGGTTCATAATAGTTCGGTACTGAACCAAATGCAACCCGTTCTTGTCTTATGATCTGAGGTCATGGAGTTGGTGCAAACAACTCTAGAGGCTGCGTGTGTTCACGATATTTCCGAATTTGTTTATGAGTGAAGTATGAAAAGAGGCTTTGTTTGTGGCACATCATGAAGCTGCATTTTGAAACGCACCCGGATGGTTGTTCCCGCACCCATCAGGGTAGACCCGGCGGTGCTAGAGCGTCGTTGGGTGGTTCCAATGGGAGGAGGAGAAGAAGAACTTGGCTTTATGGACCCCGGGTTGGGTTGCAAAGATCCCAAAGAGGATGAGGGGGGCACACTGCCGGTGCCTCCTCCGACTTGACTGACCCGGATAGGGGGCAGCGAGATGGCAGGCAGGAGAGTTGGGGTGCGGCGCTGAGGGGGAGACCCTGATTGACTTCTCATCCTTTGATATGGACGATGACTGAGAGAAATGACAGGAGAGATTTTCCACTACATCTATAGGCTCAGGTACTGCAGGTACAGGGTGTTCGGAGTGCATTATTGACGCAGATGTCAACAATAAACCTTTTTTTCCAAAAATAGCTGTGGTCAAAAAAGCCAATGAAAAATGTACGTGATAGAACTGATTGACCACCCCATAGAGAAAGGTATCGAGTATCCAAGATGTTGGGTGAAGGTGGAGTAAAAGTACAAGTATCCATTAGCCAAAAACTTCCATTTGACGACTGTATTGACTCACTTAGTCTTTGCTGGCTCCTCCTCCAGTTGCTGTTGTTGCATCAACTCATTATTGGATGGGTTTTTCTCTCTCACAAAAGTCTTCAGGTTTGTCAAATCCCCTCTCTTGGTCGTGGCTGTGCTCACTTTGAATGATCGGGCTCTTCTAGGCCTGTGGATTCAAATATGACCCACTAAAAAGGATACCTCCTCCTAATTGTTTTTTTACCTGGCACCCAATTGAGAGCTGATCGGTCTTTTCAGAGAGTCTTGATTATTCTCATGAATCATGGAGGAAGCAGCAGCGCTAGATGCAACCTACGTACATGTAACACAATTGTGATTATAGTATCTATAAGGTCGAAAAGAGAATAAAACAGCATGGTTGTTCTCATTTCTGCCACGTCAAAATTGCCAAAAATCTGCCAGTTGCAACCAGTTGTTAACTTGAATAAATCTCAAGATTGACCTTTTTTGAACCGCATACAATGTCTCTGTTTGAAAACAGAGACATCTGTGAAGAAGATTTCTCCAAATGAAGGCAAGGAGTGTACGTCAACATTAAACTGAAGCCATGGAACGGTCTTTCTAATATTCTGGGATTTTTTGGCCCTGTGGCTAGAAAAGGCTGAAAAATTACCAAATATGAGAAATCTGGTTTAATCTTAAAAAAATGGCTGATTGAAACAAAAACAGCATATCATGTGCAAGATACAACTCACTTAATAAGTTGTTTTCTTCACTCTCAAATAAGAGAACAGTAGTTCCTGCTTTATGTAGCAGTTTTCGCTGACCTGATGCTGCTTCATTAAGCATGTACTAATGTACTATACTTGGCTTTGTTCAAAGTAGGAGCAGCACAACTCACTGGCCTCAGATTTGGCAGTGATATTGGATTCTGATCATTTTCCTCCAATATGATTGCACTGGTGCCAGTGCCTGCCTGGTGATACTGGTGGAGGTAACCAGCGTAAGGCCTTGAAGCTCCCAATCCGGCGTTGCCCTCTCCAGTATCAGCTCTAGTTTCAACTCCAACTCCAGCTCCAGGACGGTCAAAAAACAAGGTAGTTCCACCATTGAACACAGCATTCTCATCAATGGTGTCCCGACCACTCTGCAGTCTGGAAGATTTGGTCAGTGCTATCTCACCAGACAATTCTAGCTGAAGCATCTCTTGCACCTGTAGTCGCTCATGCTGTTGGCGAAGGCCCTCATGTCAATTGTGGCCGCGCTGCTCTCGCGAGAAGAGAGACTCAGCATCTCTAAGGAGTCCTGAATAGCCTTCTCACCGCACACATCGTTTAAATTGGTGGTCAGCTCCTCAGAGAGCTGGGACCAGACCTTCCTGAAGACCGCAGTCATGACCTAGAGCAAGCACAAACCATGTGTAAAATTCGCCCGGGACGTCTCTTCTTGACTGGTTGCCACCTACCTTCTCCTCAAAATAAGCCTGTGGATTCTCCTCGAAGCGGTCGTTGAGGGTGAGCCCATCTGTGAGCTTGGGGTCCTCCTTGCTGAAGTTGCCGTGGGAGGCATAGGTCTCCTCTATTGTTTCTTCCTCTTTGTCCTGGTTGTTCATTATCACATTGGTAAAAACATGACATCTAGCAGTCTTAGTACTCACAACTTGGTCCGCCTTGTTGCTCGTGGCTATCACTCTCACAGGAATCCTGGATCTTGGCCTCTTGTCTTCTCTCTTTGGCACTCGCTTGAGCTGGGGATCCAAGTGAGATCCAACCACTCTAACCAAGAGAATCCATGTATTAATGTTATGCTGCCATGAGGGTATTGCCGTAAGTTAAGATTACATCACTCACCTTAAGTGTGGAAACTTATTCCTCCAGATAAGGCACTCCTCCTGGATGTCCTTGGACAGATTCTCGTGATTATCACTCTTGCCCTCATACAAGGCGTCATCGATGTCCTTGAACAGTGACTTGACCTTGGCTGTGGTCTCCTTCTCCAACTCCTGGTAGAATTAGGAAACATTTAACATTTTAACCTTTTAAAAGTCACCAGTTCACTCACATCGTCTGCCCATGACAAGGATGAGTTCGTTCCGCATCCTCGGTCGTATAGGGATGTCCAGGAGAAGCTGGACCAAGCACCAGAACGAGATGGAAGTCGAGTGTTTCTTCTACGTGCGAGAAGAAATGATACGGGGTGAGTCAAGACAACGGCTGGAAATTAAGTTCACGTACTTGCTCAAAGTGAAGATGTCCTTGTCATCGTCGTAGTCCTCATCGAGTGTTGGAAGTCTGAAATGAGACGTTTTCAATGCCAGCTACTGTCATTCTTTACTTTACTTTAAATGACTCACTCGACTTACTACGTTTTGGCTACTTGCTTTGCTATAAACATGGCTTACTTGCTTTACAACCTTGCTCACTTACTGCACTTTACTTCACGAAGCTTACATTTTCTCCTTCATGGCACCGCACTTCTCTTGCCTGCTTCACTTTACTACAGTAAGCACTGCTAGCTTTTTCTTCCTGTGCTATGTACACAAAACTTGTACTGTATGATCCTAACCTTGGTGTGAGCTGCCCATCTTCATCCTCATCTTCCGACCAGTGAGAAATGGCGCGGTCGTCCGTGATGATCTCAAGACTGTCAAACTCATCATAATCTGGAGAATAACATAAATGCAATCTTGCATTACTCCTTTCCCAAGTCACCTGTACCTCCTGAGTTCTGTTCCTGCATCGGAGAGTTTAACATTTTCCTCGGGTCTCTTCAAGTCAAGGGCAGCAACCTTTCTCGTTCTTCCATCGTGCGTTTTTCCCTCAGTTGCACGTCGGAATTTCTTTACGCATTTTTATTCCTCGCTGGATACTGGATAGTATTGGATTTTTCGCCACTCTGCTCACAGATGCCAGGTAAGTTTGAACTAAAGGGGCCACAGTATTCTGAAAGCGAACCCACTGTTTAGACGAAAGGGACAGTGCTGAAAGAGATCGAATACGGAACGCACAATAACTTTTTTGAGGCCTGCTTCGTCAGTGAACAGATACATTGGTAAATAGACTTAAAAAGAGCCCTTTTGCGCACATCCGCCCAAACTGGCGCTCAAGCGCTGCTTCTGCACTGTTATAAATCTGTCATCGTCGCGAGTGCTAATGTAGCAGGGTGGGGAGGGGAGACAGGTATAAAGTTAGAACAGAAAGCTCAGGTATACACAAATGACCTCTAATGCATGTAACGATTTAGAAGCGCAGCAGAGATAAGAGTCTCTAGTTGAAGGGTGAAAAAGGGAAACTCTCCTTATTCTTCAATGTTGTTCAAATTTCAAAAAATTGCTCAACCCGTATAAGTAGGGTTGAGCTGGAGATCTTTTTCTACTCAGTTCAAGTCTTGAGACCTTTACCTTAACACCGGGTCACACGGTAGAAGAACAAAAGATTTTGATGAAAAAAAGACTATGAAAAGATTATGATGATGTCTTTGGAAAGTTTACTACACTTTGCAAGGAAATATTCTATTTTTGGGGGTGCTCAGTATCAAATCCTTCTCCAGTCACAGGGGGACTTTAGAGGTTTCTGATGGCTGCAGATGTCCTCCATTTTGCTGTCATTTCCACACGTATGAGAATGACCATCTTGAGCTTGGTTTACGTGAAATTCTGAGGAAAGGTTCGGATGGCCTTTGACCTTTCTTTTCATCGGATTCTCCACTTTGGATAGGTTTATTATTGATGACCACTAACACCTCCTTCTCCTACTTCTCCCAGTTTTAGAACTTCCTTTCACCACTAGTGAAGACAATGATGTACATGAGCAACAATCACAATCAACATTATAGTCACTGAATTAACGTGAAAATGAAGCCATCGTCACCACGTCACATGCGATGAGAAATTATGATGACTACAAAAATTGCCAAGGAAGGTTTCTGTTATCAGGGATGAAAAGTCGGTCGTCATCGGAGATTCCCATGGGAAGAAAGATCATAGCCTGAATCTTTGTACTTGAATACAGAGCAAAAGAAGCTGGTCGTGGTCACGTCCGTGGAGATGACAGCAAAATGGAGGAATATTTGCCGGTATCAGAAATTCCTAAGCTCTCCCAGTAACTTGGGCAGGATAAGGATAAGTCTATCGGAGGAGAAAAATCTCGCTGGCATCCAGCACCTGTGACAGTCACATTTCTTTCTGCTCTGCCGTGATACACGAAAACGGTCCAGTTGTCCTGATGGTGGCGTCACCATCAGGACAACCGGATCCAGGCCTTGAGCGGGCCCATGGCTACGTCTCAGAAGATAATTCGGCTTACCGTTCAGTAAGATGAATATTTCTTCTTCGTAGAACTTTCTCGAGAGGACATTTTTCTGATGTACTTTATAACAACACGGTTTTCTCTTCCACAGAATGATACCTGGGCGAGTCCGAGCAGCAGAAGAACAAAATTCCTTTCCGAACTTCTCTCCGCAAAAAAACACCAGCTGACACCAGTGAACATAGCAAAGCGGGACGACACTAGGTAGAGAAGTCGGACAAGACTCATATGGAGAAATAGTCACGTTACACATGAAAATTATTCAGTGAAATAATACCAGCAAGATCAGGTGAGTGAAGGCTCCATTACTCCATGGAGGATGCAGGACTGTGAGGCGGGAAAAAGGTCTCTTTAGAGTCTTGTTCACCCCATTATAACACCTCTGTTATGATATTTCTACGCTGGCTCTGAATGAGACAGGAAAAGAAATATAGGGTTATACTCTTCACTTTTTTGCCCTTGACGAACTTGGCCTCTTCTGTCGCATGTTGGTGCCTTTGTGGAGATTAGTTTCTGACCCATGCTGTGTACGCTACAAAAGTTGCAACTCTTTTTGCGGCTCATTCAGTCATACAAATGAAGAAAGGGTGTTTTTCATCTTACTTTTGCACACTCGTGAAGACGGATCGGTCGACGATGTCGCTGTCGCCGGCGGTCGTCAAGAACACGCAGAACACGCTGGGTCGGTTCGTGAAGAGGCCGCCGCTCACCGAGAAGCTGCTCAGCAAGCCACCGTTCAGGTGAGTGCGTGCAAAAGTTCATGACCCTTCCCTACACAGTGCACACTTCTGACTGCTGCGAGCGTACAGGTTCCTTCACGATGTGATCTCCGTGGTGATCCGCGACACCGGCGCCCTCAAGGGGCTGTTCACGGACAAGGAGATGAACTCGGACAACGTTAAGGTGAGGTGGTGATGGGGGGGGGGGATGTACTAACGTGGTTACGCAGGAAGTGCAGCGCTTAAGACATGTTGTAATAAGAAAATATTTTAGGACCGCGAGAGCAAGTTGCGCTACCTCCAGAAGGCCATCGCGTGCGTCTCGTTCGCTACGGACGAGCAGCTCTCAGTCAAGCCCACCAAGGTGGTCAGCGGGCACGAGCCGGAGAAGACAAACGAGTTCCTTCAAGCACTAGGCAGGATCATCGAGAAAAAGTAAGTAGGAAAATAGAATGATCGCTTCTAACTCTTCCTCCATCATGATAACCGTCGCCGGCAGAATCGACACCGCCGATGCTGTGGAGAGGGTCTTGAGCGGGGAGAAACCTCAGGCCGCCGGACCCGGGGAGCGCGCCAGCGCAAACCAACGGAGACAACCGGACAGAGGTGGAAGCAACAGAAGAGGGAGCTCCAGAGAAGCTGCAGGAAGTAGAAGAGGTCAGCTAAGCTCGTTGAAGAAATATAGAGAAGACTTCTTTGAAACTTCCCAGGATTTTGTTCTCCAGGTGGCTCCCGCGGAAACACCGCAGCCTCCGCCCGGGGCAAGGACAAGGACGAGGATATGAACGAGGATGAGGACAAGAACGACGGCGAGACCAAGGACGAGAACGACGGCGAGACCAAGGACGAAAACGACGAAATCCTACAGGAGAATGGAAGCCACGGACAGGGAGAAAACGGACTGGCGACGTTGACTGAAGGTAAGGGAGTTTGCTCTACGGAGAGCTGTAACTACTTGTAGCATAAAAGTAATCCTAGCACATAAGAACGTAGTGTAACTGCCGGTGCATGGTTTGAGCTAAAATTGACCTGACCTGGTTCGTGTCGGACAGTGTCAAGATCAAAATGGAGGACAAAGGGAAGCTCCGTCCTACCTTGCTGATGTGCCTAGATGGTGCACCCACATGCTTGTTGTTAGCCTGATTCCTGCCATTGCCCACAGAAGTGTCCACATCAGTCTCTTGTAACATCTCGGTCAACACATAGCGACGCCATTGCCGCATGTGCATATCTTAGCTAATTACCACGCACCCTGTATTTACTTGGTATTTTTGTCACTTCGTACATGGTAGTGAGCAGATTTTTCGTTGCAATAACCGAATAGTTTTTGCACATGTGTAACAAAAAACTGCACGCAACCTCTTCAGATGATGCTCGTGGCTCAAAACCAACTGATGTTGCGAATGTCCAAGGAGAGGACGACAGCGGCGGCGAGGAGGACCAAGGTAGGGCTGCTCACGCTCTCTCTCCTTGCAACCTGCTCATATGTGTCAAGGTTATCGGCTTGTACGTGGATGTTGACAGCATTAACGTTTCTTCGCAGAGCGAGAGGAGGAACTATCCTCCCTACAACCCCAGGAGAGACCAAAAACAGTGGTATCCAACAACCGAGAAGAAGGGCAGCCTCAACCCAAGGATGATCAGGAGAAAGATGAGGGCCTGGGGAGCGAACGAGGTTGGGAAGTTCATGATCAAGCGCTGACCGGATTTTAAGTGTTCCATTTAACTTCTGCAGATTCCTCACTTCCTGTCCTTGGCGGCGGTGACTCCCCGCCGGAAGCGGCGACTGTAGAGCCGGCTGCCGCAGGGGAACCTGCCGCGACTGCAGCCTCCGCGGTTGTCGCGGCCACCGCATCGAGACCCGGAAGCAGCATGAGGAGTGCAAGGCCGAGAACAGGCAAAACTCATTGTTTATTACGCATGCCATGGGTATGTCAGTACATCTGCTGTTACGTTGCTTCACAGGCCGCTTGAAGAGCGCCGCGCGTCCTCCATCTGCCCGCCCGGCCGCGCCCAGACTCAAGGAGAAGGCTGAGATCCAAGCAGAGGAGGAGCTGCAGGCCAGGTGGGAACACACCCGCAATATTATCAATGCAACATTCATTATGTGGTACATGCATGGGCTTCAAAAAACATCTCGATTAGACCTAAGACCGGCAAGGTCGCTAATGTGATTCTGGCCACCGGGGACGGCGGCGACGACGACGACGACGACGGTGAAGAGTTCCTCGTGGAAGAGAAGGCCAAAGACGACCTTGATCTGCTCACCGAGGCTCCTACAGCTCAAACAGACGTAAATATGCATACCACGTTCAACGGGTGGTTTTTTTTCGCAATTAGGTTTTCGTTTTTTGCAACAATTGTATAGTACTAATGCCATATGCTAGAGACTACTAAACAACACGCTCAGCAATGGTGCTGTAAAGCACTATTTGACCATACGCTTGTAGTAACTAAAACAGGTGAGTAGACTGAAAATGTGATGTTAAGTTATATCAACGTTATTCTGCTTGCAGACGACTGTGCTTGAATCCGGAGGGCAGGAGCACGGGGCCTTGGTGCAGCAGATCCTCGAGACTCAGAAAGAGTTAGAGGACGCGCCCAAGACTACAAGGGGAGGCGTGGAAATCGTGAGTGACTTTCAAAGAAGAAGGAGAGAGAGAGGAAAGAAAGGTAGAAGGCCAGTTGGAAATTTACAAATTTTATCGATTCAGGAGCGCGAATCTGGGCTGAGCGATCTCGGCCGCCGTCGTGACCGCGAAGCGACTCAGCGTGAGGTCTCGAGGCTCCGCGAGTCCATCCAAACTCTGACGCGATCTGCTAATCCCCTGGGCAAACTGATGGACTTCTTGCAGGAGGACGTCGACCAGATGCAGCGGGAGCTGGAGACGTGGAAAAAGGTGTGTACATGCAATGTTTGCAAGAGGAATCCGCAAGGAGCGTAGGCGTACAAATCTGCTCTTAGGAGAACCAGAAGCTCCAATTAGACCTGAAGCACGAGCAGAAATTGACGGAGAAGTCGATCGAGCCCCTGAAGGTCCATCTGGCGGACCTGGAAACGGCTGTAGGAGAGGAGCTGGACAAGTGATGACAAAAAATGCTAAATTGTGACAACAGAAAATGGACAAGTTGTGATTCCAACTGATTTCCTTCCAGGATTTCAGCTGTGAAGGCCAACATCCTGAAGAACGAAGAGAGGATCTCACGCATGATGTCCACCATTGGGACGGCTGCAAGATGAAGGTGGAAGTTATCTCGCAGAAATAAGATTACACAATTTTGAGCGCACCAAATCTTGAAGAAAACAGCAACCCCAACGAGGAAAAGTATGAAGTCCCCCCACAGTCATTCGGATTTTCGGCCTCGACATCACTACACAATCGGCGTCGACGCCGGAAGCAAAGTTGATTCGAAGTTTCACTTACTCATACGTACAGAATGAAATACCTGTATCTGATAATTTATTACTTACTACCATTCCACGAATTTAGTCACTTGTCAAGTCTTGTGCACCCGGTGCAAGGACTGAAATACAGCCATACAGGTGCTGTGGGACTGTCTGGACAACACAAAAGTAGGCATTTGCTAATTTGAATGGGATCTAAAATGCCGAGGCATCTTGAGCAGGCCCATTTTGACAGTGATCAACGACTACTTGAGTGCCCGCAGCATGACCGCGATTGCCACGACGGCGGCGGCCGAAAGTGGTAACCTCCCAGTCTGCGCTCCAGAGACAGTCACGTCTGTTGATGTGGTAGTCACTTCTGCTGATGTGGCAGTCACTTCTGCTGATGTGGCAGTCACTCCTATGGTGGTCGCTGTGGTTGTCGTGGTCACGGATGAGAGCATCACTGCGTTGTAGGTTTGCGGGTAGTCGAGCTGTATGCTCACGCCGTCCTCGTTGAAGCGTAGGTACGCGGGGTTCTCCTTGCTCCAACGCTCTATTTTGGGGAGGTCGCCTCCGTAGGTTTCGTAGGAGGGATCACTGCGGTCAATGAAAGCTTTACAACAGTGTTCGATTGTGCGTGCGAGAGAGAGAATTCTCACATACCCATGAACGATGAAGTTCGTCCAGGCCTTCACCAGCTTGTCCGACCAGACCTGCTCCTCCGGGGTGAGTTCACCCAACAAGCACTGCCCCCACTCCGGCATGAAGTCACCCTCGGGTTCCAGTACACAATTGATATCTCGTTCACAGTCAATGAGTGCCTGGGCCAGTGCAGCTGCAGCATTGTTAAAAAATGACTTGTTTAAGGGTACACTTACACTTCTGCCACATTTAAAGGATCCTTGAGGCCACAAGTGATGGTCAATTTGTTTACCTACGACGTGATACTTACGAACGAACAAGGTCAGGTCGCACAGGACGAACGGCAAGTTGATATTGAAGAGGTAGGGCAGCTCGTCGGCGTGGCAGACGCCGTGGTCCTTGACGTATGGAGATTTGTCGTTCCAGAAGAACAGGTTGTACATAGACTTCTTCTCGTTGGTATGCTCAATGGAGTACCAGTACGAAGCATTCTTGGCCCAGTTCTGCTCTATCATCTGGTACGACGAGGCCTTGATGAAGAATGTGCTCAGCATCTATTAAGAGTGAGCAATTGCATTTCATTGGCACTGTTGTATAGTAGTTGGAAGTAAAGCAGAAAGGTTAGAAAAGTAGTCATTACTTCTAAGTGAAGTATCATCATATACTAATGAAGGTTCGGTCTGTGTCTATCTGCTGTCTGTCATCATCCAGTTCTCGAAAAACACCGGGCTGATCTTGACCGAATTTTAAGGGATTGCGAAGCGCCTCAAGGTATAGAAGAAATCACTAATGACTATTTATGCCATGGCAAGAAAGTAGCACTTTTTCGGCCTGACTGTTTTGGTTAAATCTTAAATGTTGTACCCGATGAAAAATTACCCACGTAACAAATTGTAAAATAGTTGTAGACCTACAGTGGTACAAGTAAAGTAGCTGCCTTGACTTACATCGATCAGTCCAGGGGTCATCAGTTCAAGGTCTCCCATCATGTAGTCCTGGAAGTAATAGTCCTCCACGAGGTCCACGAGGGCGAAAGGCTTGGGGTGGAAAATCAGCCAAGTTAGCCACAAATCATTCCAGTTCTACCACAGTTCTAGGTTACTAAATTATAAATGAGTCTTGGCTTGGTTCAGAAATCCTACAGGGCGGCACAAGCTAAATGCAACCTGACGGAGTCGTAAACAAAGCAACAGTTGCTCTAGGCCTTCACCACGTGTTCAACGTTTAAAGGCCACCGTGTGATTCAGGAATTAAGTGTACATTGTACGGCATGTCAGCCGTTAGACAATCGACTTGACAAAGTCGATTGTCTGAAGAGATTGTGGGACATTTTGGTCTGGTACCTGTCCCACTCCTACGGCACCGAGAAAGACTTCAATGGCGTCATTGCGAAGGAAGTCCTCGTCCTCTGTCAGGTTGTTCGGAACGAGGTACTCATTGTACATCACTGGAATGACGCAGTGTTAAAAGGAAATAAAAAGGTCTCTCTCTACAGGCCTGTAGGACTTGCACTTGCCTCCATAAATGTAGCTGCCCTCATGCGAGTTGGCCCCGAACATGATGGGCTTGCCGTCGTAGTTGCCTTCGGTAAGGAGCGACTCCGGGGTGTCACCGTCTGTGTAGAACTTCTCGACCCCGGCGGTTTGACCGCAGGGGATGGCCCCGTCGAACCCGAGCTCTGCCCTGCCGCGCGCTTCACCCTGTCAAGACAGGCATGAAGATGGAGGTGTAAGCCAGGTCGGCCAAGGACACGCTCAGCACGTTTATTTTGCGAGGTAGTCACAAGCGAGCAGAACAAACGTACAATTCAGGGCAAATTTGGCCGTTTATAAATTGAAATTGCCAAAGTTGAAACAATGTGCAATAAGCTTCGTCCGGAAAAAGGTAAAAAAAGGTCTGTCGAACCTGGTATTCAGAAAAAGCATTCAGGATCTCCGAAATGTCGGCGGCTATGAGGCAGTCGACAAGCAGGTCGTGGTCATCTTGATTGCAGCCGACCTTCTCCGACCAGAGACGCGTGTAGTACTCGGGGTTGGTGTCAAAGGCCCAGGGAGACACCGCAGAACCGGACTGACCGATGCCTTGGGCGAACAAGCCCTAAAGTGGTATAGGTCATGGACAAAACGTACATGATTTTGCTATTACTGTAACTTAGTCAATTATACTGATTATGTTAGCGGTTATCGACTATGATTATTGCTCTTGTTGAGTTTACTAAAATCATTCCTACGACTCCTATATGAAGGACAGAATTACGACGGTGATCTCGACCTCATGTGAGTATTGGACATTACCGCGGTTGCCGGTGAGAGCACCAGGTGCCCAATGGAGGCGGATCCCGCGGACTCGCCCATGATGGTGATTCTGTTTTCATCTCCTCCGAAGCACCCGATGTACTCATGCACCCACTCCAGCGCGCGGACGATGTCCAGCATCCCCATGTTGCCGCCGGCCCTGTCGGTGTCCAGGCACAGAAATCCTATGCATTGATTCGATCAAAGTCATTGTTCAATGATCGGAACCAACTCCCACGAATGTGTTTGTATTCCCCTTGTCCACGTCATGCCTCTTCTTCTCCTTCACGAATGTGATCACCTAGTCCCTGTTACCCACCTCCCGGCCCTCTAACCCCCATGGAGCTTAAGCACCCCGTCCAATTTCACATATCCCGACTTTCTACTGTACCGCTACGTCCCAGTTTGTTCTGTGTTTTGCCCCAGTGCAGTGCAGTAAGTGCTTTTCACAGGAGATTTCTTGAAAGAAGCCACAAGTGCACGTTAAATTACCAATTGCTTGATTGATCATATTTTCCTCTTCTTGACTGAGGTTTCCTCCAGTCCTCGACTTTTTTTTGACCTCGGGGCCTCCGCGCGCCCTCGGACAATCCAAGGCCTCGGACAGGTAAAAAATCACCTTAGTCAAAATTGGGAAAATGTAGGCCTACAATGTGGTCAGCCCACACATCTAGTTTATATAAGTGAAAGTGCAAACGTTCCCGCCGAACAGTGTTAAGGACCACTCTATAAGTTAGTTGCTCACCAAGCGGCCCCAATCTGTAGTTGACCGTGACAACGATGAGGTCCTCGACCTCACCCAACCTGGAGATGTCATTCTTGACGCTGTCGCCGCCGGTGAAGCCACCGCCGTGAACCCAGACCAACACCGGTAGAGTCGGCTCCAAGTCGCCTAGTGAAAAATGGATAAAAATTTTAAAATTCAGGCTGTAAATTCGTCAGAAGCGGTACCGTCTGTGGGATCCCTCGGTGTAGACACTGAGACATGCAAACAGTCTTCATCCACGGCTAACGTGATGTCCAGGACGTCCTGGAACAAGTCCCCCACAGTCATCCCAGTCAAGTCCGCATTCAAGAGAGCTCCTAGCAGCGCAATCACATCGTCGACCAGCTGATTTGCCACAATGCCTGGGACCGGCACCTATTGAAAACGCGTACATGTGCAACCTACTGTACTTATGAACGTCACATTGAGATTCAAAAATTTGCTTCTCTCCGGGGTTTTTGCCTTGGCGCTAAAAATTTTCTGAATTTTAAAGAAAAATCAACTAAATAAGGCCCAACTGCCTTTCAGGCTTGCCAAAGATGTGGAAGAAGTCCAAATGGGGCCCGACGAAAAAAGCCCGGGGCGTAGAATACATCCCTAGTGAAACAAGCCAAAGATAGTTCTCGTCGAGCCTGATGGTTGGTCAAAGCAGCCTTATTGGAATTCAATTTCCCCCTATTTGGTGTTGTGAACTCTACAAACACAAACGAACGACATGTGTGTTGTGCTGTTACTACTGTACACACCGGCAAGTCGTCTATGATTGATAAGAACAGGTCCTTGAGGTCCGTGTTTGCCAGCGTGGCCGTCGACTGGGGAGACATCGTGCCCTGGGGACACAGAGGGCCAGGCACGGAGGCGTCGAAGGGGTTCCTGATGGTACCCAGGCTTTCTCTGAACGCCACAGATTGCTACACATGTTAATAGAATAACAAGCAACTTGAACATAAGGTACGAAATGGAATAACGTAAAGAAATATCGGAAGAAAGGGGGTCTTTTCTTTTACTCTTTGTTAATGTGCGCGAATGTGAGGACAAGTTTACCCCTTACCTCGAATCTGTTGCTACTGTCGGCGTACTTAATGTTCCTGAAGCTGTAGAATTCCTTCTTTGCGACCCCCAGGTTCCCCACCGTCTGCATCGTCTTGCCCTCCAAGACCCCCAAGCTGGGCAACGTCACTCGCGGTGGAGTCTGAGCTGCAAATGAAGGAAAATGTTACATTCCAATTCTTAATACAGGGCGGGCCAAAAGTCACCCAATGCAAGTAGAGGCTCTTTTGAGCTCAGCCTGTGCTGGACACACAAATACCTAATCTGGCTTACTTGAAGGGGCCATTCAAGATTTTATCTTGCAGGGAGAATTTTGCAAGTGGGACCAAAATCAATTGGGTTCTGCCCTCCCGAACTTGAATATTGGTTTACACTTTTCTCCAATGATTAAACTCACGCGGGAAACTCTGATTTTGACTTCAACCTGCAAAAAATTCACTGCTTTGTGGGCCAAGTCACAAACCTCTTTTTGCAGAAGAAAATTTAGAGTGGCCCTTTTGTGTAGATGAACCAGCTCGGGCACACTGCACAGGTCGATCGTGAAAGAATCGCATAACTTTTGGTCCACCCTGTGCACAAAAACAATGTTTTGCATACAATTTTATACATTTTTGTATCAAACACAGTGGACGGGATGGAAAACCCAAAGACAACACTACCAATGGTGGTTGCAGTGATCACGAGGATGCACAAGGATGCGGACGTGAGCAAGTTGGTCATCGTTGACGAGGCCGTTTTCCTGTCCCAGACACTGGACTGCGACTATTGAAACCTATAGCGATAACGTATTTATAAAGTTCAATAAATTTGCCATTATCGCTCCAAGAGAGATGTTTTCACTCGACCAGACACAATCGGCTTGACGTAGGAGAGGCTTCTCGGACCCCATGATGGCACCTCCCTCTGCCAGTCCAAGCCAAGGGCGACGATAAACAGGTACATGGTATTTATCGAAATGAAATGGACATACAAGTGTTCTTCTTTTTATTACAAAGGGTAGTAATTTACATTGATAATTGCCTGGAGAGTGCCTTTGTCACAGGCTGCTGATACCCAATCAGACATGAGCACAGCCCCCCTCCCCAAATGGTCCATTTTTTAGGGGGGGTACAGCTTTCCCTGTCCACTACACAGACATGCTTATTACACAAAAATGTCATATTTTTAAA
>JAAUXU010111546.1_pt1 | contig 27600 bp, 32 predicted proteins | sample 7278151 | NCBI WGS metagenome assembly JAAUXU01 (sample SAMN14350113, study PRJNA611818) | marine sediment metagenome | isolation source: surface marine sediment (1.8m) | place: French Polynesia: Moorea | collected 2018-08
CACAACTAACCTAATGTAACTACCCAACCTGAGTGACCAAACACAACTAACCTAATGTAACTACCCAACCTGAGTGACCAAACACAACTAACCTAATGTAACTACCCAACCCCAGCTGACAAAACCTCACTGGCATCATCCAACTGACCAAACCTAACCGAGGTGATGTAACTGACCTAACTTAACCCAACTTGAATGACCATAGGGGAAGTTTGCAGACTTGTATTCACCATTAGCTTTATCTGATAATCATGTGTGGATAGGGCACCAGTACAGGGATACTCAACAAGGATCCATAGAATTAGCGTTATACGACCAAAAGCTGCTTATTTCTTCATTCCATCTGAGTAGAATGGGTCAACATGGAGTTTTGCAATAAATATAGCAGGATTCCAGAAATGGTCCAGGCTAATGTGAAAGTAGTTGAGAAAAAAACAAAAATGAAATGATGGAGTGTTTCAATTAGAATTCCAAGCCTTCAAAAATAGAGATTTTTGTCCATTTTTGCTTAAAAATGCAAAAATGTCTTTTTTGCTTAAAAATGCAAAAATGTCTTTTTTGCATAAAAATGCAAAATTAGGTAAATTTTTGTTGCATTGGCGGGCCCACCTTTAATCTCTTTATCCAGGCTCACATCAATAATTTCATACTTCCAGGCATCATTCATTAGCCTTGAAAGAAATTGACTCATACATAGCCTTACTTTTAATGCATTTAATAAAGTAAGATATACATCAATGGGTGCAATAGACGTCAAGGTCTGTTGCAATACTTCTCAGAATTGGCTGAAATAATACTTCCTTTAAAAAAACCAAGGAAATACTGTACACACAAAAACTTGCAGAAAGTTATTTTGTTACAGCCTTTTTTCAAGCTAGGCAAGGTAGAGAATCTAATTTCACAAGGAGTCACAGGCTGGTTCGCATTTTGGTGTCCCTAAGTTCATTTGGAGGACTTTTTGTGGGCCTTGGGCTTATTCAGTCTTCCTTTTGTTTTGCTCACTGGTTCATACTTGACTGATGCCTTTTTCTCCTGCTGCTTGGGCCATCTGTTGTACACTTTTCATGAATGCAACAGTAAAAAAATTTACATGTGCAAATCTCATGTGCAACCAGTTGTAATCTGAGCTCCCCAGGGTCACTACTCAGGTCAGGGTGTTTGCCTCCCAAACGGAGTCAGGATCTGTCCACCCATCTAAAGGGATTGAGGAAGCAAGGAAAAACTTGGCCTGGTCCATCAGGGGAAAGACTTATTATGAGACTCAAAGTTTTTGCATCTTTGCAACATTTGCTTGAAAAAGCAAGTGATTTTGTCACCGCTTCCACCACATCAGGCCTGTCCAGTCCAGTTTATTCTCACTTCTGGGCTTCAGCAAGTGTTCTTCATGTGCTTTAAGATGTCTCACAGCCTTGTTACCTTTTCAACTCAAAACTTCGTGTGAATGAAGCACAGTCTCTGCTGTTGCCATGTTGCTTCGAAGTGTTCGGACACATTGAGTCACAGTGGCGATGACAGCTGAGTTGCGCGTACCTTGCGTGTGTGGAAGGCGTATTCATGAGGCCTTCGGGCTGGTAGATGACGTCAGAATCTCCCCAAAGTGCTTCTCTCGTAGTATTTTGTACGGCCGCTACATGGGTGATTTTTTTCTGGCGCCGCTAGATGGCGGTAGCCGGGCTGGTATCGCCTTTGTCGCTCTCTAGCGACAACATTGACAAATACCACCATTTCTTTCTAGTGCTTCCTTGTTGAGTCTTTTCTTCTCTCCTGCGCTGCCCAGGGCGAGGGCGAGGGCGAGGGCGACGTCGGCAGCAGAGCCGAGCTCAGCACTTGACACGACAACAAAGTCCAGCTACAGTCAGAACAATAGTACGGACGCGAGGCTTCCCCCCCCCCCCCGGTCACTACTCCTCTGGGGACTCGGGATTGAGTGGAGGTCCCTGCCAGGCGATGCGTTGGACGGTGTACTTGGAAGGCGGCCCCCGCCGGGTCAACCACGCGGCGGCCGCCGTCGGCAAGCTCATCTTCAGCTTTGGAGGCTACTGCACGGGCGACAACTACAAGGACCGCTGTGTTCCCATCGACGTCTTCGTGCTGAATACGGACACTCTGCGTTGGCACGAAGTGTCCAAACCCAAGCCCCTGTGGAGAAGAGAGGACGACGACGAGGAGGACAGTTTTCTTCGGGACGAGGACCCGGCGGACAACTGGCCGTACCAACGCTACGGTCACACGGTGGCCGCGCACGGTGAAAACATCTACCTCTTTGGAGGCAGGAACGACGAGGTTCCATGTAACGTCCTCTACTGCTTCAACACTCGGTCCTACAAGTGGGCCAAGCCCCAGGTACTTCGCCGGTTCGTGCCCTAAAACTGACAGATTGATCTGTAGCAATCGGATGAAAAAGCAAAAATTTGGACAAATATTGGTACAAATGAAAGAACCACATCTGACAAGTTATTTTTTAAAATGAGCAACAGTTGCTATAATTTCCCCCTTGTCCACACATTTGTTTACAAAACAGTCCAACTGTTAAATTGTAAACTCTGCTAAAGAACACGACTTTGATCCGATATTGTGGAAAAATGAGTGGTCCTAGAGCAAAAGTGCATATCAGGTCAGTTTTGGAGGAGCTTCTTTGCTTTCCATAGAGGGGTCAACCACTTCTGCTGCTCAATCAAGTCAAGAGTTATAACTGAAAAAAGCAGTGTGTGCTACACTTACGACAAAACCCAAAAATTTGGGTTTTGCTGGGTACATCTTAGATTTGTTACCTGATACTATAGTGATAGTCGTCCGATGCCACGCCCGGCATGGATGTGTAAATGTAGGTACCCGTTCAGATGATGGAAAGCCAGTATATTCGAGTAGATAGTTGCTGCACAAACGTAGCTGATCCTGACGATAGTCTCGTCCTAGGTCTTCCTCCATGTCTGTGGGCTAAGAGAGCTTGTCGAGAGTTCTCCCCCTTTTGCGTAGTCCCCTCTCCTTTTATATCTCTTGCTTTTTACCACAGCTGTGGTCCTCAAGGGATTAACAGTCATCGTAGGGTTGTCATTTTTGCAACAGGATATGCATTGATCACAATTTTGCTTGACAACATTTGGCATGGCCCTTGTAGACAGAGAAATCTGTACGAAGAACTATGTCATCACATGAATTTTAACATATCAATGGATCCAGGCGAGATGCTCCATCATTGCGTCCTGTTCGAGGATGTCAGTTGTCATCCTCCTATGCCTCATCATCATACCCTGCCTTAGGCCCCGTCATCTTCACAGGTGCCTCCTCACTGTGTTCTGTTTTCATTTCAGTTTTGCTTTAATTGTTGCTGCCTGACACTTCGCCCTTAGTACCAAACTATAATACCAAGTAAAGAAGATGAAGTCAAAAAACTTTTCAAAAAACTAGAGGAGGGAGGGGGCTCTCTTGCAATGAAGTTTTCCTTCATAGCTTCAGTATAGAACAAGGTGTTCACACATGGAAGGCAAGGCCAACAACAGCATCTAGAATGTAACTCAGCAGGTCTAATTTGAAATGCTGATCGAACATCCTTATGGTTCAAACCTTGATGAAAACTGATTATTCCTTCATTCCACTAGGCTGGAGAGGATTTGGATGGAGTCTTTGACGGAGCTGTTGTCATAGTGATAGTTCATTTTACTTAAATCCAGGCTTGTCGAACTCTCCAATCTTTGACTGATCTGTCTGCTAGAGCTTGTTGAATTATTCATAAAATGGATTTATTTAGTGAAGAAAAAGCCGCTCTCAATAACCGCATCTCTTCCTCAGGTTCACGGTCAGATTCCTGCCGAACGAGACGGCCATTCGTCCTGCATCATCAATGACCGCATGTACGTCTTTGGCGGCTACGAAGAGACTCAGTTCAGATTCGGCCTTGACGGTAAGAACACTACTGATAACAGTAGCGACTCTAAGAAGTTAACACGTCTTTCCTGATCCAGTGTACTGCCTCGACCTGACTCGCATGCACTGGGAGCGCCTCGACTGCCACGGCGACCCGCCCATCTACCGCGACTTCCACTCCGCCACCGCAATCGGGGACCGAATGTACATCTTCGGCGGGAGGTCAGATCTCAGTGGAGGGATCCCGGGACAGATCCTGTCAGCTGAGTTCTATACCAACAAAGTACACTACCTGGTGAGAATTGGTTCATGTGTCGTGTGATGCATGTATTCACGAGTGGAGTCTGTCACTGTAGGACACGGCGAGTAAGACGTGGCACGTGCCAACGTTCGTCACGCCAATGTCGGAACATCCCGAAGGCCGTCGATCGCACTCCGCCATCAACTTTGACGACAGACTTCTCATTTTTGGTGGATTCAACGGGGATCACTTCAACGACCTTTGGCTGATGGACCCCTTAGAGAGGACCTGGACGAGGCTGAATCCTCCATCAGTGAACCCGGGGCATGCGCCGGCCGAGCGTAGGCGTCAGGCCATGTGTCGCGTCGGGGAAAAGGTTGAGTACATTGCCAGCATCGTACAACCGACCAGATAGCTTGCACGCATGCGTTCCTCCTTCCAGATCTTCTTGTTCGGGGGCACGAGCCCGTACAGCGGGCCCCCCATTCACTTCACTCAGAAGCAACTGAGCCTGATTCCGGAGCAGGATCCTGGGAGCGCTCGTTTGATCGATCACAACGACCTCTTCGTGTTAGACTTGAATCCTAGCCTGAAGACCCTTTGCATCCTGGCTGTGGATAGGTACAAACTGCCCACCTGCGACCTGCCCTGGGAGCTGCAGCGCGAGTATGCGCATATGACAAAGCCCAACAACATCAGCAAGAGCCTGAAGACGCTGCCGCTGGGTTAAGGAACATCAAGTTATCGAGCTGTGAAAATTGTCAGATTGCTTGTACATATTGAATTGTAAATGCGAAGATCAGAAAGTCGCTCGGCATGTCTTAAAACTATTTCGGGCGCTTAAAGAATCTGAACCATGAATCGGTCGAGAAGAAAGATCTTGTTCACCCGGGTACTTAAAAGTGTAAAGTTGTGTTTTTAGTACAGTGCCTTTTTTTATTTTCCTGCCTGGCATATGAATGTTTCTTCCAAAAGCAGTGCATGCTTTAACCGGCTTATAACGAATAAACCTGTACCGAACAGTCGCCTATGAAGCTATCGCCCATCCTCATCACGTCCAGACTCATCGCAAGACCTCTTCGTCACTATGCCCATCCTCATTGGACATACTGCTGACTGACACTTGTTGGCATCTTGAAAGTCCTCCTGAACACCTTTACTATTAGCATGTCTGTATTGCTCAGTCATCCTGCTGTTATGACTCAAGTGATCAGGTCATCGAGCGAGTCAAGAGGCAACGGGGTCAAGCACCTCAACAAATAATCGGGCTGTGGCGTCAATGTCCTGAGGAGAGCTTCTGCTGCCTCGGACACTCCGGGCTTGGCCAACGGCAAAACGCCGTGGCTGAATCTCAAGTGAGTCTCCAGCTCCTGAGGTAGGAAGACGTGCTCGCAGACCTTGCACTCCAGCTTCTCGGATTCAGCTGCAGCTGACGCATTCCAGGGCAGCTCCCCATGAGTCTGTTGCTTGTGAGTGGCGAGGCCCCCGATGCTGCGGAACTTGGCGTCGCAGAGGTTACACGTAAGATCCTTGTTATTACCCTCGCAGGCGTGGAACGTCTGCACGTGCTCCTCCAGATGATCCTTGCGCATATAAAAGTGTCCGCAATGAGGGCACCTCAGGTCCGGGTCTCTTCGATGCTGGACGAGATGATGGCGGTTCAGCTGAGATGTGTTGTAGAACGACTTCCCGCAGTCATCGCATTTCGGCCGCTCTCCTACCGGACGAAAAGGTTGGCACAATGTGTACTGCGTTCCGGGTACAGAACTGCGCAAAGGCAAACTGTACTAGTTACATACGTACCAACATTATGAGCGTTCACCATGTGCGACGTGAGGGACGAGACGGTGGAGTACTTCTTATCACAATGAGAACATCTATGCTGCTTTCCGCCAATGTGACCGAGAAGATGATCTTGCAGATGCTGAGGTCTCAGAAATTTCTTCCCACATAGGTCGCACTGGTGGTCTCTTGTTCGAACTGTGAACACAAGACTTGCATAAGAGATCATGAAAGTTACTCGTTCATTGCATTAGTATGATATTCTCTTACCTTTATGATGCCCTCGCCAATGCTTCTTGTAAGTCGTCTTCGACTTGTACCTATGGAGACACAGCTCGCATTGGTAGAGAGTCTCCCCCACCTTGGCGTGGGTCTCGTTGGCGTGCGAGATGGCAGCCGCGTTGTCGCCAAATACCAGGTTACATTTGGTGCAGGTAATTCTACCCTTGGCATAGGAGATCACCGAAGACGGCTTTTCCCTTGTCGATTCTCCATCTGCCGGCTTGTTAGCATGCACCAATGCCGCCTGGTCTGGACTACTTGCCGAAGCTGGGGTGTCATCGTCGAGCCTTTTCAACTTGATCTTAATAATGCCGTGCTCCAAGTGGTGAGTCACTAAGGACTCGATCGAGTCGAAGTTGGAATAATCTTCACAAATGGAGCACTGCTCCTTGGTAGCTTGATGCACGTGCTGCACTTCGTCCCATTTGACTACGACGAGCTCTTTGTTGACGTGAATCTTGAAGGCGACGACTTCACACTTTTTAGACTGAAGCATCATTTGATGAAGCGTCCTGACTGCATCAGCCTCATTGGTGCAAAAAATTGGATACACCCTGGAAGCCTTGGACACTGGGTCAGGTTCGCGTTCTTTTTCTCGTTGCACCTGCGTCTTGTCCGCGGCACTCGTTCCGGGTTGCACGGGAAATATATCTAAAGTCTTTGTTCTGACCGAGGTAGACGCCGTGGACCTGCGGGGCACGGTCTCGGTGAGACAGCTGATGAAGTATTTTTCCCTGCTCGAGTCGAATTTGAGACGTCCGACAAATTCGTGCTCGTGACTGGTCTTTTTGGAGCAAAAGGCGCACTCCAGCCGACCGGACACTTCCGCCTTGCCCAGCTCAAAGTAGGCAGCGTTCTCCAGCGTCACGAGAGAGGCCTCAGTGAAGTGGACGATGTTGCGGTCGTCTCTCCTCTCGCACTGCGCTCTCACGCTCACCATGGCTGAAACAAGATGCACATGAATCAAGAGATTGATTGCTCATATACAGGATTGAGTCTGGTTGTATTAGAACATTGTGAACAAGAGTGAACATCGAAATTGCCATGGAATCTCGAAATAACAACTTGGTTCGGTCTGTAGCAATCGCCTTTTTCCCTTGAAATATGATTTATACTTCGTAAAATTGTGGTCGGCAGCAAAAATATTGTTATATTATCCAACTGTTAATGGTTGTTACTTCGGTATTCCACTACACGACTCTTAAGAACGTATTGCTAAGGGTCAGTCTGCTTCGTTCAAGTGTGACGCCAATTTGGCAAACTTCATCGTGAAGTCTACGGAGTTCTCAGTCATCATGGATAAAAGTTGACGATCAACTTCGGAATTGGTAGACGTCGAACTGTCCTCGTTGATGTTCAACACCTGCACCGGTTGAGAATGTTGAGGCTGCGCCTGATGATGAATTGGTTGGTTGCTTCCACTCTGATGCTGGACTTTCGCCGGCGAATCGGTCAAGTTGAGAAAGGACGACAGAGAGAGTTCCGGCAGCCACGACTCGCTGACCGCTCTGGAGGGTGAGCTGGGCGGCGTCGGTCGATGCCTGAGCGGCGTCTGCAACAGCGAGCTGTTGGAGTTCTCCAAGACGGAGTCCAAGAAGTGGTCGCCTTTAGACACAGGCGAGACAGGCAGACGGTGATCGGTGTCGTCTACAAACAAATCCGAGATGTTGTCGTTTGTAGTTGCTGTCGTCGAATCGGGGATGGAGATTTGAGGCACGGCGGATGCTGAAGAAATAGGCGATATCTCGCCTTCGCCGTCCAGCCGCTTAGAGGAAGCACTCATGCTGGACTCGGAGCCGCTGTTGTTGCTGCTGTTGCCGCTACTGCTGCTCTGTGGGATCACTAATGTCACAGTTTGTTGCTGCTGCTGGGGCACGACCGGCATGGTCAAGTTTGAAGCTGCCGCTTGTAAAGTCACCAGGGAGATGGCACTGTTCATTTGCTTCTGGTTGGGAGGATGGCCACTTTCCAGGAGCCGCAGCTGAACCCCATTTCTCTCCATAAAGTTCTTGGGTTGGACCGGCCTGGCCAAAAGTCGCCTGGACACCACAGCACTGCTCTTGCGAGATGACAATGGACGGCCTTTTCGGTTGCTGAACTTGGGAAGCATTTCTCGAAGCTGTTGACGAAAGGCTTGAGCCTTGGTAGATTGCGACCCCAGAGTTGCTACCCGAACGGGTGGCACCACAGGACGGCGAAACTCCGCTGAAGGTGGCTTGTTATTGCCGCCGCTCCCAACCACGACAATCTCGGAGGAGGACGTGGAGGCTGTTGTCTCCGAGGACACGTTCTCCAGTTTGGATACAACTGGCACAGCATCCTTGTGATTGCAGACTCCAACCATTCCTCCGCTGAGGTTGCTAACGGAGCCCGGGCTAGTTGGGACGTTGATGTTGTTGCTGCGGCTGACATTGGGACTGCTCATTCCACTTGGCTTTAGCTGTTTCTTGGCAAACTCGCTTACAGCCAGTCGGATAAGCGAAGACAAGTTGCAATTGTTTCTCGCCGGGGGCTTGCCCATATCTTTGTCATCCTCGGAAGAATGAGGCCTCCTCCAGCTGTAGCACAGTTCCAGCTTGTCTCCCTCGCATCCAGTCATTAAGTAGAGGCCGCCCACTGAAAGCGCTTTGGTCTTGGCCATGTTCCACTCCAGGGTCGTGCAATCCACTTGCAGTTCCTGCGCACAACTTTCGGGCTTGTCGTTCACAGAGGGAGTAACGAGAGGTCCGGTCTTAACCGGCTGCGGTTCGCTCTTCACATTCTGATGTTCAAGCTGCTGATGCTGTTCATCCTCGTCAACAGGAAGGGGAGATAGTGGAGAGGACTTTGCCCTGGCGAGCTTCTTCTGAAGGTGTGACAGGCTCAGGGTTGCACTAGTCAAAGGAGCCACAGGCGTAAGAAGTGGCTGTATGATTTTAGTGCCGGGGGTGAGATGGAGCCACAGCTCTTCTGCCATGTTCTTATCACCCACATCGGCCGTGTCCACCGCACCACCCTGAAAGTCTGATTGAACAATGAACTTGCGGGTACTGTCCCGAAGTCTATCTGCTACTGGTGTCCATTTTTTCTCTAGGTGTTCAATGATGCAGCTCAGTCTGGTACTTGGGGACAGTCTCATTTGAACGTGCGGGTTCTGGAAGCACACAGCATGTACGCGGTAAAAGTCTGCCTCGGCGGCCGGCCTGAGATCCACCACCAGCTTGTCCGGGAGTGACGTTGGTGCCGCCGCGGCACCATCAGTGGCAGTTCCAGAAGCATTCTTTCCCCAACCACTGCTGTTGCCACCGCTGCTGCTGCCACTACTTGGACTCTTGTGGCTAGTTCTGACGCCCCCATTGACGATGGGGTCTAACTTGCTGTTGATGCGCTTCAGAGCGCGGCAGATGGGGGTTCGGATGCGACTGGTGCGGCCCCTGAACCGCACTGTTGTGTGACCACTGAAAACTAGCTCCTGCAGTCGTTGGCCCATTTTCTCGTCCAGAAAGAAGGCCAAGCCGCCGCCGCCGACCTTCTTGCGCATCTCACCGTAGTTGACGAGGCCGTAAATTTCGCGCACGGATTTTTTCAGTTGTTCAGGAAAGTCGATATGCTTGGATATCTTGTGCCAGGTGCGATAGTAGAATGTTCTGATTTGCTCTCGCGTCTTGTACAGTTGACTCTTGCGGCGACTACACTTGGCTTGGAAGTAGCTTTCCATCTGACCAAAGTTCTTCCCAGACTCGTTGAGCGCCTCAAAAAACACATCTTTGTCCTCGGCCGACCACTGTTCCCAAGCGCGCCTCGGACGTTCTGCTCGGCGGCCGTCGCCGCCTGTGGCGCTGGCCGTCGCTATGGCCATCGCCTGGGTGCACTCCGCACCGGGACCACTCTCTGCGCCTTCTGATTCAGACTCTTTTCGTTCCTCCTCTCTCTTCTTCAGCACCCTGGCGCTGGAGCGCAGCTGGACGGGGGAAATACTGTTCACCATGGAAGACGCGACGACGGGAGTGGCTTCCTGGCCCTGAAGCCCTCCGTCTTCCTCCTCACTTCCGGAGACCATGCTCTCTTTGTTCTGGCGAGTTGGCGAGCCGTCCTCGATAGAGACGCCCCTGCGCTTGCTCATGTCGTCGAAGAGGTCCAGGCCAATGAGAACGTCGTTCTAGACCCTGAAGAAGTGGAACACCGTTTCGTCCTTCCACAGCAGTTAGAAAATTTCCTGCTCAATCTTCCTCGCTCTTTGTCTGATGGCCGTGGTCGCGCCTCAGTCGATCGCCCTCAGATCGCACCACGTCCGGTCGACCGGGTTGCCGCCGAATCCGAGGCTGTGAAGTTCAGTTCGAGAGGCTGCAGCGACCTCGACCGAGGTCAACATCTCCTTCCACAAACTTGACTGCTCGATTGTTTGCGAATTTATTGTTTTTCTCCTATGCTGCCAAGCTGCGCCTAGCTGAACTAGTGCTGTTGTCGAGCTTCAAGCTGAGCCAAGCTTTTTCGAGCTTGGGAGTTATTTTTCTGCAGCTCGATCAAGCTGAGCTTTTTCATTCAGCTCGAACCAATCTAAAAAGTTCTGTTCAGCAAGGCTGGACAGATTTATGCTGAAATAAGAAACTCGCTGAATGATAAAAGCACTAAAATGCGTCTTTGTGTCAACAGTAATATGTTCGTCGTTAGAAAATGCAAAGAAGTTTCCTTTAAAAGCAATGTACATAACCGTCTATGAGGAAAACTGAAAGAAACTGCAGTCTATGGTTGACCTCCTAAAGCACATCAAAGTCCTTGGTCACTCTTTTTTCTAAGATTTGAATTTACGTGTACCTTAGATTGTCAATGTTACGAGCTGACATTGGAATTGCGCTGTTACCTTTCTGGCTCGGCTTGAAAAGACAAGTTCGAGTAGCAGCCCTAAGCTGAAGCTTTCTCTGCCGTTGGCCTGATCCTGGCACTCGCAGACGGGTCTGGGGCTGGTACCAAACAACAACCTGACGTCCCGGTTGTGGGAGGCGAACATCAATTTTCTGGCGTATTTGTGTTACCTGGACAAATCAAACACCTGCACACACTTGAAAGGGCCTTTTTCCTTCTGTAAAACATGGATTATAAGAGCATTTCCCCTTACAGTGACGGAAAAGTCATAGTTTCTGTGTTATGTGTCAGGAATCCTCTGAGGCACTTTTATTTTACTGTTGAACAAGTGGGAGTGTCACATTGCATTTGAAATCTGCGAGAACTGAGTATTACATACCATGAATCAAAAAGAGTGAAAAAGGTTTTGGCAGCAGGCTCTAGATTTTGGGGGGAGTAGATCAGAGAACAAAGGTTGCAACTGAAGCTGGACTTAGTGGAAAAATCATTGTACATCCACAGGTTGCCCAACTGATCATATGTTCTGTTCACAGTGCCTTACCACTCCCTGCAGTGCACATTGTTCACGGCAGAGCAGATCCTGTCTTCCTCATTGGAGGCCTCCACGTCCTCTGCAATTCTTCTGTGAGGTCTTCAACTCTGTGGAACTCGGTGCATGTACAGGACTAGACGACATTGCGATTAGGGCTCATACTTGGTAGAATCGGAGCATGGTACCCTCTGATATCCTGACAGTCTGACTTGCGTGGCAAACAGCGCCATCTTGCGACCGCCAGTACTCGATCTGTCTGACGATCCTCCTAAGTGACGGCCAGAGGTCACAAATCACTATGGCGGCATCAGATTTTTGAGAACTGACCACTCCTTTCTTACTGTCACTACAGGGTTTTGGGATCATTAAGGACAAAATGCAGCAACTGGCCTGGAACTTTGGTCCTAGGGTTAAGTTGGGCCGCCAATCAGTCTTCTCAAGGTCCTCTTTGGTCTCATCATCTAAATCTTGATCTTGTTTGGCAACAAGTTCAGTGCAGATGCCCATGGCTGCATGCCTCTTCATAGAAAGTCACGGTGGTGGTGTAGACGGCAGTGAAGTTGTCACAACATTTCTGATGTATAGATATTGATATGAAGAGCATGTGCAGCTACCTTGTGCGTCAACCTGGGGTGCCCAAATATCTCAGGTTCGTCACCTTCCCCAGAATTGCTTGTGGGCCAGGCACAAAGTTGATCCTCAGAAGACTGATGGCAGTGCATGCAGTCCTTGGATGGAAACACCGTCCCTTTACTGGATTCTCTCTTTAGGAGCTGATTCGATCTGCCATCATCAGTGAATGGTGTATTGCTGTTCAATTTTTCTCCAGACTTGATTGATACTCATCAGACAGGAGGTGGGAGATTATCAGCGTTCTAATTGAATTCAGAGAAGCAAAGGCCTCTGCCTGCTTAAATTTGTTAAAGCATATCCTGAAGTGAACAATGAAATCTAAAGCAGAGAGCCAGATTCACAATTTACAAATCCATCAACTAAATATTAAGTTTAATTTACAAAAACGTCAGTGATCCCAGCCATTTTTGCTTTGAAGAAGAACATATGCTACAGGTATCATTCTCCATGAAAATGAGGTCCTACAACAGTGCAGCATCCCCAATTAGTCTATGGTTTCATACATCTAAAAACTTTTGTTTGTTCATGTTGGATTTGATCAAAAAAGAAGAGATTTTATATTTATATTACCACCATATAAGTAGCCCCTGATCAGTTTCTCACATAGGTCTTTTTTGCATCATCAGCATTAGGAAACCAACGTTGAGAGTGTCTCACAGTCATTAACTTGTCATCACGTGTGCGTTTAAAAATGTTTCCTAATGTTGCTATTCCTACTTGGTCAATTCTTTCAATTTCTTTGTCGACAACACATCTGGCTTCTTCAATAACATTAAAGCCATTATCAGATGATGATATATCCCCAGATACTGCGGCGGCTGCTTGTCCAACTGCATTTGTATCTTGCCACATGTTGGTTACCCTCTTCAAGAACAATGTGGGCAAGGAGCAGAAAGAAGCTCTAAGATATTGATCATGAGAAACGGTAATTTTTCGACCCTAATCTTTGCTAGGTTCAGCTAACACTTCATGGAGGTAGTTGATGCTGATGATCTTGAAACTGTCCTACTGAAAACTTTCCGCGAATTTCGCTATTTACGCAGATTTTTCAGATTTCGCCCTTTGTGCCAAAAGTCCTTTTTTTGAAGGAATCTGAACCTACGTGGAATAAAATCGATCGAACTTTAAATTTGAGACACTATAGTTCACTAGTCTAGTCAGCAAAAGCCAAGGTCTCATTCGTCCTCCATCCATTCAACGTGATTCTGCAGACAAACAACCCCTGATTGCTGGTGATCATCGGCGTCCAGTTCTTCTAGCTTTCATTCTCCACCATCAAAGTACCCGGGAGGGGGAGAATTCAGATTCGCAGACATATTCGTCGGTACTCAGCTGTTCCCGAGATCCGAGGTCTGCCATCGACATCTTGGAAGGCTTGGAGAAGGCCAAGGTGAAACTGACAACGTCCTGATCGATAGTCCAGTGGCGGTGGTGCCTTCAGGCCAGAGCTGATTGTCTGGAACAAGGTGGTTATTTGATGGATTACAATTCGTAGCTTTGAATTCCATCTTGACGAGCGTCTCTGTCTCTGGTTTAGATGGCCATCACGTTGAACCCGTTTCCGTCCCGCCGGGATGACCATTTCCAACCTCTCCACTGATCCGAGTGGAACCTCTCTTTCTTCTCTGACCGAGAGGTCTCGCTCAGCCCGATCCTCGTCCACAGCAGTAAGGGTCGGAGCCTCGGAACCTCGACCAGTTGCGCTTACCGCTGACGATCCCTGAGTTGTCGCGATCCATCCATTCAAAACATCTCCGTGTTTACGTATCTCTAGTGACGAAGCCGGGAAGCCTCGAAGGTCTCATCAAGATTGTCGCAACTGTCGAAGTCTATTTTTCTGGGCATATCAGAACAGAAAAGACAGGATAGAATTGAACTTGCCCAAGAACAAGGACACCGCTCCGCTCGTGTTCTTCCTCCACCGCGATGACGGGGATCTCGTTTCCCTCGTTGTGCCTCTTCTTGTTCTTCGCCATGGCCCGAGGGCAACTGAACGTTGACTCTGAGCAAGGGGAAGTCAGGATCGGACACAGAGAAGCTCCGCCGCTGCCCCAGCCGCCGCCTCGAATAGGTGAGTTGAAATAACATTCCTCGCGCGAACCTCCACATCAACTTACGCCCGTCCTTCTCCCTGACAGCCATCGTGGGAGCCGGTATAGGCGGCACCTCGTGCGCCCACTTCTTGCGCCAGCTGTTCGAAGACCCTGAGGTTGGCCCAGACGTTGCCAACATTACTGTCTTTGAGCTGGGAGCCGTCGGCGGACGCCTGGCCACGGTGGAGATGGCTGGGCATGCATACGAGATTGGTGGCACCGTCATCCACCCTCAAAATCAGCTTGTCAAGGATCTCGTTGAGACTGTCGGTAAATGATCTTCAGTTGATAATGCTCCGGATTATCAGTTGCGAACAGAGATTCATTTTGGAAGGCTTGAGGGAGAGGTACCAGCCGACGTACGTGGGGTCCTGGCAACAGAACCGCTACAGCATGCACTCGTTCTTCAATCTCACTTACGTGAGCTGGAGGTAGACAAAACAGTCCGAGCAGTACGTTACTGAATTGTCCATGCGTACTATAGGCGAGCTCTTGCAATCCGCAGGTCTACCATACTCGAGTACGTCCATTTCTTGTGGCACTACGGTATCTGGGACGTGATGAAGTTGAGCAACTTCATTTCTGACATGCTCTACAACTTCAGCTTGTAAGGGTTGACTTTAGTAGAGTTGCGACTAGATCCTATATGCACCGCTTCTCCTTCTTTAGTGCGTATCCGTTTTTAAAGTCCGGACACTCAGTGGATACGACGAGTGACTTGCTCAACGTCATGCTGCCTCCTGCCGTCGGGACCGGAGAGCAGCGTCAGGTTCCTCGGAAAAGGTCACTACTGTTTAACGACACCACTGTCAGCCTTCAGAGAAAATTGAAGGATGAGGTAGTTTACTTTCAAGAGACTGTCTTGTGCTTCTCGTGATGGTGTCCGTTCCAGGGCATCTCGGACCTCCTGATCAATCAACTGGGCAGAGCTGCCGTCGGGACCAACTACGGGCAAACCCCGTCCTCTGTGCACTCGTTTGTCGGCTCTGTGGCCTTGGCAGGGATTGACAAGGGACTCTGGTCCATCGAGAACGGAAACAAAAGGTTACCTCAGCTACTATTGGAGAAGTCCGGGGCGAACTTTGTCCAGGCACAGGTACGTCTTAAGTTACAACGGCTCTCTTCTTAACCGTTCTGCTCAAGAGCTCCACCTTGAAGACTCCTTGTTCTGCAGTGCTCATTCTATCCTACCCATTTAAGGTGAATGGAGTGGCTCTGAACGACGAAGGCAGATACTTCTTCACCTTCAACCGCTTGTCAGCCGCCTCAGACGAACCACAAGGGCTCTTTCGTGAAGGAAAGAACGAGGGCAAGCCGAGCAGGGTTCAGACGGAAACCAATGAGGAGGAGGAGGAATTCGACATAGTCGTCTTGGCCTTACCCATGACTAAAGACAAGACCACATTGGAGATTACAGGATTGCCTGAGAAGCCAGTCTTTCCTGGCAGGTACAGGATACCTTCTGAGCGGCGAAGGTCGAGAGGAAAGTCTCTCGTGTCATTGCAGATACCATCGCACTGTTGCTACACTAGTTCACGGGGTTCCTAATCCCAACGCTTTTGGTTTCGAAACCTTGGCGGAGATGACGGCTAACAACTTCTTTACAGACGTGCCCTCGAACATCCAATCGTTCGCCATTCAGGTAGGGAGACGTCCTAACACTGCTAGTTACGCGTCTCATCTTCTTGCCCGTGTCTTTCAGGTTCCGGTGGACGTCACCCCAGCCACAGAAGCGTCAGACTTGCCGCTCGTCTGGAAGGTGTTCTCCCACACACCGCTGACCTTGTCCGACATCAATGAGCTCTTCTCGTCAGTGGAGAAGGTTGTTGAGGCCGACTGGCTGGCATACCCCCACTACGAATGGCCACAGCCACTGGACCACGCCAGATTCGAACTACACAAGGGCCTGTACCACGTTAATGCCATCGAGTGGGCTTCCTCTGCCATTGAAATGTCTGCTATGGGTGCCAAGAACGTTGCCAATGCTGCTCATGCCTTTTGGGTGGACAAGCAGGGGCGAATCAAGGCAGATCTTTCGACCAAAGAGACATCGGCGAAGACAGAGTTGTGAAAACAAGGTTTTTCGGGACGTGCCGGTACAATCTGAGGTTTAACTACTTAGCATAGTTCTCAAAATTGTAGGTGTTAACTTTTGAACATGACAGTCAGTCTGAATATTCACTAAATAGAACGAGTCAGAGAATAAGTTTTTATTTGCTTGCATCCCACTAGTGTGTGTCTTTATCATGAGCCTCGCTTCATTACTGGAGTTTCAACTGCCCTTTTTCATTTGCAGTATGCGGCAATGACTCTTTCCTGCTTGATCTCTTGTTCCAATGTCTAGCTTGGTGGGATTGAATTTGAAGACGATCCGGTGTGTTCGCCTTGTGGCCCCGACTGGCTCTTGCCACCTTGTCCAGGAGGACAGATTTAATCCATGGAGGGGTGCCAAGAAGGCTGGAGCCATAAGAGGGCCTTCATAAGGTAAAGGCTCCTTAGGGTCACCCATGCATGCAATACAAACCAGAAGCCTGGACATGCATTCTTACGCATCACAGACGTGCGCACATATGATATTTTGGAGCAGCAGCTTTTCTGCGACTGTGGATTGCGCTGGAGTAGCTCCAAGTGATTCATTGGGACTTTTTCTTGCTCGTCGCTCTTGTTGCTGGCAGATTCACCATTTCCAGACAAGAGAAAATCTCCACTTGCATTACCTATACCAACTAATTCGCCACTGTCACGTACTTCGGCAGTGGCCACGTCTTGTTCAGTACGTAAATGACACCTTACAAAGAACCTTCATAATCTCTGTTCAAGATTTTTCAGTCTTTGGACTTTTCGTAGAACTTGGAGCTCTCTTCTTTGTCTTCCTCACTGCTGCTGTAATTATCTTGATCCTTGCTTAACGTAGAGACCTCTCCAACGTTGTTCATCTTTCCAGACTCTTCAGAACTCTCTGACTTGATGTCATCTTCTTGTTTAATGGCTTCTTTTGAGCCGGAATCCAGGAAATCGGCACTTGAGCCGATTGAGTGTTCAATATGTTACTCATGCTTAGCCTTTGCTCTTAGGTATATAAACCTATAATAACTTCGTGAGTAACGACACTCAGTACTTCAACGCACCGCGGTGAATGTGACTGATTATATTTTCTGGATTAGCAAGACGCCTGTGAGTCTCCACGAGTCATTTGATACAAGTTGTTCAGTACATACGTATGTAAGCAATGCAGTCAACACATGTGGAACATCATCTGCTCATGTATTTTTATGTAAGAAGCCCACAATGCTTTAAGTCAACTTTTACGTGTCACAATAGTTCTGGCAGCGTGATAAACACCGTAGAATCTGTGCGTTTCTGCTACATTGTTAAGAGGAAAAAATGTGACCCCAGCTCACAAAGCCACAACCAGTCTTCTCTTTAACGGGAGTATCAGTGATGTGAGACATATGATAAGACCATTCCAGTTCTCACACCTACTGCGGTGTGCGAAGAATAGTTGAAGAACTGAGGCGCGCAGACAAAATGTCAACTTTGCCCCATTGGAAAGAGGTGCTCGTCGACCTGGTCTCCGGAATGGCGGCCGGCGGCATGAATGTGGTCGTCGGGCTCCCCATGGACACCATCAAGGTCAAGATGCAGACGTTTCCGGCAGAAAATCCGGCTGTGGTCAGGTAAGAGTACTTGGCACATTGGCGGAGCAGGACCTTGATATGTATTTCTCAGGTGCTTCATGGACACCGTGAGGAACGAGGGCTTCTTCAGGGGCTTGTACGCCGGCGCAACCCCTGCGTTGGTTGCCAACGTGTGCGAAAACGCAACGCTGTTCGTCGCATATGGTCGGTAAGAGGCATACGATACTTACATGATATGTATAGAGACACTTATGTGATCCCGGAAAAGAGGATGACGTTGACCTTCCAGGTGCCAGAAATTGTGGGCCAGGATCCTGGGCAGCCCCTCGGCCGAGGAGATGCCTTTAGTAGGCAACGCACTGTCCGGTTCGACGGCGGCCGCGTTCTCGTCGCTTGTGCTGTGTCCCACTGAGCACGTCAAGTGCCAACTGCAGGTCCGAAGAGAACTCAGTAAGATCGACCCACACATGAACCAGGTTGGACCTTGGCAACTCACGAGAGAGATTCTCAGCAAGGAGGGACTCATGGGGGTGAGACAAAATTGGCAAGCCTGCAAAAGTGTAGTCAAAAGATCAATATTCCTCTACCAAGTGAAGTGCATCTTGTGCTCAAGTGTCCTACCCAGCTTTTGAGTTGAGGTTTTACACAGGGTCTATACAAAGGCATCAAGCCCACTTGGTCTCGAGAGCTCCCAGGTTACTTCTTCTTCTTTGGGGGCTACGAGACAACCAAAGCCGTGATCTGCAGCGTCACGGACACGCCCAAGGCTGAGATCGGCCTGGGCGTTCAACTTTTGTGCGGAGCCATGGCAGGAGTCACGTTCTGGACGGGAATATTTCCACTCGATGTGATAAAGTCGAGAATCCAAGTATGTTTCAGAATTTTCCTCATTGATCATGGGTTGAATGACGTCCTTCTTGCCAGGTTTTGGGCGTCGACGGCTCCATGACGCAAGTTGCCACCAACATTTACTCCAAGTTTGGGATCCGGGGCTTTTATAGGGGTTTGGCTCCCTGTCTCCTGAGGGCGTTCCCGTCCACCGCCGCTCTCCTCGCCACCTATGAGTACGCCAGCTACTACTTGACCGAGAGCCTCAAGGAGACGCCGCCCTCACCTCACGAAATGAGACATTTGGGCGACGTTTTTGCCACCAGATAAGCATGCATAAGTTTTGATATTTCATGTCGAAAAGCCAAATACAATTGATTTGATTTTTTATATGGATCATACAGATTTCCTTTATGATTTCATCGCTTATCCTTAACATACAGCAGCTACAGCAGGCAAGAGTAATAACAGTAGGAAATGTTGGTGACCAGTGACGAAGATCTTGTAAGTTGTTGTGAAAACAATAGGATACATTGCTAGAAAATTGAATTTATTAAGTCTAAATTCTGCTAGGCACAGGTACTTGGTCCCCAATCTCGATGGTCGCTGCTGCCCAGGCTGTAGCGGACTTTTCGTGATCTTTGTCCTAGAAGAAGCAAACCAGTGACGGACATTCAAGCTACGTTCGTAGGGAGCAACATAAAATGTCACCAATCCCACCTCTTCTTTATGGGGGTGGATCGCACACCAATGTAGAACTCCGATATGGTGAACTCATCGGTTGGTCAGAAAAAATTCACGACATCAAAGATCAGGTAAAATAACCTCATGATGTGATGGACACGAGCACTTTCGAAAAGATGAGGAAAACTCCATAATATCCAAGGCTTTTGGAGACCGGATGCGGACTATTATATTGGGAGTCTGTTTAAGCCTCGTTTACCAGGTCCACGTTTACTTTAGCTCACAATGGCATAAACCACTCAAGGTCGGGAGGCATCTGAGCTTTCATTTGCCACCTGTTGGAAATTCAGACATCTATCAGCCGATCAATGGAACATGGACCCACTGAGAAAAAAAAACACTACCAACACAGCGCGGTTTGACGCCACACAGCCGCTGTTGGCCCACCTATGCATGACCAAAAAGTGACGATAACAGACACGTGACCGCCTGGGGATCCTAGGCGGTCACGGATGAGACGATAACTAGTATTTTCAATGTGTACTGACCAGGCCCAACACTGCTTGACTTCAGTGATCAGACGAGAACTGGTATGTTCAATGTGGTGTGGCCGTTGCCTGTGGAGGAGTGCTCTAGATTCACTGTTTGTCAAAACTGAGAGGCTGTTGGATGGAGAAATTGAATAATTTTGCGAAAAGGTATCCAGGAACAAGTAGGAATATGCAAAGGTATGTAGGAAAAGTTTTAAATACAGCGAGTTCACGCGTATCCTGCCGTTTTTGCCCCTGCTACTGCAAACTGAGGGACAATGTTGAGGATCATCACAACCGATGTCAATGGTTTATCAAGTCTTTCAAGTTTTTGAAGGAAACTCTACCGAATAATGTGGGAAAGTGTTGGTGGCTGGTGGTTAGAGATCGCTTGATCCGTCGTTCAAGTTTAGCTCGAATTTGAAAGTTCCGGCTTCAACCGAAGTCAACATTCCTCGCAAATGAAGGTTCCCGCGAACTTGCTCATAAAAAAATGATGTTTGCCGCACACTAATAAAATTGCATCTCTGTTTCTGCTGAAACTCCGCAAATTCGTGCAAAATTTCAGTCGTGTCTCATGACCATCTTGTCCTGACTTTTTCAAAAGAGCCATGGTCCGAGTGTGCAGCATTTGTTGGAGAAACACGCTGTGAGTCGAGCCATGTCCAGCTATGGCATCTCTGGATTATCCTGTAGTCCCGTATACACCTCTCTGCCAGTCTCTCCTCTTATTTCCTAGGGAGAACAGGTCAGTGGTCCAAACCCGATTCCTCCACGTGAAAACTTTTGATTGACCCCGAGTCATCATCCTCACCATGAGCAACGTGTGTTTCGATGGCGATGTCTGCGTCAAACCTTCCGACAATACCGTGGAAACCTTGCACTGCAGATTGGAGCTTATTGACGTCATGAAGATGTTTGACATGGTCCAACCCGACGACTTCACCGTGAGTCTCTGCTCCAAGAGGGTCAGAGACCAAAAAGATCCAATCGGCCTGAGCGCAACTATGAGAGCCACTGCTCATCAAGAGTTGATGGTCTTCTTCGGCGCGACGGAGAAGCTTCGTTCAGTGAAGGTGAAAATGATCAGAACTGCCGTTCAAGGAATAGATTGGGCCGGTCGAGATTGGCGGCAAGTGCCAACGGAAGACATGGGGCGCCATGCCTATAAAATCCTTCTGGATACTGTTTGGCTTGCGAAGGTGGGTCGGGATTAGTTCCCTGGGGACACTCACGGCACTAATCGATGCTTGCAGCAAGACAATGGTAATTATAATGAAAATTGTCGAAGAAGGGTTGAATCTTCTTGCTTTCATTTTCTATTTGATCGTTCATGTACATGCAAAGCTACCAGGACTTTTCTAAGAGAAGCTAATCCTGACCCTACTTGTCCAAGAATGAAGTGGAGAACCGCATGGACACGAACGGTCGTCTTGTCATCACTTACAAACTGGATATGCTCATGAGCAATGATTGCTTCGTCCGGGTGAACCATGACCCCGACTTTGTCAAAAGGGAAGACGTTTGGAAGGACTTGAGGAAGATCGTGGAGACGTCACAATTGACCGACTTCACTCTGCGAGCCAAGGATTCGACGGAAGTCCATTGCCACAAGCTGGTTCTAGCAGCTAACTCAAAATTCTTCAAGGGCATGTTCGAGGTAAGCGAAGATGTCGAGGACGAGAATGAGCTCGTCTTCAGCGACATCACGGGCGAGGCCCTGAAGGCTATGGTCGACTACATGTATGGCCGCAAAGTGACGCTGACATCTCCAAGCTTGACCCAAGAGCTGATGGTTGTATTCGACAAGTTCGACGTTGGCGGCTCTGAGGGGATTGTGTTCCGATACAGTAAACGCCCTAACTTTGTTTCGGTGTAACCGCTATGAAGGGCAGAATGAACAAAATGGAGAGATTTTAAATTGTCCTGCAATTTTTTTCGGAAGCTGCTTTTCGCGAAAAATGTGTTTTATGTCTATGTTGTGAACTGGTCATTATCACCATGTGAGCATATCTGATGAATAAAGTAAGAATTCTCCTCGTCTGTCACATACTGTACTGTCCTGATTCACCTTGTGACCTGAGCTGTAGAACACACGCCAGTGGTCGACATCGCTGTCATGACGTTCTACCAGCGAGCTGGGTGGGGTCCGCTTGTGAAAGCTAAGGATATTTTCTGCTGAGCAAAAATTATTTTCACTTCAGTGCGCAAACATATCTTTTTGGGCAGAACACAACTTCTTATGGATGTCTCAGGTTTTTTGATCTGGAAATGACCAAGCTACAACCAAAGATCAAGCAAAGCCGGACACCTCGGCTAATGCTGTATGCACTTTTAATACCTGTGCTCCACTAAATAACCTCCTGATCCGTCGTATGATCTTCTGTGAGTCTCAGCTTTTTCCTGAACAGGAGGTTCCAGAAGGCACTGGAAGTCCTCTCGCAAAAAGGTCTCTTAGGACTGTTTATGCCCCAAAACGTGCGAGAGTAAAGACAAGACTGTTGGATGAAAAACCATGACATTCTGGATGCCATTGTACGTGATTAACAAAAGGCGAGCATAGCCTGCGTACTGTAGGCGTTACTTGCCAGCTCCTGGCCAGAGCACTTCTTGTCTTCTTTTAGCTGTGGAAGATGCACGTAACCGGAGGATGATGAGCTCAGATCTCCCTTAAGAAGAAATTCACCATTCTGCACTGTGTCCATGCTCGTGATGTGCACCAGCCGCAATCAACAAACAGGCTTTTTTCTTACTTACTTCGAGGTTACCCCAGGTCAAGGTCGAGAGCTACAAGCAGAACACTTCTTCAGCTGTGATGGGGAGAGGATGAATGATCCTTAGGCCTCTATCCGGCCAATAAAACTTCAACGCTCACCCTGGTTTCAAGCAACAGCTAAAGTTGTTAACGGTAAACTGAGGACCACAAACAGAGGTTCAAGCCATGGTTCACTATCTTAAAAAACTTTATTTTCTCTACTAAACAATGAGCTGAAGCATCGTCTCTGACTCTTGGTGAACTTCTTGTGCACTAAATAATACAATCATTTCGGTACCACATAAATGTTAACAACTCACTGCCCGTATTCAAAAAATGTCCAAAACTCTTACCAAGAGTTGGCTTGCAACACTGAGTAGTTCTGTTCTGCATTCATTTCAACAGGTCCACCATTCACTGTTGGTGTCATGATTGTTTCGGTGATGTGATTGACGGCAACGACAAGGAGATTTCAAGGAGTCCCATACCAATTCTATCTCTTCTTCCAGACATTAATCACTGATGTCACAGCTTCATGATCGGACAAGCTGATCGCCTCCTTCCTACGTTCCTTGGTCAACAAAACCAAAGTCTTGATGATGGGCAGGTGAAAGAAGTCGGTGTAGACATTGACACGACTTTCGTTACGGCCCTTGTGAAAGATGAAGTCGTAGATGACGGGGGCGAAGTTGCTGGAAAAGGTATTGGCCGGATTCCCGTAGGTGGCGTAGGGCGGAGACAGCCAGACTTCAAGTTTGTGCAAAAAATCCTCCACGCAGTTGGACATCCAGGAGCGGATCATATCGTATGGGGAGCCTTTAAAGAGACAGCAATGAATAAGATAGCAATACTATATACTAACGACGAATATTGTAGTACATATGAGTGCACATTATGGGTTTGTTAACTTGTTAATGCAGAGGGATATACAGTGCGACAATGCGTCCATCCAGAGGGAATATAAGCGGGGAAATATTCCGAAAATCGTGCGTCAAAAATACAAACAGTCATGAAGAAAGGACGAGTGATGTGCACTTATTGTCGGTGATAAAAGACCTCTCCATACAGTAGTCGTGATGTATGACCAACATTTCTTAAATACTGGCCCTTCGTTGAAGTCCCCTCCCAGCAGAATGACGTCAGCATCACTCTTCTTGATGTACTTTTCCATGAGCTCCTTCACCTGAAGCACCCTGTAGTACTCATTGGTGTAGTTGTGCTTGGGATCGGGATCTGCGATGGTGTGCGTCACGAAGACGTCGACGGTGACATCGTGGAGTACCTTGATGCGCACTCGCCCGACGCCCTTCTTGGCTAAGCACTCGCCATCAACTGGTATTTTCAAAACGTTGCCACAATCCGTGAATGAGTTGAACTCGGTCTCTTCAATGGGGTAACGAGAGGCAATGGTCAAGCCTGCAAGAGAAATTTCAACCAGGATCTAGAGGACGGCGAGGCTGGAAAAACTTATTTCAGATTTATCCTAGTGCACCAATAGCTAGAAAAATCCTCCTTGCACTATCTGGAGACAAAAGCTCGGAGTGTTGAGTTCGAAATCTTAATCAAACAAATCCAACAAAGCCTTATCTTATCCCTCCGCGATAAGCAGGTGGGAGTTAAGTTAGAAGAAACAGGTGGACAGTGAGAATCAAGGGCCTTCAAAATGACCGTCCTGGAGTTGCTCTCACCGCTGAAGCCTTTCATATCCTTTGACGCTCACAAGATCGACAACTGGTGCTTTCGCCTTCACTCCAAGATCACCACACTATTCTTGTTGACTTCATCCACTCTGGTGACAGCCCAGATGTACATCGGGGACCCCATCGACTGTGTTGTCCAGGGAATTCCCCATTCTGTCATGGACACGTACTGTTGGATACACTCCACCTTCACCCTGCCCTCCAGGTAGTTCATTGAGCTCTCCTCACTCAAAAATGTAACTATTGCTCGAATTGTTCCCTCCTCCAGGATCGAGGGCACCGTCGAGGGGGAGCCTACAGCAGCCCCGGGTGTGGGCAACCCGCTGTACGGCGAGCAGACGACCACCCACTCCTACTACCAATGGGTCTGCTTCACACTCTTCTTCCAGGCTCTTTGCTTCTATGCCCCAAGGAGGCTCTGGCTCAGCTGGGAGGGGAAAAAGATGAAAAGCTTGGTCCCAAGCGACCTGGTCTACAGCATCAGTGACGGCAGAATGCCAGTATTCCCCATCCCCAGGTGTGGTGTTAAGGCCAAAACTTTTTCTAATTTTTCTTTAAAGAAGCAAAACCTATATTGCTTATGTACGTCCAAAAAACCTCTCTTTTCTTCTCACTCAAAAAAGTTTCTCTTCAGAGATCAAACTTAGCATGAATGTTCCTCCTGACTTCAAATGTGCAACCCCTTTTCAGAGGTATCCTGAAAGATGACGTGATGGCCGACAGGGTGAAAGTGATGCGCGATCACTTTGCACGCTACCGCCTGAGAGGATGTTCAAGGTCTCTCAAGGTCTACTTCCGCCGGTTCTCCTTCTGCGAGCTGCTCAACTTGGCCAACGTCTTCCTGCAAATCTTTTTCACTGACTTGTTCCTCGGTGGAATGTTCACTAGCTACGGCGGCAGCGTGTGGGAGATTTCCAACATGGACCCCGAGGACAGGACTGACCCGATGAACCTCATCTTTCCAAAAGTGGGTAAGTGCACTTTCATGCGCTATGGACCCACAGGAACCCAACAGACTTTCGACGGCCTCTGTGTGCTACCCATCAACATCATTAACGAGAAGATCTACATCTTTTTGTGGTACTGGCTGGTCATCTTGGCCGTGGTCACCTGCATCTTCATGTGTTACCGCGGTCTCACTGTATGCTCGAGAGCGGTCAGGAAGGCTCTCCTGGTGCATAAATCCAACAACGTCGTAGAGAAAGTCGTGATAGAGAGGGTTTCCGACCGCATCTCAGTGGGAGAATGGTTCTTCCTGTGTCAGCTGGGCTCCAACATCGACCCCTACGTCTTTGGCAAGTTGCTGGAGGAAATAGACAAACTCTTGATGCAGGAGGGAGTGGGGAATGGAGGCATCCAAAAGATTGAGAAGATGGCTTGAGGCTTTTCAAGAGAAAGATTGCTAGTCTTCAGTCCTACACCAGATCTCTGATTAGCGTTGAAAGTAAGACAATGAGACCAATGATGTGAAAGTCGTATATGCCACACAGTCGTTGAAATGTGCCATTGTAAACGCACCCTTTAAATTAACCCCGTGTTTGGTTGTCCCATTCATGCCGACGAAAAACAGGAGCTGAGGCATATGTTGTAAGCATATATAACCATTTAAAAGGACAACCCAATGCCAATATTCGTATATTTACTAAAAGCATTATTTCGTTAATAAAGCTTGAGGTAGTATCGAGACTTCTGTTATCGAAGTACTCATTCTGGGTTCGGACTGTGCCAAAACTGGTCCCGTCAGTTAACCATGTCCACCCACATGTCCATGAGAAGAGGTCTGACAGCACCCTCATCCTACACTTGTCTCTTAGACAAATTACGTTGCAAAGTGTGGGAGACTTCCAACGAGGACCACGAGGAGAGGACAGACCCCACGGAACCTCATCTTCCCCAAACGTAGTAGGTGAGTACACCTTTTTGCGTTACAGAGACTTGGGCACCCATCAGACCGACTGTGGCAAAAACTGGCGGGCGTAGACCGGATGTTCGTTGTGACAACAACGACGCACAGAAGTACCTGAAGAATGACTTTCCCAAATCTCAGCGCAGGAACATGTGGTCCTCAACTGACGTGAACCTGTGAGGACGTGCTACCTCAGGCACACGTTGAAGCTACCGACTAGTGTCCACGCATTCAACAATGCCATAAAGGGAGAGTAACCTGATGCGTTGGGATTGCTGACCTGTTACTCCAGCTTCAGGAGGAGATCCATGCCGTAGGGGATCCCCACGGAGAGCGTTTAAGTGACATTCATGAAAGCTGACAAGTTGTGTTCGAAAAAATTTCGAATTTTGAACATGTCTAGTTTTCGATTCACATTTAGGCAAAACGTCAAGTTTTGGGTTCGATTTTAAACTGAATGTTGAGTTTCGAAACATCTTTGCTCCTACCTGAACAAGCTGTCGGCAAAACTCTTCCATCACATGTACTCAATGAGAGCTCCCTGAAGGCTGTGATCGTGAATCCCTCAGGAGCTGCATAAGACACTGTATCGTGATCTGGAGACATCCAGAGCTCCTCGAAGAGGTAGAGGTCGTGCTCGCCCTTAGAAAACTCTTCCGCGATGGCCTTCATCCGCTCGGTTTTGTATTGGCTCCCAAAAACTGCTGGCATTCCCCAAGTGTTGAGTGCCATGACCTTGAGGGAGACGCAGTTGGACCACTCGCTACACCTGAAGTAGATGTAGTAAACGACGACCGCGTGACCCGACAATATCAAGGCAAAGATGACGGAGAGACACACAGGCCAACGATGCCGAGACAGCCAAGACCAACACAAAGCTGACCTACTAAAAAAAACAAAAACAGATACGTCAACCATGACCTGCACTGTCGAGTCACTTCTCAAGTGCTCCTTGGCTCACCTCTGTCGTTCATCGTCATCATCCACGAGGGGTCTGGAGTCGGAAGGCACCACGAAGACGGGATCGTCGTCGTCCCCTATTGAAGCCATCAAGGAGTCTTGGGGTTCTTGTTGTTGACGCCTCGTCTGACGAGTGAATTAAAAGAGTAGTGACCACAGAGGAGAAACATGTACAATGCATACGTACAAATGTTTTGAGATAACTATCTATATTCACTACCTGGCTATCTTGCATCCTGGGGTGGTATGAGGGCGACAGCGGCGGCGGCGGCGGTGGCCACCGTAGAGCGCTCTACAGCTCACATTGTAGACAGTAGAAGTGTCGTAGGC
>JAAUXU010078630.1_pt1 | contig 27595 bp, 32 predicted proteins | sample 7278151 | NCBI WGS metagenome assembly JAAUXU01 (sample SAMN14350113, study PRJNA611818) | marine sediment metagenome | isolation source: surface marine sediment (1.8m) | place: French Polynesia: Moorea | collected 2018-08
ATGTGTGCTTTCAGAGCGACTTTAGGCACATTGCCTTATTGGAAAGGGGGGAAACGCTCGCCCTGGGTGTATTGAAAGCATTCATTTTTCACGCGGAAATGTCTCTTTGTATTTCCAAGTCAGCTGCCGAAAGTAGGGGAAAGTCGTGGCAAATTGGTGTTACACGCTTTTTCTTCCTCTTCTGTGAAATGCGTCTACCAAATTCTTCTCCTCGTGATCGATGACAGCGAGATTGTCAGAAATCCTGAGTGATGAGAAGGGCTTCCTCTTCTTGGGGAGCCATCCTGTCCTCACTCACTCATTCGAACAGATTTGTGTCGAAGAAGCTCCTCAGGTACTCGAAGGTGGTGAAGGCCGCCGCCGTGGTGGGGAAGGCTCGGGCCACGCAGGCGCTCAGGCCGCGGTAGAAGCCGCCCAGGCCGCCGCCCAGGCGCCAGATGGCGGCCGCCGCCGTCCAGGACCCGCCGCCGTGCACCTGCACGTAACTCTTCACCAGATGTGAAGAGCACAGCGACATGTGTACTGCATTGCTCTGGTATTCGCTGCATGGCACTCAGGGCCATCATCTAGCACTGAGTCGGTACTTATCTGCGGGAAATATGACCAGCCAGAACGCGACGCCGGCCACTCCGCCGCTGAGGAGTCTGGCGGCGAATCCCAAGTCCTCTTTCTGGACCGCGGTCTGGCTGCGCAAGTTGTTGATGCGGACCAAGCTCCTCTTGCAGGCGTCGTTGGTCAGGAAGAAGACGCAGCAGCCGGGGACCTCCCTCAGGGTCGTGGGGCCCAGACCACGAAACAGCTGCAGGAGTCCATCCTGACGTACGATGAGCTGGACCAGTGACGACATCATTGTTAATGGGCGCCATCCTGCTCAAGCAAGAGTTGTGCTTACGACACCTTCATCGCCTGCAAGTTGCTCCGGAGCCTGATGTCCATCGTCTGCATCCGACACTTGATGTGTTCGGTGGGACACATGGCCAGGGCGGAGTAGAAGCCCGAGTACGCGCCGGCCAGCGACGTCTCCAACACGCTGGACAACAGTTTGACAGTCTGAGGGAGCGTTTGACCTGTTCCAAATTTATCCACCACTTTTCACCATGACACGTTCTACAAAGGCTTTAGACGGGACCGGAGGGGGGAACCTTTCCAGTCTGATGACCGGAGGTCATGGGGGCGCTGTCAACGGAGGTCTGGAGGTCCCGCCGAAAGCGTGCGTGACATTTCATGGAAGCCATTTAAAAGCATTTATACGTGGCAAACTCAGTGGAGTGAGCACGTGTCGAACGCTCCCAAGTCTGTCTCCCTCAAGTCGTCCACGCGCTTGCCCGTCGTCCTGGCCAGGATCCTCTGGCCCTGGCAGAAGAAGAGGAACATGGCCGAGTTCTCGCACACGCAGGCGGCCAACGCGGGCGGCCAGCCCGCGTACCAGCCGCGGATGCCGTCTTGGCGGAAGACGTGGAAGAGGCACCTCCAGGAATAGACAATGAGGAGAGATTCAGCGTGAATATTATATTCAATTACGTATGTGCACATAGCGTTGGAGCTTTGAAGTCATGCTCAGCTTTGCGCATATGAGCTTGCGTACGTAGGCACTTAGTCCGTCCGTACCTGCCGATTCCGTTGTACTCGTGCCTGACCTTCGACGACGCCTGCATGAGCACCTTGGCCGTGTCCAGCGGCTGCCCCACCAGCACGGTGACTGCGCCGGCGGCCCCGCCGCACGTGAAGTCGATCACGTTGCGAGCGAGACTCTCCTCTCCTCCTCGGCCGGGAGACATGTCTGCACTACCCAAAATGTGGGCCGCTCATTCTATTTGGACGGAGCCCCAAATGCTCCGCAGGTGCGACTTTGCGACCACCACTGACCTGCACATGAGCCCGTCCTTGCTGTGGTCAGCTGATTGAACTCGACCGACCGGAGCTACTTCTGCTGCATTGAAAAAAAAAAGGGGGGGGGGGGAACTGAACCACCCGGTTCTCTTATCTGTGGTATCTGGATTCTCTCCTCACCCCGGCTTCTGCCTGCGTTGAACGTGTCAGGTGTCCCACAAAGCACCAATATTGTATAGGTGCAAGAGCTCTTCACAACCTCACTGCTAGAGCATTTCATATAAAGACTTATTGATTCGCCAGAGCGAAGCAAATTGTGCATAGAGTAGCTCACGACTTATGTTGATTACCACTTGAATGGTTTAAAAGTTCTGGATGTGGGTGTCTGTACTCCTAGAACGCGTCCCTGCAGTGTGTGTAAGTTAGTACAGTGTGTTTTACACACTGTACTAACTGTTTACTCGTTCACACAGTGTGTGTGTGTGTGTGTGTTATGGTGTACAATGTGTGCGTTAGCATACACAATATAACATATATGTGTTTCTGCAGTGTGCTACGCGTGTGTCTTTTTCCCGGTGTGCAGCGTACACAGTATACTGATGACTGCAGAGTGTGTTACAAGTCTAGTGTGTGTGGCTATTGTGTGAGTGGCTTGTAATGCGTCGTGTGTTGCTACAGTGTGCGCCGAAGGTATTGGCCTTGACGTTGTTAGAAGTGTCGCTGCCCTAGCTGTTCTTGGTATTGACACAAAGGTTTTCTGCAGTCGAGGTAAAAAGTTTCCCCTTGCGTAGCCTCTCTCTGTGGCTCCTGCCGCCGCTCGAAGGGATCTGCTACAGGGTGGCTCAGGCCCAATGAGGACAACTCCCCAGCCACCCTGTACACTGCATAAAAGAGGCAGCGGCTTACTTAAAATCTCCCTCTTTTCGGTGCAGCCAATTTTGTGAACATCCAAACTTTGTTGTAAGGAAGCCAGACAAGATAAATCGACAGACGACGTGGCAAAAATTGGCTCAAGTCTTCTCCGGACATGGGGAAGGAGATGGAAAAAGGCTTTCGTTTTTAGCCAGGACAAAATGACCTCGCTCCAAGGCCTCGTTTTCCCACATCAAGTCCGGAGTCAATAAATTCGCTCACATTTGCATACTTTTTTCTGCTCAAGTGCCTCGCTTTTCTGGGAGACGCACATTATTTTCCGCTGGGACTCCTCAAAAAATTGGGCCAAGCTCACCTCGTGTCCCCCAACTCATTTTCTCGCAGACTTTTTCCCCCCTGCCTGGAAAACCACACACGTGGAAAAAAAGGAAGGCAGGAACTTTTCCCCCTCTACGTTACTCCGAGATAGAGTGGAAACTTTTCTTCAGCATTATGCAGCTTAGGTGTAGTAGGTATGTACTGTGCTGCTTCTCTCTCTTCATCCAGAATTAATGTACGAGAACTTTTCTGTGACAATGTTCTTGAACTTACTGGAGCTAACGCTGTTTTATAAGCGCTTGTTAGTTTGGATGGGACCTGAGGAGTAAAGAACATGACAGTTTCATCCACAATCAGGGAGCCATTTGTTCCAGGCTGGCTGGTAAATGTGGCTTCCACTGTAAGCATCCTTTTTTGCTGGGGCCAGGAGTTGTTTTTCCAGAGTCACCCTGCCTCTTTCATGCATTGAATCTATACAACGACGTGGACGGGGTGACCCTGCACAGATCAGGCCCCTTTCTTTCGGGCAACCTCTGTCTCCTGGTGAAGGCAAGCTGCTTGGTCAAGGTCTGTGAGGACTGACGGAGTCCTCAGTCCACGATGAAGTCGGTCAGTGACAAAGCTGGACTGCTATTCTCCATTTGCCCCATGCTTTTTGGGCCACACAAGTAATGCTAAGCAAGTGTGTGTGCACAGTCACAATCACAGCTTTGAGCATGTCTGAGAGAGAGAGAGAGAGAGAGAGCGGAAGGGTTGCCACAGAGCCAGCTTCCAAGACGATATCTCCGGATCAAGACTTTGAGAAAGCATCTCACCAATGCTCTCCCCACGTCATTCTCTGAAGTTTGTTTTACTGCGCTATCAACATTGTTGAATTCATTCACAAAGCATGACGTGCCTGGAGTGAGGACACAGAAGACACTTGGATCAACTTGGACACTTTAAATGGCTGTTGACGCCTCTAAATTGCTGCAGGGGTTAGGTAACACCCTTCAATGAAGTCTCCACGACTCTGCTGTGGGTAGCAAAAGCTTGTCTGGCTGTCCCACTACGTCGAAAAGGACGACATTTCTAATGGGATGACCTTATCCAAGTGTCTTCTGTGTCCCTCAACGTTTACTCCCTGGGGCTTCTCCAGACACGCCTCTGCTCCATTTCTGTGGAGCTCCCGATCCGCTCGAGATAGTCAGACTTCAGCTCACGTTGGCCTTGGTGCCGGACGCGGTGGGCAGCACAAAGGTTGCCTTCCTGAGTGCCTCAAAGGCCGGAAGTGGGCCCCGTCCGGGTCTGGGGAAATTAAGTCATGCTTCTTACTCGTCAGAGCTTCAGGAATCTCGAAGAGGTTCCTCGTCTTTGTGTCCAACCCCGTGCCGACTCGACAGCTTAGTCGCGTCCTCACAAAAGCACCCGTCCAGGACGTCGTCCTGATCTCCAGCACCCGTCACAAAAGCACCCGTCCAGCACGTCGGCCTGATCTCCAGCAGCCATCTGTGCAGTCGCGTCCGGTGGCCAATGTTGCCACAAAGTCACGACCTGAGATGACAAGAAAAAAGGAGCAAAATATTAGGCACATACGGTAGAATCCCCCCCCCCCAAAAAAAAGATGTTGGCACAGCTGCAGAAGTACACAGAAAACGATTCAGTGCTGCTGCACTCATGTCTCTTTCACCTGTAGCTCTCATACATCTTGCCCGAGGATGAGAGTGAGAGGTGCAACTGGTGCAGCAGGCAGAGAGGTGCAAGAGTTATGAGGGGCACGAAAGTGAGAGGTACGAGGGGCCCAAGAGCAAGGGGTACGACGGGCACACGAGCGAGAAGTGCTAGAAGTACAAGAGCAGATCATTGGCCTCCTCCTTCTGCACCCTGACCTAATGTGAAATACGGACTCGAAGCGAATGATTCCGGTTCTTACTCTGGCTCCAGGATCCAGATGCAGTGAGACTCAAGTAGTGTCGAAACTGATATCTTACTCTTTCTGCCATCCTCAATCCATTTGTTCTGGCCATTTCTGCCATGCGGAAAGAACAAAGGCCGGAAGGCGGGAAAGCAGGCAGAGCAAGACATCAGCTGTAGCCACTTTTGGGGGGTTTTTTTTCGGAAAACGATTATTTTTGGGTTTGGGGCCAAAATATTAAGATGTCACTAAAACCATTTCTTTCTCAAGGACTATCTGCAGTTTTAACTCAAGATTTTATGAAACACTATGTGTAGCAAGTGTGTTGGACACTCCTTTTGTAGCCATAACTTTTGAGTGGACTGAGATTCAGAAGTGATTCACAACTTTTAGAAAGCAGAGAAGTTTCTCTAAAACTAAAGTCTATTGCTCTAGGACCACTTATTGGTTCACAATGCAGGCAAACTTTTATGTAGTAAACTCTGCAGCAATACATAACTTTGACCCCATATTGTGGAAAAATGAGCAGTTCTAGAGCAAAAGTGCATATCACTTTAGTTTTAAAGAAGCTTCTTAGCTTTCCATCGAGTTGTGAGCCACTTCTGTAGCTCAATCCGGTCAAAAGTAATGGCTGAGAAAAGAAGTGCCCACTAACTGCACTTACGACATAAAAGTTTGAGGCAAAATTGCGAATAGTAGAGACATTTTTGTTTTCACAAAAGTAAGACTCGTACCACTGACGCCAAGTTCCCACTCGAAAAAAATTTTCATGCATTGTTCTAGCCTAATCTATGTCTGTAGCGGACCTGACCCAGACCAGAGAAAACTTTTGCAGCGGGGCCCAAAAAGGCCCGCCAAAACTCCGAGGTTTGTGACTTGTGCTGGGGCCTGATTCATATGGGCATTTTCAGTCAAAACAACCTTAGTTACGCAAGATTTGCACGAGAGCTGCGTTCTGAAGCAAATGCGACTCTTCAAAACCCCCTAGAGCAGTCTCAACTACACTGTTGTTGGGGGTTTTTTTTGCTAACAAATTGCAGCACTTTGCGAAATTACATTGGATGACAAGTTCAGCGACATTGTGGAAGACATTGTGTCCCGCCACGATGAAATTGGTCGCGCAAATTTGCAACTTTTCTTGAAAAATGTCGCAAAGCAATCATAAATAAATCTGATTTGCGCTTCCATTTCAGTGGATTTATTCCAATGGGAAAAAGTATCGCACGTTAGACTGTACGATAACCAAAAATTGATCGATATCGAAATGTAGTGAAATATAACGTGATGCAATCGATATCGTGGAACCCAGCAACTTTGATTCATCAAGCGGGGCGACCTCAGGGGGGATGAACGTGGCTCAAGTTGATTCGGGCTTTTTGACCCAACAATCGTTTTGACGCATAAACGGGAGATTTCGGTATTCGATATATCGAGACCAAATCTTGCGATATTCGATACGAAGTATTTGTCATGAGACTTTTGCTCATAGTGAAAAGATGTCTGATATAACGTTGAATACAAAGTCTGATTCAGGTACTTTGACATCTTGACGTTTCTCCTTGCTTTTTTTGTCTTGTCGATACTCCGAAACCCAGATGGCCCCTGGACCTTCCCAGCATTATCTGCTGCTGCACTTAGCTTTGCTTGCAAAATTATCGTAGGACATCGCCACATATGTTTTTGCACATCATGACATTCGATTTTTTTTGCAAATACAGTGGACTCGGCTAGCAGTGACAGCTTCGGCCAAGGTCTTTTGGCGGACCATAACTGGGACTTTCTCGGGACTGATCTTGGTCACTTTATGAATTGGTCACTCCACAGAATGTGGAGTTTTCATGGATCAGGAGAACGATAAGATGCCCACTCAATCGTTCTCTTCACCAAGCTCACACTTCCAATGACTAGATGCATGAAATAATCCATCTTAAGGTGGACGTCTGACTTGACCTATCTCGGAGCAAGTGATCCAACTCGGAGTCCAACACCTCCAGAGGAATCCAATCCAGACGAGCTCACACAAGTCGCAGCAGAGTTACCCCGGGGTTGATCCATTGTTCTCATTTGTCGGGCACTGAAGGCTTCTCGTCACCTAAAACCGATAAGGACTTCTCATGTTTGTACGTGGAGAAAGTTTGGGAGCTGGGAATCTTATGACTGAAGACGGATTATGACTGAAACCGATATGACGCTCTGGAGCGCCGCCTTTGTCGCCATATTCGATATCGATGCGATGCATCGCACAGTCCTGGAAAGTACTGATTCATATGGGTATAAGAGCTGGAAAGTGGATTTACGGAAAGGAGGACTTTTTATATGAACTGACTTGAGTTAGGGACTTCGCTTTGCCCGCATCCATCCACCTACTAAGCCTGCTCAGCTCCAACTTTTGACTGGAGTTTTTGCACTGATTAAATGCTTCATCCTCGAGCTTCTCCTCAACGACATGACGATCTTTAGTACCTCTAAAAACAGCAAAAGTCATACCAGGAAATTGAGCTGCCTCGTTTGGTTCTTTTACAATCTCGACAAACTGAACAAATGTGACTATTTTTATCCATCCACTGAAGTCAGGAGACTCTTTTTTCCAGGTGTGTGTGGATATCCCAACGTTCTTCCAGCCATGGCCAATCTGCAGCTTCCGTTGAATAAGGATCACGAGGGTAAGTGCAAGCAAGGCTGAAGCTGACATGACATGCGCACTGTGATCCATAAATGGTGTCCAAGGCAGTGAAGCAGTACGGGCTTTCGTTCGACAAGCGAAGGCTCCTCATATTTATGCAGATGCACATGCAGGCTTGCACCAGCCTCTGGTACAAGGTGTTCCCCGACTAGCGTCCAAGGTAGCCTACGTGCTGCCTCAGGATCTTGGCAGGGATCTGACCCAGATCCAGCAGTGCCCCATGTCCGGCTCTGAAGCGGAGTGCATCAGCATGAATAAGGTCGGTAGCGACTGCCCGCACCTCGGGACAGTCAAAGGCAACCTGTGTGGATCGTGACCATCTTTCACTTGATCAGAGTTGCCATGCTGGCACTATGAAAGCTGGATGTGGATCACCGAGGAGATTTGCCATGTCCAAGCTGACATGCAAATCTCCTCAGTCCACCCCATAGTGACCAGGAAGGTAGTTCCTATCGCATCACTTTCCGCGTATCACCTCATCCTGTTTCTTTTTGTGGCGGGAAAATTCAGCTCGAAGCGAGAAAAAAGACACAAAAACATGAGATGATGAATGGGGCGAGGGCGAGTGATGGATCAAAACATTTTGACAGCCTTTCTTCCATGTGTAGGGAGACCCTGGTGTGGAGGGGCGCCAGCAGAGTGGCCGAGTCCATCCCGAATGCTGCATCCCTACTACTTGAGGGAGAAGAAGGGAAAGAAAGCATTGTGATGCTGCCTTTTCTCTCTCTTTTTTAGGGAGGGGAGCGATAAATATAAAAAAAAAGTAAAAAAGACTCGCGAGTAGAAAGAGAAACTAACTCCATGTCACACTCAAGGACGCGGGAAGAACAGGGTGGGAGACGCTTTTAATACATCCCCAGAATTTTTTGCACTGTCCTTTTGTCGTGAAAAGTTGGTGCGCACTCTGCTGTCACAACTTCAGGTGTGTTGACACAACCTGCTGCCACTCCACACCGGGGATACAGGGTGTCCCAGGCCGATTCATGTGTTGCTGACACTGAATGAAGTCGAGTTTGATGGAGATTTAAGTGTCAATGCCACCGCAGAGTTTGGTCTACAAGTGAGCACGCTCAAGACTTCGGCCGGAGCGATCTGGGACACCTTGTAGATCACACGCTGCGTGCAGGTACAGGGTGCATCTGGAGTATGGTAGGCAGCCAGGTCAACAGTCTTTCGAAGGCCTCACTCTCTGCTACAGTGATTGGTCCGCTCCATGTCGTGCCAAAATGAACCACTTTCTTGCTCTTCTTTTTTTCAGTCCTTGGCAGCGAGTACTGCTCGGGGTACGTGGACGCTCTGGGCAAGTGGAACAACGGCTTCTACTGCCCTGTCTCTGATGAGAGTCAGGACGTGTTCTGCTGCGGCAGCGAGTACCACAAGTACTGCTGCACGAAGAAAGACCAGGTCATTCAGTCAGAGGTCAAAGAGTAAGTGCACGTCGTCATTCTTGGGGTCCTGGCCTTTTAAGACGCATTTCAGTTTGACTGTGATCATCGGCATTATCGTGGGCGCCTCTTGCGCCATCCTCATCCTCACTATGGTCTCCTGCTTCTGCTGTTCGTGCTGTCTGCTCTACAAGAAAAGGAATCCTTCATCATGTAAGTGCGCAAAAGTCACACAAGAGCTATGCACTTTAAGCACAGGGTGGCCAACAATTTCTGTCACGTCATGTTCAATTGCACGTCATGTGCAATACGTTTCATAACCAAGCAACCAATATTGATGTCGCTCGTTCAGTGGACCTTATGCAAGTGTCTCCTGGTCCTTTGAATTGACCTCCTCTCGCCTTGCTGACGCACTCCAGGTGCCCCTGGTAGGCCTTGCGGGAGAGCTGCACAATTTCCGCGTGAATGGCCTCGCACTCCTTTACCACGAAGGACTTCAAGGCCTCCAAGTGCACAGAACAGAATGACTGATATCAATATTGAGTATCTTGGCCGACGAAGCCAATTGAACTGTATGAAAGAGGTGCAAGCAGTTCCAATGCTGCCAAATTGGACGGCAGGACACTCAACTTCCTTGTTGTCCACAGCGTCGTCGATGTACCGGCTGCACACGAGCAGTGAGCACTCCGGCATTACAAACCTGTACAGTCTGTCCCACACCGGCGGCAACAGCGGCAACAGCTCCATCAGCCGTGGGGCCACGCCCGTCCAAGGCCTCAACGGAGGTCACAGCAGCAACAGGCCATCGATGTTGCCTCCCCACCTCCACCACGGCAGCCACTCCCAGCTCCTGATGGACTACGACGAGAGGCAGCAGCTGCGGGTGGTGCAGAGTCACAATGGCGGCATCGCGCACTCCTACACGCTGCCCCACAATCTGGGGAGGGGCGCTGTCAGCCAGTACATGGCTCAACAGGACCAGAGTCAGTGCTCATATGCATATCTGTTGTAATTACTCACAGTACTATGAAACAGTGCTGCTGCACATGTGGTGCTCGTCTCGCTGACCCAACACATGTGTGGTTCAGGCCTGTGCTCCTACTGTATGGAGGCCCCTTCCAGCCTCGTCCAATGCTTGGCCCGATGCATCTCTATTTTAACATATCATCAGCAACTCTTAAGCTTGATGTTCAACTAATTCTCACCCCATCATTTGGAGTGGAGGGACAAACCCGCCTTTAAATTTCGTGCCTTCACACGAAGCAAAGTACAGGGTGGACCGACGAGATTGGTGATGTCGTTTTCCACCTTCGAAGTGAGCTGCAGATCTCCGCAGTCCACCCTGTACACGTTGTAACGCCCACTACATCCTGTACATGTGTGTACGCACTTGAACTGAGTGGCAGAGCTCATTTTCAGATGTCTTCCTGGGCGACAATCCCGACTTGATCTCCCACCTCAACACCCTTCCTCCGGGATTCCGACAGCAGCCGCAGCACCAGTACGCCGCCACCCTTGGGAGGATGCCCCACGGGGGCATGGTCATTGTTGGCGGCGGCGGCGGCGGCGGCGGCGGCGGCAGAGGAGGGGACGACGCAGGGATCGGGGCAGTGACGCAACTTAAGAAGCTAGGGGAGGGACCGCACCAGCAGCAACAACCACAGCAGCAACAGCAGCAGCTGCAACAACATCCTCCTCCTTACAACGGCGAACTCGGTCGGACAGAGTATGCTCAGTTTATGCAGAAGCAGCACGCTCACAGGTGAGACAGATCTTCCTATTGTAAGGGTGTCGGTTAAGAAGCCCACCGGGGTCATCTTTTGCAAGTACGGGATCAGCACATCAGGCTTAGGATAGGTCTGCCTTTCGAGTGCTGACTTGACGTTGACCAAACCCTGGCCTACCCTAACTGACAGTCCCGAACACCGTCACGGTCTTCTTTTTAGCTTTTGGCAACCCTGGAAATGAGCTGCGAATGAAATTATCTTTATGGGTTTTTCACTGGTATTACTTTCTCATATGCCCATTCATAATCCAGCACATAAAGCAACATTCCAGTTAAATAGTCAATTTATGTTGGGTCATTCATTGCGCACTTTTTTCTTACATTTTTTGTGCCATTGTTGATACTTACTCTAAAGACTTGCCCTTCCAAGGAAGAATAAAGAAATGAACCAAAGTTTCCCCCCTCGACGGTGTCTGCGGCTGTTAACTTAGCCAAATCTAGCCTCATTTGACCTAAAGTAACTAAACGTTAAGCCATCCAGCTGGAACGAGCTCTGCCGTGCTAGCCTCTTATTACTAAAAGATAGCCAAAGCCGGCTTAAGTATTCTCCGGCTGAGGTGAGCTGTAATGTGGCTCGAGCCTCGAAATACGACACAGAGACATCTTTTCCAGCCTGGCCCGGCTCGAGCTCGGTCGAGCCCGTCAAATGCCTTTGAGTCTTTCTTGAAGCCAAATCTTTCAAGCACTTCTGCATGGCTGCAACATCCTAAAACATGAATGGAAGTTGCATAAACACAGAGTATCAATGAATGCTTTCTGAATGCAGCTGAGCTCGCCGGCTTAAAGAAAAATACCCAAACTCAGCGCGCTGTCACTTGAGAGCCTGGCTGAACCCAATGCTTTGTCTTCTACGTCGGTGTTGTGAACAACTGCAATGCGCAGACACCACAGTAACGTCTCGATTTAACAGTAAAGTGACTGAAAATGTCGACAAGACTTTGCTGCCCGCATTTGAAGTTGATCCAAGCGCACCTCTTACAGCAACAACGACACCAACTTGGCTTCCATTTCTCACTCGGTGAGTGGCGACGACTCCGCGTCCCAGCAGAGGATGATCTTCCCCATGCAGCAGGAGCAGCAGCAGCAGCAGGAGATGTTTCACTCAACCAAGTTTTAACCCTCTCCCCCAAAAAGAACTGTTCACCTTTGTTTGTCCCCCTAGACTTACGGTCTATAGAAGCATGAAAGCAAAGAAGTAGTGCAATGTCAGTCAGTCTGTCTGTCTGTCTGTCTTTCTGTCTGTCTGTCTTTCTGTCTGTCTGTCTGTCTGTCTGTCTGTCTGTCTGTCTGTCTGTCTGTCTGTCTGTCTGTCTGTCTATCTCCCCATTGCGGAAAGTCGTGCAAAAGAGGCACTTTGTTTAAAAGCTCCTATTTCCTCTCTTTGGTCTGTACCTATGATGTGCCAAAGTAACTGTGTATACGTACTAATAATACACTTACGAACTCTTTTTGTCAACCATTAGAAAATAGTGAATTTGTTAATGTACAATGTGTCTCATACCATTGCCTCGAGTAAGATGTGGATGTGGATCATTGCATTGGCGTTAATGGTACGTCTAATCTATACACATACAGACCTAAACTTACCTAGATACATACACACTAGGCTACTTCGAAAATGTCGATGTTAGTTTTTGGGGGTGAAAGGGGGAGACTTGCATTACACACTGTCATACAAGTCTCATTTTTTGGAGAAAAAAGTTGTGTTGCTATATATGTCCCACAAAATGGGATCACAGTTGCGTACTGTAGCTGAGTTTACTCTTAAAAAGTTTGACTGTACTGTGAAGAAATGAGTAGCTCTCCGGCAAAAAAAAACACATATCAGTTTAGTTTTGAAGGAGCTTCTTAGATTTTCATAGGGGTGTGAGTCACTTCTATAGCTCAATCCAGTCAAAAATTATTGCTGAAAAAAGGAGTGTGCATCACAGTTACATCATACAGTGTGTACTTACATACCTTTGAGTTAAAACTGGGCATTGAAAAAGGTCCTTACGAAAAAATAATGTTTTTAGTAAAACTTAAATTCTTCGGCGAAAAGCCAAAAATTCAGGATATCCACGCGTCATTTTCGAAAGAAAAAAATGTATTTCGAACTAGCCTAAACCATGCATACATACACACGCATACAAACATACAGACAGTCCTTGGGAAAATTAGCGCTACTTTGTCCAGTCTTATAAGCACTGCTTCATTCACCAGAGTAACCTTAAAGCTATATTATATGAACTAGAAGCTACCAAGACAGATGCGCACCCAACGAGAAGCGCTACTTTATCATTTTTTGATTCTTACTTCGTCCTGTTTCTTGACACCTTGCCTGTGCCAGTTGGTTTTGAAGCAAAAACTCTTCCTTTAGTAAGCAATTCGACAAATTCGCAATGCAATTTTGAGGCAAGGCTTTTGGCGGGAAATTCAATTTACTTCACACATTCTGTTGTACGCGGCGCTGCTTTTCCCTCTGACTGTACGTACACTCGTACGCAATACCACAGGTCACGGTGCAATAAAGATTGTTGCAACATCATCGTGTTGGTTTTCCATCAGATCACTAAAGCTGCCTTTGAGTAACAGCAATGGCAACCAGAAGTTGACATTCGTATGGACAATAAGTAGCGTGCTTGTCTTAAGAAAGACCACTTCTTTCATAATTGTGAGAAGATGTGGACTTCAAACTTTCAGAGCTCTGGAAATCTGCGTTGATTTTGTTGCCCTGCAGACAACGACATCACCATGACACCACAGCAGACAATAGTACATATACCGGTAGGCGAAGTCACTAACGCAGGCGGGATCGACGATATCAAGGTCTCCATATCTGAGCTTTCACTTGGCATTAATTTCAGCTTTTTATATCACCAATTGGCCAAGGTGCTGAGGGCCAAAGTTTGTACTGATGAATATCGCATTACAATGAAAATGTGCACAGCATTCAAATAGAACGTTCTGCCTCATCGGGCATATCCTTTATTTCCGCGGCGTGAGTTATCACGTGCGTCACGCCTCTGCCGGTGCACTCGGTATGGACCTGAGGGACATCATGTACCGCATCGGCGAGGCCATGATTGAGCACAGGGTCAGTGCCGCCCCCCCCTTCCCTTTGATTGGGTGTTGCACGCAGATGAAAACATAAGAAGCTTTCAACACAGCGATGTCCTTAGGTACAGGCACGCAGAAACCGGATTTAGCAAGGACACCCCGTACTTTGTGTCCCCACGCACAGCGTTCAAGTGGTCCTGGGATCAAGGATGATCAAGCGAATTCCGCCAAAGTCATGCACGCACTATGGGAAAGAACAATGGTTTGGCCTTCTTTGCAACCTTCTGCTTGACCTTGCTATCAAGTGCTTGAATGTTTGGCAGGGAGTTTTGCCAGCAATGCATATAAATACAGATCTGAAAGATTATCCAGAGGGAATATCTTCCTCGTTCCTCTTTCACGATATTTTTGGACCAGCTTGGTGAGCGCTTCCACAGCTCCCTCTGAGTCTGTGTTGCCAAGACCTACTCGGTTGTTGTCTCTTGTTGCCTCCCCTGAGTGTGCGAGCACACGATGAAGTGACTCGCTGACTTTGGCCCAAGGCAAGGTTTGCTTATAGGCTTGGATAGCTGATTGTCCTCAGCTTCTCCACATCCACCATTCTTGAGGTAAGTGTAAGTATTTTGACCTGTGCACTTAGGGAAGTGTAAGTATTTCGGAACCAATGGTAATGTATCGTAACTAAATCTATCCCTCATACAAGAACTAGCAAACAAAACAAACAGGAAGTAAAGACACATTAGGGCATTATTCAGACTTATATTTCAGCATCTCACACTCTTATAAGTTGGCTTGGAGCAGGACTAGCATTCTATCATTCGGATCCATCAACCTTGGTGATGCTTGCCAGCCGCGTCGAGCTCGACGTTGAGCTCGAAGCTGTCCTCCTCATCGTCGGTCTCAATGAAGCGAAAGTGGAATACCCAATTCGTACCAAGTGGGGGTTTTAGGTATTAAAATGCCCAAAAAGAGACACAACTGCGTCAGACTGCGCTGAAAACCTGGGATCTCTATAGTCCTATATCATAGTGTGCACGGTATCAGCACGAGAGCGCACGTGTGGGATGGATCTGGTGAACAGAGCATCCACTTCAAGATCAGTCGACGCCAAATTTCGTCAGTCTTGCACACTACAGGTGCTTTTTTTGGGTGAAAAAAATCGGTAACCACAGTGTGCGACCAGCGCACGAATCTGCTACAGTCGACTCTCAGCACAGTGTGCACGTGATATAGCCAACCTCTCGACGGAGAAAACGTCTTCCCGCTGACCGGAGGGTATCGGGAGTCAACTGTATCGTGGTGGTGCACAATGTACGTATGAAGACCACGTTGGGGCTAGTGAAACTCATCCCTATAATCCTTAGAAGTGTCTGATCCTTGTATCCGTCCACACTAAATACTGTTAATGTGGGCAGTGTTTGCACAAAATGATCCCCCACAGTGTCTGCACCCACCTATTATCCCGTGTTCATAGTGCTCGTTTTAAGGCGAAACTTGAAAAAAGCCCCGATGTTCTATTGAGGTCGCAGATGTTTTTGCTTCTAACTGAACGGATTGTTCAGTAAAAGCATCCAAAAAGGGAAAATTATTGACTGTGTCAACTGAATTTTAGTATATAGGACTTCAGCCAGTCAGCCAAACGTTGCTGCAGCTTTACACAGAGAAATGAGAACTCCATGCATTCGTGATCAAAGATGAGACGGCGGCAAAAAAGATGTGGAAGGAGCAAAAGACGTGCATCCTCTGAGGTCCCCGCACCAGGAGAGTGACGAGGGTTTGCCAAGTGCTGCTTTCGCAGTGTCGCATCCTACAAAGACGGAAAAGTCCTCGTGTCCTATAGCACTTTCACTTTGGTCACATCTTTCCAATTATGTTTGAGATTCTTAGCTCCTCAGTCCGGATTTAACGTCACAGCCCTATTAAGTAGTGTTTCCGGGACATCTGTGCAGCGCAGCAGCCCTCTTAATTGGAAGATTAGCTTAAATGGAAGTTGGTCCTGAAGACGGAACTTTTCCTTAGTAGCCAGACCGGATATATGAAAGAGCGGCCAGGGTTGAGTTATACTTAATTGCGTGATTTTCGCCAGTTTCGCCAGATGCGGATTTTCTTTTTTTTTTGGAAGACAAAGGATTCATCTCTCGAGCAAAACGTCTCTGCCCTTGACTGCCTGGAGAACAGAGAAGAGCTGGTCAGCATGATTAGGAAATATGGCGTCTCTTATCCAGACCAGTTGGACGCGGGATGAGAGCAATGGATCGCAATCGCAAGAAAAGCAATCGATGGATTGCAGCAAACAAGCTCCATCACCATGGAAAAATGTACCAAGGGCATGTCAAGACGGAGCTCACGGGTGCCAAAAAATACCCTACACACTAGTGTGCACACATCATGCTCGGAACCTCGTTAAAGCCGGGCACGGCGACGGAGTCATTAAGTCTTGAACATACATTGTGTGTGAAATACGTCATTATTAGGTTCAACATGATTTCTCTTTGTTAGACACGACGATAGCAGTGTTAGCACACGCAGTTCAGTGCGCTGCAGATCACTGATGAAACAACCCCGACGCCAGGGTTTCAAACATTTCTTCAACTAGACGTTGTCATGAGCTGCACTGAACCCTTGCAGGCGAACTTCTCGATGAACTCCGCGGTGTGCCACAGCGGTGGAGATCCAGGAGGAGGTGGCGGTGGAGAATCGCACTCTTCCACGGTCCTCGTACCGACGATCTGTAGTATGATCTGCTTGCGTCTTCTCTTCCTAGTGAGAAAGGACACACATACGTAGAAGCATGACCAGCTGACGTCACATGAATGATGCGTGGAAAGACACATTACTACGTACATGTGGGGACGACAACGAGCAGGCATGTCAAGATTAATCCGGGGCGGCTTTCAAAAGACGAGAACGGAGTTGTCGCACTCGTTCACGTTTGTGACAGAAACTTGCTTTCAGTCCCAGATTGAGAATGGACCTGAGGACCGACAATGAAAAGTACGTCAGTGGCAGAGGTGACTGCAGCTTGAGCACTAAGAAGCTAAAGAAAGCATCCAGTTTCGGCTCCACCTGCTTCGCTGTCTGGAACGGATCGTAGGCGTCGCGAGTCTGGTCACGCTTTTCTGCAACGCCTGCGACATTCGTCCAACTTCAATGGCTCAAGAATCCACCCAGGATTGATCTTGACAGTCCGGCATGCACGGTGCTACTGAATGGCCATTTACTTACTTGGGTTCCTGCTGTTCTCTCGGCTTTTCTTCAGTCTCATTTGAGGTCGGCTGATCTGGAGAGCCCTGTCCTGGCAGAACCCCGTCAGCGTAGCGAATCACTGAAAGGAAGAACAACTGACCTTTTGCAGACGTCCGATCTGGATACCGTGTGCTTCTTTCACTGCACCTTTCTTTGTCTTCTCCGTGCCCGCGAAGCGTCCCAGCTGCACCAGGATTGGCTTGCAGGTGCTAGCATCAGGCAGGGGCACCGGACTGCGCGGGTGAAACGTCTCATCATCATCCCCAGGGACTTGACCAAAAGGACCATCTCTCCCGTCACCCCCACCCAGGTCCTGCTGCTGCAGCAGTTGGACCCCGCGAGCCTGGCGCTTACGTTCCTTCTTGGACAAAGGTTTCAAGGAAATGTAACGGACCTGCGGTAGAGAATGACTTGGAACGGAGCTCGCAGCACCAAGGTTAACATGCCGTACAACACTTACTTCGCTCTCTTTCTTTTGCTTCTTGATTACAGACATAGACAGTTCTTGTGGATTGACTTCATCGCTCGATTCTGAAAACAGATGGACATGTTGTTATGCATAGGTGGCACATCAAGGGCCGTTTAATACAGGACTAAACAAAAGTAAATCGTACAAAGCACATGCTGGCTAAGACACATGGCCTAAGTGCAACTCGACTGTAAAGTTACATGTAAAGGGTGCGTCAGAATTAGGGTCAGTCACGTGAAATGAGTACCCCGATCGAGGACTTCTACCAGGTCCATACATACATGGCTGAACGCAGTCCCATGAATACAGGCTACAAGTTTACAGAACTACCGGAAGTGCTGGAAGCAAATTTCTGTTGGCAAAAGTGAGAGGACATGAAAACACAACTGGTGGTATCCTCAGTCATAACAGTTCACGCTCAAAGTACCAAACTCTTGATATTTCTGACTGACACTACCAGTTCTGACGAACCATGTGTACGGTACTCATCTTCTGGCTTCAAACACCAGCCTCTGGTACTGTAGAGAACTAACAATGAAGTGCACTTACTGGCATCAACTTGAAAGGTGGTGCCTGCAAAATGTTGACAGTTATAGTAACACGACCACTTTTCGCAAACGCTATTTGATGGCTGAAAACTAATGGCAAGTGGGTCTTACCCTCTTCTTCATCCAGCTCTGGCACACAGGTCATGGCCTCTTGCAAAACCTTGGCATCTCTCGCCGCCTCCTCGTCTTCGTCATTCCCATTCTCCTCTTCCTCCAGTTTGTCAATGATTCTGCCCTCCTTGACAGCCTCAGAGTCTTTCTTCTTGTCCAACTTCTTGTCCAAGTTTTGGAGTCTCTCCGCCATTCTTTCCTCTCGGCGCCGTTTTCGTTCCTGCTCCTTCTTGAGGCTGTTTCTTTTCATTTCCTCCAGACGGAGCAAGAGCGTTTTCTGAGCAGGGTTTTCCACTGGTGGTGCCGCTGATCCCTGTGGCGGCGGCAACGTGGGAGCCGGCACCATGGTCACCGGCGGCGGTTGTTCTTTCTTGGTTTCGTCGGGAACGATTTGCAGCATGTTGCCCACTCGAACGAGACGTCCCTCCTCGGGTTTGTCGGCCGGTGGCTGTTGCGGAGGCGGCGGCAGTGGCGGAGGAGCAGCCACGAAAGCAGTCGTGCTGACCTGCGGCTGTTGACGTGGCGGCGGCCTGTTCAATGGTGGATAGCCTAAAGACGCGGGAGGCACTGGCGGCGGCGGCGGCGGCGGCGGTGGAGGTGGAGGCTGCTGCTGCTGCTGAGGCTGTTGTTGTGGCTGTGGCTGTGGCTGTGGCTGTGGCTGTGGCTGCGGCTGCGGCTGCGGCTGCTCTTGCTGCTGCGGAGGAGGAACCCGTTGCCCAGAAGGAAGATAACCAGGCGGCGGGCGGCTGGTGTCAAGACATGGTGCCGTGGCTGCAGCCGCAACTGCCGCCGCCATGCGTTTCTCCTCGCGTAGCTTGATGCCCAACTCCTTCTCTAATCTGTCGTCAAGCGAGGGTCTCTTCGGTGACGGCGGAGCTTGTAACGGAGGAGGCTGCGCTTCGAGGGGCGGCGGTGGCGGCGGGTACGGGGGGATTCCACGGCTTACGCGGTTGGCCATTAGGTCGGAATCGCTGATGGTGCTGTCCGCCTGGCTTCTCTCAAGCTATAGAGGAAATTTTACACTTGCCAAATCCTCGTCTTTGAAACTGTTTCAGCCAGGTTCTCACCTGATAGTCCTTGTCCTCTGGATACATGTAATGATGGTGGTAGTCCTCATTTCTGTGATACCTTCTCCCTCGGGGAGGTGACGGAGGCGGAGGAGAATGACGGAAGCGACCGCGATATGGCGGTGGGGAACGAGAGTCTGCAACATGACGTCCTTGACATTCGTCTTGTAAGTAGTACCGAGTTCAAAGGATCGTACCTCTGAAATAACGTTCTCGTGGAGAGGGAGATCTCCTTCTGGGCGAGGGCGATCGTCTCCTGGGCGAGGGCGATCGTCTCCTGGGCGAGGGCGATCGTCTCCTGGGCGAGGGTGATCTTCTCCTGGGCGAGGGCGATCGTCTCCTGGGAGAGGGCGATCGTCTCCTGGGCGAGGGCGATCGTCTCCTGGGCGAGGGCGATCGTCTCCTGGGAGAGGGCGATCGTCTCCTGGGAGAGGGCGATCGTCTCCTGGGAGAGGGCGATCGTCTCCTGGGAGAGTAGGTGCCTCTTGGAGACCTTGGTGATCTCATGCGCGGAGGCGGCGACCGTCCTCTCAGTGGAGGAGAGCGAGATCTTGCCGACTGAGTTCTCGGGGAGTATCCTCTAGGAGGAGACCTCATTCGAGGGGAAGGAATGCTGATCCTGGGCGATCTGCACCTGGGAGACCTTAGTCGAGGCGATGCTCTAGAGCGCCTATTGCTTCGTACAGGGGGAGGAGAGGGAGAGTGAGAAAACCTTCCAGGAGACCTAAAATACGTAGGGCGGTGAATGAACAACTTGTTCTGAACATACATTGACATGTTCTCACTATTGTGACAAGAGTAGCCCAGTCTTATCTAACCAAACTTGACACGTTCGAAGGGGATGGGAATAGACTTGGGCAGCTTCCGATACCTTGGGCTTCATCTAACCTAACTTTGTACGGTTACAACATTAAAAAACAAAGTGGGAGTAGAAAAATAAGGAATATGGACTACAAAGAAAGAAACTAGAATGATAACCGCTCCTAGCTTTATCTTCACATCCATCACTCTCGTCATTCCAATATCAACGACAATAACACAGAGCCTCGACTGATATAATCGCACTGGAACAAGGCTTGCACGATGCGCCGGAAAAGAATATGTCAAGGAATTGAAGATCAAGAGTTTGGCGGCCTTGTTTGATCAGACACCACCATTTCTAGCAGTTCAGATGCATGCTGCAAAGCTTGGCAAGAGCTAGCTCAAAAATACTGTCCATGCTTGCACAAAGACTATTTCCACTGCTGTACCTGCGCAGGATGAATAAAAAACAGACCCTTTTCCAGGAATATAATGACAACAACAATAAATAAGACCCAGTTCATGTAACTTGTTGATGTTTAACAAGGACACACTAGTAGTTGTGGAACAAACATGGTGACGTGCCAATGACCAGCTGCTGTCAGGCCTTCTTGGAAGGCCTATTTGGAATGTAGCAACAATTGGCAAAGTTTGGCCAGTTCTTCATAGATTCCAAGGAAAACTTGAAAGGATGTTCTATCAATGTACTTTTTAGAACGGTTAGAAATATTTTGACCAACGAGAAACTGATTAAAAAACCCGTAACACGTTGAAAAGTTGCTTTTTTGTCGCCAAAACCTTCCCTTGTGGAGCTTTCAGAAATGACATGTGAAAATTGCGGTGACCAGGCAAAAACACGGCCCTGCTAGCAAATAACCATTGTAACTTTTAGGAAATTACTAATGCAACTTTGACCAAATAGCCAATAGAACTTTTAGCAAATGAGAAATGTAACTTTTGCCAACTAAATACATATATATATATATATATGAATTATTATTAGACGAGATTATCTTCGAAGCCGAGATCAGCTTCGAGTCGAGATCAACTTCGAGTAAATGCTAGTCACTACTGAAGGCGCGTATATACTTGGCGGTACAGAGGTTTAGTTTAGTTTAGTTCAGTGAACGTTGAAGGTTCGGTTCGGCAAAGTGAGGTTCGGTTAAATACTATGAAGAACATACCAATATTACGTACTCATAGTTGTCGGCTACGGTGGAAGGACGCTAAGGTGGCTGAACATCTAGGATTCAGGGACTTCCTGGAAGTCCCTGAACATTCTACTTGCGCAGTGTAGTATGATAGTCAGCCTTCCGCTAAAATCTAGCAAAGTAATGCCTACAGAGCTTACAGGGTTCAGTTTATAAATAGTTGTACTAATTACGTCCATGGCTGTGTTTACCGGTATAGTTCGTTAAAGTTAACCATTATACGACATGCAGCATCACTTCAGCCCTACCGTCGATAAACGGGACTGCCGCGAGGCCTTGGACTACCACGCAATCGGTGATAACTCGGAGGAGGGGACGGTCTGGAGCTGCGTCCAGCCCTACGGCGGGGATCTGTTGGTGATCTACTAGACCCAACGGGGCCATCCCACTGATCTTTGTAACGGTAGCCTTCTGGTGGGGACCGGTATTGCTCCGGAGGGGACAACTCCCGACTGTACGAAGTCGAAGGGCTCCTACAATATGCAGTGACACAATTGGAGATTGGTGTTCTAAAATGATTGCTGAAGCACCTTAGTCATAACGCATGTACTCACCTTGCCCCTTGCAAGTTTCTAACATGACCGTCATCATCCACCCTAATATCTTCGTGTGGAGTCTTAATGAAAGGCGGCGATCGCCTGGCCATTGTTCTCTCGTCATCGTCGACGCCGCCACGACGGTTCTTCCTGGGGCTCGGGGTTCGAGGTCCATGATGTCGTCTGTCTTCTTCAACTCCGTGTTCGCGCGGTGGAGAAGACGGAGTTCTGGGGCCACCCGACGAGATTGAAGCGGAGAACTTCTTCTTACGGTTCAAGTCCTCCCGTAAGTCACCCATGCGAGGTCGTTGTTTTTCCGCGTCATCGTCTGGGTAACGACGATCATCTCGATTATGCCTGGGACTTTTGGAACGGCTAGAAGAAGAGTCCTTGGTCATCCGTGGATTTCTGGCCCTTTGTTCCCCTCGGCCCCTCTCTTTTGTCTCAGAGTCCCTCGGGACTGAGGCCCTTGGGTCCTCGAGGATAATTTTGTCCTCCGGGGCGGCCTCAAATCTGTAATCTGACAAGTGAACTCTTGGATCAACGAACTCCTCTTCCGACTCATAGCGATCATGACGGCTTCGCTTTCTGGGACTCTCCTGCGAGGGATGACGAGCACGCTTTTTCTTTTTCCTCTTTTTAGTCGGTATTGGCGAAGGTGACAAAGACATCTGGCGATCATTGGCAGCTGCTTCGTCCTTCAGTTTCTCGTCCTCGTCAACTTCGTAACCAGCCATGTCCAAAAGCTTACTGGCCAACCTACGGCGCCCAACACTGGCAGTTCCCTCTATGTGTGGTGATGTCTCGCGCCCTGGTCTTCTCCTGCTTCCGACATTGTCCTCCTTGACCAAGTCGGGGGAGACATCTAAGGGATCGTACATGTCTTCCTGTTGGCTCTTCTTCTTGGCCTTTTTCTTCTTTTTCTTCTTCTCTACAGGAGCTGCCTGACTGTCCTCGCTGGCATCTTTCTCCAGCTCCTCAACGGCAAGTTCTTCTTCCTCATCTGGAAGGCTTTTCCGGGATTTCCTTTTCTTCTTCTTTCTTTTCTTTTCCTGCAATTCGCTGGTTTCCAGCTCCAGCAGCTCCAAGGTAAGATCCTTTTCCTCCTCCTTCTTAGATCTCTTCTTTTTCTTCTTTCGCTTCGCATTAACCTCAGGCTCAACATCATCGTCAAACTCGTCCTTCTCGGACGACCCTGCAAAAGCACTTTTTCCACCGAAGACCTTCTGCTCGCTGTTGCTCTTCTTTCTCTCTTTCTTCTCCTTCACGAATACGGCGTCTACTTCTCTTCGTTCTGTCCTCTCCGAAGACATAAGCTCCGGGTGGTTCCAAGCGTATTCTTGGTTGGCAAAGGTAGCGGGAGCCACTGAAGAAGCCTTTGATTCCTTGAACTCCTTCTCCCTGGCAAACCAAAGTCGACCTCTGAAGTTGCCAAGTGTTTCCTCTTCCATTTCAGCATCTTGTGAGGCTTTCTCGGCCTCCCTGAAGGCCATCTTGGAAGGTTGGTGACATTCAATGATTTGCAGCAGCAGATCCTTCTTGACGGGTTCGCCTTCCAAAGAGGCGAGGACAGCTTCACGTTGGTCAAACGGCTGCTTGTGGAAGCGTCTATTGTAGGCCCAAGTGATGGGGTTGCGATGGCCCGTGGACCTACGGGGGGAATGTTACAATATCTCAGCAATCACGATTCAATAGTGAGCGAACTTACCTGACTTCCTTCTTGAGATATTCAATCTTGCTCAGGTCCTTGACTTCCTTCTCGCTAAATGCTGTGTCCGTCTTCCCTAGAAACATCTTCAGAGCCAATTCGCACTCGTGCACATACTCAGGGATGTTATAGGCGACGACGGAGATCTTCGAGTGGCGAATATCCTGAAACAGACTTGTACTTGTCCCTACTACAGTTGTTGCTGCTAAGCAGTAGCACCATTACCTTCTTCACAGTTTTGTCGACGTATTTTTGCATGTTCCTGTAGAACGACTGATAGTCTTCCGTGCTGACGTCAAGGCCCGCGTGTCGCAGCTCACTCCAGCACTTGGGCATCTCCTTGAATCCGTAACGATTGAACGAAGGAGACCTTCGCCCGCGAGATCGAGACCGATCGCGTCGATCGCGACTCCTAGAGGAGAAATTTGGTGAGCGAATAATTTGGAGAGTTACTTATTTGCCGCCTTACCTCCTCCTTGAACTCCTCCTGCTCCTACTTCTGCTTCTGCTTCGTCTGTCCCTTCTCCTCCCGCTGGTAGAGCTTCTCTCTCTAGATTCTTCCCTCAACTTCGCCTCAAAGGTAGTTTCTCTATTGGTATCGGGTTTCCCGGAGTCGTGGTCTTTCGCAGACTTGTCAGTCTTGACTGCTCCGCTAGTGAAGAAGCCAAATCCGTCACTTCCTGAAAGTTGAACGAGCAGGAGAGCAATGAGAGTGCGAATCTTGATTCTTAAAGTAATGACGACTGTTATTACCGGTTGAGGGTTCTGTTTGCCTGAGCACGTCGGCCGTGTCCTTCTCCACATTGTCCTCTTCACTGTCATTTCCTGGCCCCGCGAAAATGTCTTTCTGAAGAGGAGGCCTGTGGGACGTGAACGAAGCCTTCATAGAGGCAGAGGCCTTGACCGGCGTCCCCTGCGGCGTCTGGTCCGCCTCTTCGTCTTGATCGTCCCTGCCGGGGAACTTCTTTGGAAACTTGATGGTCTTGTTCAACTACGGGGGAAGAAGCATTTGGGGCTCATTCACTCTCAGCAAGGTTAAAGCACCACCATCTTTACCTTGTTCAATCCGAATTGTATCCCTCCGGTCTTGGGTTGGGCGTACGCCTGCAACCTCTTCTTTGCCTCATCTCTGCCCAGCAACACCAGCGGTTGAGAAAAGGACTTCTTCTTCAGCTCCAGGTTCACCTGCGACAAGGAGCACTACATGAATGACAGAAAGTCCCGAGCGCCTCGGACAACTGACAACTAAACTGACCTTGGGTCTGGGCAAGGGAATATTGGGCAGCGACGGAGGAGGCGAAGGTGACGGTTCCTCTGACGCCGGCGCGACGGACTTTCGCGCCGCGGATTCTTCGTCGCCTTCGTCCGACATGGGCGAGGTGATGTGGGTCGGAGAATACTCCTCACTAGCGGTAACTAGAGGCGTGGGTTCTTGGTCTCCCGGAATAGCAGGTTCCAATATCTCGTCTGGAAGTGGAATGTCCATCTCGGGGAAACGGTCCATGGCAAGAAGCCGGACCGGTCCCTGTAGCTGAAGCCGGCAACCACTTGGTTCAGCTTCTTTTCTACTTTTCGGACCTCTTCTGAGAGCTCGACAGGAGGTTCAGGGCAGGCGGTGGCGCTGATGTCGCTACGACAGCTGACGCTCTCTTGACTAGAGTTGCATCTCGGGCCGGCCCTCGGGGAAGTGTGAGTAATATAATAATATATAATAATACATTTAAATAAGTATATACGAGTATTTGAGGAAGTAGCAATTTACGACTGATTTTGGATTTTGCAGCCTCGGGCGCCTAGACGACCCGGGGGTGGGGGATGAGGTGGATGGGAAGTGGTTTTGGGATCATCATGGTCTGAGAGCTGCAGAATCCAAAGGAGGGACTTAAAGCCATGATGTCCAGACGGACGTTTGTAGTTACGCCACCTTTTGCCGTTTATGCAGTGTGTAATTAATACTTTAATAACTTTGGTCACCCTACAAGTTCAGTTCAGTTTGCTTTACTCTAGGATCGGCCAGGGGGCTGAATGAAGGGTCGGGGTTCCGTGGAGGAGACCAACGACCAAGACCTCTTGCCACTGCAACACTACGTCCAGACGGGAATTTGCTGATTCGGAAGATCAAAAACTGTGTCTACGGACGCAACTGACAGTGGGCCGGCTCGTTGCACCCCTACTCGACCTCTTCTCCGGCGTCTCTGCCATGTAGCAACGGTATCTCAGCCAAACGACGCAACCTCTCTTCCATATGTGTCGTGCGAGGCGAGAGTAGGAGGTCGGATGCCCTTCTGACTTTTAACCATCGTCACATCACTTATCCGGCAGTTTATTGGCGCACACGTTAAGAACTGACTACTCACAGTACAGTACTGTGCTTAGTCAGGTGTAATGACCCTGTGGCTTGCAATCCATGCGCTTAGAAGTCTCGAGGATGAGGAGGAGACTCATTAGGCAGTGTCTCCATTGGGGTTGCGCCTGCTGTGAAGCGTTGACGTGACCTGAAGGAGCTTAAAGAGTCAGGGCTTGGACTAGGGCCAAAGGCGTATGAGGACAACTGAGAACCACCAATTATTAGGAACCACAGAGTTACTTAGAAAAGTAACAAACCGAAATGTGCATTCAGTCCCCTCCACTGTTAAAAAGGAGAAAAAGTCTTGCCATCACCGCCTGAAGTCACTCCGGAGAGGAGAGTTCCCGTCTGGTGCCCTCAAGGTCTGAGCCCGAGACCTGAGACCAAAGGAGGCCCAAGACTCATCCCCGGGGGGAAGACGGGAGGGGGCATAGAACCCCTTTCCCAAGGTGGCATAATAAATGAAACGAGGTGAAGGTGGCAGGCATAATTGCTATTTAGTAGAGCCAATTTCGCTTTATGTTTGATGATATGTTTTAGGTGTTACTGCCACTAAAACTTGATGTCTATGATTTTCTTGCATGTTTAAACATTGGCATCACTTCTTTTCAAATTTGAAATTTGGCTGGAGAAGGCTTGAGAAAACTGCTCGGGAGTTTATCCCATCCTTATCCCCCTGCAATAGACCCAGGCCATAAATAAGGACAGATGATGACAAAATGCTGTGCTGTGCCCGAATCAAGGCTCTCCACTATGTGTGTCGATAGAAAAAAAGTGTAATTTTAAGCCTCCTGCTGACTTCAGGCTGCAGTCTTGCGATACTGCCTTTGAAGACCTGGTCACACTTCCTGATGATTCTATTCAAGCACCAATGACTTATTCCATGCATTAGTAACCTAATACTTACAGACATATGCAGTTTCCAACATTGCTAAAAAGTAGGTTTTGTTGATGGGGGCAACGGCAAAAAAGCACCGCTACGACAATGCGCACTTGCCACTTGCCGAAGGCCCACCTCTCTTCGCTTCTGCTATAAGCTCTCTGATGTATCCACGGCCCCCTGAGGCATAGAGACCGGGGCTTCTCTGTGTCTCAGTCAGCCACAGAACTAGAAGGACGGAAGGGGGGAACATTGCACATAGTTTGCTTGGAGCGCAGTGAGGCCACTGTGCAGCTGTAGGAATGGACTATGTGGACTGGACATCTGCTGCTGTACAGCTGCTATCGAGGTCCACACGGCACAGTCGCGTGAGCGTCCTTCGTCCTTCGAGCGCGAATCGTAAGTAATATGAATGGCACATTTTTGCTAAACACTTACACAGTAGGGTACGTGGTGTCAGGCAACTGATATGAGATGTACCCTGTATCATGTCTGGCACTTGATGATGTTTGCATTGGAGACATCTGTCTTGTTTTTAATGGTCTGAATCAATCAAGAAGCGAAGTCCAGAAGTCCAGCAGCTGTTTGTTGTGGAGCTTCGACTGCCATGACCACAGAGCTAAAAGGAGGGAGAGCGGGAATGCGCGAACAAAAGTGCGGCCTTCGGGCAGCTGATACGACTCCAAATTCGAATAACGCGCGGGAAGCAGAGTAAAGAGGGGAGGGGTGGTGGTGGAAGACGGACTTCACAGATATACAGTCCTGGCCGTAAGTAGTTGCGTCGATCATGACGGCACCTCCTACGTTGTACTGAAATGAGTTGAGGTGAAATTTTGATGTGGAACGTGTAGCTGTGATACTGG
>JAAUXU010002762.1_pt1 | contig 27592 bp, 29 predicted proteins | sample 7278151 | NCBI WGS metagenome assembly JAAUXU01 (sample SAMN14350113, study PRJNA611818) | marine sediment metagenome | isolation source: surface marine sediment (1.8m) | place: French Polynesia: Moorea | collected 2018-08
GAGCAATTGGTTGAGAATAGTAGTCGCAGCATTGTTGTGCAGGGGCAGCAAGACGCGGAAATTTGCGCAGTCGACTGTAAAGAGGATGGTCTCGGGGCTGGAAGGATCCATACTGGCGGAGGCCCTTGCTTCCTCGATGGCTGCTCATCTCTACAGCGACGCTGTATCTGTCCACAAGAATCCGGAAACGCCAGATAGCGCCAATGTGAGTGCTAAATACGTGGTGGATGCACTGTGTGCTCTGGCCGATGGATGCAAGTCCTCGGGTCTTGAAATCGAGGCCACTTCCAAGTTGTCCTTCGCCTTGCTCAATGCGTGCCATGAAAAGACAGTGCTTAAAGTCCACCCGACGCTCTGGAGAAAGCTGACAGTGAGGCTTGGTCTGGACCCTGCAGAGGCCATTAGAACCTGGAAGGACGTGTTAAGTGATTTGCTGTCTGGTCGCATTAAGCAAAACGTCATAAGGACACTGGTCAAAGAACATCCTCCTGGAATCGTTCATTCCGTGGTGAAGCAGTTTGAGGACACTGTGAAAGTTTCCAAAATTATGGTGACTGCCAATGCATATCAGATCTTCCTCTCTCCTAAAGGTGAACTTTTTGACAAGCAAGTACTGACCAACATCCAAGGCGAGAGCGAGAAGAACATCAAGAGAGAGAGCAAGGCTTACTCCTACAAAGAACAGATGGAGGAGATAGCACTCAGGAAAGAGATAGAGGAGAAGAGACGCCGAGAAGGCAAGACTGTCGAGGTTAAGCTCACGCCCAAGCAAAAGGAGTTAGTCAATGCACAGCTAGAGAAAGAAGACAGTATCCGGGAAGAGGTCAAAGAGATCAAAGAAGGTCTGGATCCTATACTAGACCTTACAGCTTTAGCCGTGGAGGCGAATCCAAGAGCATTTTCAGGCTTTATCTCTCGCCTATTGACTGTCTTGTTCCATGGGATGCGCTCTCCTATATGCGCCGAGAGATGCTGCACAATCTTTTCGCTTCTACGTCGTGGCGTCTTTGTCGACCCAGAGGACGAAGGTCTCTCCCAGCTGTTGGCCGCCAATATCGTGCGCATCAAGTCTCCAGCATGTAATCTTTCGGGTAAAGAACTAAGCAGAAAGGAAATCGACGCCAACGCCCGCTCTTTGGTCACTCGTTTGTGCTCTGCGACTATGGCTGGCGATACCGAGCTCACCTGCCCGCTCACAACTCCTTCCTTCAGCTATGCCTTCCCCGCGATTGAGCATGCGGTGAAGAAGTTCTTGACCGACGATGAACTGATCTGTAGGGCCTACAACCTGATGAATAAGCACAGTCAGCTAAGGGGCTTGGAACAGGAGGAGAGCCTTTGCGACCCAGATGATCTTCACCCGAAGTATCTCCCCTTAGCAGAAATGATGCAACTGGCAGTGGAGGTCATCTCGGTTACTGGAGGGCGAACGCAGCAGTTGGCGGCCCAGACGCTCATCGAGGTGGCTCGCGCTGCATCTGAAAAACCTGGATGTGCCTCTGCAGGAGAACGAGAGATCCGAATTCTTCTCGCAGCGATTCAGACTGAGTCTGAAGCCGTGAGGGACGTGGCGCTGCGAGGAATGCAGGAGCTGTTGCGGGTGTTGGGATCACAGACGGACGAGCTTCTCTTCGATTTGACGAGGCGAATCTGGGTGGCACGGTTCGACGACAACGAAGAGTGCGCAAAAGAGGCCGAATCACTTTGGGAAGCAGCCAATTTCGAGACAGATGTGGGCCTAGGAATGCGGATTATAGACGATGTCACTCATCCTATCACGTGCATACGCCGCGCAGGGTCTCTGGCCTTGGCCAAACTAATGGAGGATCAACGCTCTGGTGAGGTGGACGCTATCTTAACTCTTCTTCTCGACACCTATAAAGAGAAGTTGGAATTGACCAAACCTGTCAAGGACCATCTTGGTCGAGTTGTTCAAGATGCCGTGGACCACTGGGAACCGCGCAGCGGCGTGGCCATGGCCCTGAAAGAATTATCCCCGTTCTACGACGTGCCCATGGTCAAGCGCATTGCTACCTTCCTCGTACCCACCGCCCTTGATGACCGCAATGAGTCCGTTCGTGCAGCAATGCTTGATGCTGCCGTAGCTGTTGTCGATCGTCATGGAAAAGAGACTGCTGAGGAGCTGTTGCCTGTGTTCGAAAACTTCATGGAAAAAACTGCCGATTCAGCGAAACATGACAATGTCCGCCAATCCGTGGTGATTCTGATGGGTTCTATGGCCAAGCATCTATCTGCCGACGACCCCAAGGTGAGGCCCATCATGCGCCAGTTGATCATAGCGCTCAACACACCCTCGCAGCAAGTGCAAGAGGCGGTGGCGCACTGCTTACCGCCACTCGTCCCTACTATAAAGGAAGAGGCCCCACAGATTGTCTCCAACCTTATAGAGACGCTGCTCGGCGCCGATATCGGCTATGGCGAGCGAAAGGGCGCCGCCTACGGCATCGCAGGCATTGTGAAAGGGCTGGGAATTCTTTCACTGAAGCAACTCGACATCATGGGCAGACTGACGGTCGCCCTGCAAGACAAGAAAAAACCTTCTCATCGGGAAGGTGCGCTCTTCGCCTTCGAGATGCTCTGCAGTATGCTCGGCCGCCTCTTCGAGCCTTACATTGTCCATATCCTTCCTCATCTCCTTCTCTGCTTTGGAGACCCTGTGGAGCATGTACGCCATGCTGCAGATGACACCGCAAGAGCTGTAATGAGCAAGCTTTCCGCTCACGGAGTTAAGCTGGTGTTGCCTTCTCTTCTTAACGCTCTGGAAGAGGATCAATGGCGAACCAAGTCGGGTTCTGTGGAGCTACTCGGAGCGATGGCGTTTTGTGCTCCCAAACAGCTCTCCTCATGCTTGCCGTCCATCGTGCCGAAGCTGATAGAAGTCCTTGGAGATTCTCACCACAAAGTCCAAAAGGCTGGCGCCCAGGCGCTCAAGCAAATCGGATCAGTTATTCGAAATCCAGAGATCCAGGCCATCGTCCCCATCCTTCTTAATGCTCTGCAAGATCCTGCCAAGAAGACAGGAACTTGCCTGCAGACTCTTCTCGACACGAAGTTCGTTCATTTCATTGATGCTCCCTCGCTGGCGCTCGTCATGCCGGTGGTGCAGAGGGCCTTCCTTGACCGGTCGACTGAAACAAGGAAAATGGCGGCGCAGATTATCGGTAACATGTACTCGCTGACAGATCAGAAGGACCTCAGCCCCTACCTACCAGGAATCATTCCCGGGTTGAAAAATTCTCTACTTGATCCTGTCCCGGAAGTTAGAGCTGTGTCAGCAAGAGCTTTGGGTAAGTCCCTTAGATTGCTTTGTTCGGTTCGTGTGTCGTTCATTGCACCGTATCTGTTATGCTCATATAATTATCCCTTATGTTTTGTAGGAGCCATGGTCAAGGGCATGGGTGAGTCCAGCTTCGAAGAATTGCTACCGTGGTTGATGTCGACTCTGACCAGCGAGACCTCCAGCGTTGACCGTTCTGGCGCGGCACAGGGATTGGCGGAAGTTGTGGGTGGTTTGGGCGCGGAAAAGATGATCGACCTCATGCCTGACATTATTCGCACGGCCTCGAGGAATGACATCGCGCCTCACGTGAAGGACGGTTACATCATGATGTTCATCTATATGCCCACCGTCTTTCCGGACGAATTTACACCATACATAGCTCAAGTGAGAACAACTTAGCGATGCATGAAAAGCTTAGAGATTTTTGTCCTCTGATCGATTTAGATCATCAATCCCGTTCTGAGGGCTCTGGCCGATGAGAATGAGTTTGTCCGAGACACTGCTTACAAAGCTGGGCAGAGATTAGTCACGGCATATGCTGATACCGCCATCACTCTTCTTCTGCCGGAACTTGAGAAAGGAATGTTTGACGAAAACTGGAGGATCAGGCATTCGTCAGTCCAGTTATTAGGTAAGTTCTGCACACGTTAAGACTGGCATCTGCCGTTGATTCTCATCAGAGCATATTTTCCTGACCATGGCAGGAGATCTGTTGTACAAAGTGTCTGGTGTTACTGGCAAGATGAGCACGGAGACCGCTGGCGACGACGACAACTTTGGCACCGAGCACTCGAGGAAGGCTATCATTGACAGGCTAGGTCAAGAAAGGCGCAATCGAGTACTAGCTGGCCTGTACATGGGACGGTCAGACGTTGCTTTGATGGTCAGACAGGCATCACTGCATGTCTGGAAGGTGAGTGAAGTACTTTTAATGACCATTAAACCTCAGCTGGAATCCTGCTTTCCTTTAGGTTATCGTCAGCAACACTCCGAAGACACTTCGTGAAATCCTCCCCACTTTGTTTAACTTGCTGCTGGGTTGCCTGGCCAGTAACTCTTACGATAAGCGTCAAGTCGCTGCGCGAACCCTGGGGGATCTTGTCAAAAAACTAGGAGAACGAGTCCTGCCAGAGATCATACCCATCCTGGAGCAGGGTCTGGAGAGTGAGCAGCCAGAGAAGCGACAAGGTGTTTGCGTAGGGCTCTCGGAGATCATGTCCTCTACTTCTCGGGACATGGTATTGGCCTTCATTGACAGCCTCGTTCCTACTGTGAGAAAGGCACTCTGTGACGAATTGTCCGAGGTTCGCGAGGCCGCGGCTAAGACCTTCGACAGCCTACATAATACAGTGGGCGCGCGGGCGCTTGACGACATCTTGCCAGACATACTGAAGCAGCTTGATGACGAAGAAGTGCACGACAGAGCGCTAGACGGATTGCGGCAAGTTATGGCCATCAAATCTCGTGCCGTGCTCCCGTACCTGGTTCCTCAACTGATTGCACCACCCGTGAACACTCGCGCTCTGGCCAGTCTTGCCCCTGTGGCCGGGGAGGCATTGCACAAGCACCTGGCTCGCATCCTGCCCGCGTTATTGACAGCGTTAGCAACGGCGTCCGAGTCAGAGTCCCCTGAAGAAGAACGGCTGGTAAGAGAGCACGCAGAGGCCGTGGTCCTCGCTGTCTCTGAGGACGAATCCGACCTCGGCGTGGGTACAATCATGGAGGAGTTGCTTTCAGCCTGCAAGTCCAAGCAGGTGGAGCAGAGAAGGGGAGCAATTTCGCTGTTGCACGCCTTCTGTGCACACACCAAAGTTAACTACTCGCAGTACGTACCCCAGCTAATCCGCGCCTTCATCCTACTGTTCACGGACACTGACCAAGTAGTGCTCACGCAGGCCTGGAACGCTCTTTCCGCAGTCACTAAGACCCTCGACTCAGACGAGCAGATGGCCTATGTCGGAGAAGTGAGACAGGCTGTCCGCTTCGCGTTGTCTGACCTCAAGACAGAAGACAAGGATTTGCTGCCAGGATTGTGCCTGCCCAAGGGTATCCAACCAATTCTACCCATTTTTCGTGAGTCGATTTTAAATGGAGCCCCAGAGTTGAAAGAGCAGGCGGCTACTGGACTGGGAGAAGTGATCAACGTGACGTCGGCCGAGGCGCTCAAGCCATCTGTAGTACATATTACGGGTCCTCTCATCCGCATTCTCGGCGATCGCTTTAGCTCAGGCGTGAAGATCGCAGTTCTGGACACGCTGGCCGCGTTACTATCCAAGGCTAAGGACATGCTGAAGCCCTTCTTCCCGCAACTGCAGACGACGTTCATTAAGGCACTAAATGACTTAAACCGTGGCGTGCGTTTGCGCGCCGGTGCCGCTCTCAGCTTCCTGATCACGATCCACATGCGGCCGGATCCTCTCTTCAACGAGCTCAACAACGGCGTTCGCAATGCCGAAGAAGCTGCAGTCCGCGACACCTACTTGCAGGCGCTCAGAGGATGTCTGGAGCCCTCGGGAGATCGCATGAGTGCTCCCGTGAGGAGGCAAATAACCGCGCTGTTACTATCCAGCCTGGGACACGCCGACGACAGCAGTCGTGTGTGTGCCGCAGGTTGCGTTGGGGCTCTTTGCAAGTGGCTACCAGAAGATGACCTCAGCAACATTGCGGATGAGCATCTAACGGTCGACCAGACGTCAGCGGACTGGACCTTACGCCACGGGCGTTCGGTGGCCCTCTTTGTCACATTGAAGGTAACTCCAGAGAGGATCTACCGCGACGACAACCTGCCTAAGATCGAAAAAACTGTGCTGTCCTACCTGTCAGCCGACCGCGTGCCGTTGGTGGAAAATGGAGTACGCTGCGCGTGCTACTTGTTCGCCCACTGCATCGGCTCGGGTCAGACTTTGCCCATCGCTCTCGTGGGACCTTTCTGCAAGACCATCAATCATGCCAACAATGACGTCAAGCAGTTGGTTGCCATCGCTGCTACACATCTGGCGAAGAAGTCAACGTCTATTCTCCCTAACGAGCTGCTCCGTTCGCTCCTACCGATGTTGGTCAATGGCACCAAGGAGAAGAACTCCGCGGTGAAGGCATCAAGCGAGTCAGCGTTGGTGGCGGTGTTGCATATGCGGGGTGGGGAGAAAGAGGCCCAGGCCAAGTGTTTGTCCATCTTAGACGTGGGCGCGAGGGAAGCTTTACAGGACGTGATTTCCAAAGCGCTGCAGAAGGTGGCTGCCCAGCCCGAGGGCAGGGAGGAGATCATAGACAACACCATTCTTGTGTGAACTTTCAGGGGAACAATGCATTGGCTATGTGCATTTTACGTTATTAATTCGTCTGTGCTCAGCGGAAAAGCTTGTGAGAAATTTCTGTACGAAGCTTGAATGATAATATGTTCTATGATGAAGTTTGTGAGTCACAAAGCCTGTTCCACGCTTTGACCTCCACTTGCGTGTCCAACGTTTTGATCCCCACTCCCGCCTCTGGTCCAGTTTTGACTAGATCCTTCTGTTTTCCAACAGTAGTGACGTCTACTCTCGGTGACGCAGTGGAGTAGTAGTGATTTCAACTTGTGGCAGTAAGATAGGGGTAGAGTGATTTTCGCGTGACTTGGATAAGTTGTCCTTCTCTTGCTGTGTCTTGACTCCACGTCCACGGGTATTACGTGTATGTCTGTATGAGCACGTGTTCTCTGTGCAAGAGAAATGATGTCTTCTAACGTGAAGTCTCTATAGAGAATCGGATATGTTTTGTGATGTGATCTACTACGTTTGTGGAGGTCGTCACTCCTAAGGACCGCAATTGTAACAAAACCGATGTAACGTACCTAACGTACAGTGTTGTTACTGACGATGCGTGCCATGCGTAGGAGATAAGGTGAAGACATGCATGATGACACTTGTTATCTTGAGGATGACGTCCTTTTTTCTCTCCTCTAATTTTTTCTGAGGTCTCTCTTCAGGCCTAGCACAAAAAAGATCCTTGCCACGGACGAACGAACAAGGACAAGTGACTAAAATCTCTGCACACACTTGTAACTTGTAAAAAGAAATCTCTACACTAACAGCGTGAGGCAGGAGTCTAGCACGCACTGTATTGGTCACTTGAATCTCGTCCTCCATCCCGGCCACGTATGCGCGTCAGCCCATACTTCATGCCCAGGCTATATATAGTGATGTGCAGTACGTGGTGTAAGTAGTATGTGTCTCTAGGCAGTAGCGTGCACATTTCATGCCTCCCTTGACGACGCGTGCGTGATAGAACTATATCCGCGGGTGTTGAGTCGTCTGACAGCGACTACGAGCATACGTTTCTGCTGTACGATCATGTACCGAGCATATCCAACCTAACAGCGCTTGCATAGTGATGAACACAACAACTGCGAGGAACAGGTGAAAAGCTGTCTGTAGTTGCTCGGGAGCCGTACAGAGGACAGAAGCGAGACAAGAAACACAGGTCAGATTCACATTGTAGGTACGGAAGCATTTAGACTGTGCAACATAAGTAGCCTGGTGTAGTTGAATCTTCTAAACAAGTACTGTGCACTATACCCACATGTCGATTACCTTTGCTCTCTTTGGCTATTGCCCGAATTACGCGTGCCTGCTGCGACATAATACATGTGTTTCAATTCACAGTGCCTCAGCAGTGCTACTAGAAGCTACTCTCCATGTCCTCATCTGTCGTCAGAGATAAGAGCAGCCGCGACGACGAAGATGAAGTGCTGCAACAGGTGCTGCTTAGAGTTAAAAGCCCAACGAATTTGAGCGGGCACCATCAGCAAAAAGAAGATATCGTTGAGTCCATCGAACGAGTGAGAGAAGAAAAGATATCGTCAGATTGCAGTGGCCCCTGCTGCTCTCCTTGCTCTCCAGACAGCGGCGTCGGCAGCCTCTTCTTGCTCAATCACTTCCACGAAAGGAGAGCGACCAATAAAAAGGATGACGCCAAGTGGACCTGCGAGCAAGGGGACGTGGAGGGGCAGGATGAAAAAGAAGAGAAATGCTCAGGAAACTCAACATATAAGAGTAAGATGTATTATATATATAAAAGTGTCCAGAATGTCAAGGAAATGATGTCGGGTTCTGCAACTCTGTTAATTTCATCGTCAGCACTATTTATAGAAGAATCTGACGCAACACCTGGACGTAACCGACAAGTACAGTACAAGTACTTAGTAACAGAGCCTGATCAAGTGCGCTTCTGCACAACGTAGGCACGAGATACTTGCATAGCAAGAGAGCTTGAAAGTCGACATCAATTTCCAAACATACTGTACGTAGTAGGATGTGGCAGCATCACCATAATGTAAGACGGAGGAATGTGAAGAGCACCGCAAGAGTTAATGGCGTAAATCGTCGGTACTGTTTTCACTTGGCCGTCCCTTCTAAGGCGTAGTATCTTAAATCAATCTACGTGATAGCACGAAAGTCTTAGCGGCACTCAAAACCTTAGGGGATGTAGCCGACTGTATGAGTGCGTACATCTACTTGCATGTGTCTGTGGTCCAACATCGATATTTGAACTACATCAGTATTTTAACCATGTTGTCCCACAGTCACGCACATGACCTCAGGATTTCAAACAACAGTTTTATTATAGGCTTCTGTGTGTGTGCGTAGGACGTATGCTAGCATGTACGTACTTATACTGCCTGCTCCAATGCCCAGTACTCTAATCTTTGTGTATTGGAACTACCGTACGTAAGAGCAGTTGAGCGCACTGTGCAGTGCAGTATGACGCAACGTGTACACATATCTCAAATACTGTACTGATACGCCAGACGTTTTCATTACCCTTTCGCCCTCAATAGATTGACGATGTCATCCGTCTTTTTTTAGATTCTTAACTGCACTTATGAGAACTCTTGCACGCAAAGACCGGTTGTGCGAATCCTCGATTAAAGCCTATGACTTGTCAAAGGGATAATAGCACAGACGTCCTTCGTACTGTCATCAGAGTCTGGAAGAAATAATCCTAAATCTTTTGCTTCTGTAGAATCCATGCTGGTGATACTTGGGACACCAGAGCAGCAGCCACCCGACGTTACAGACGGATCTGGCGTAGCCGTAATGGAAGCCACCACCGCCACACCCCCCACCTTGCGCCGCTCGCACTCTGTGCCCAATGAGTCCTCGCCACACTTGCCGCGGGTCACGGTCACCTCGGCGGAGGACCCAACGTCGGTCGTGACGACCCACGTCCCAGCGCTGTCCGCTGTGCCATCATTGGCGGACTTGTCCGGCCAGGAGGATGCTGGCGTAGGCGACAACGAGCAGCTCTATGTGACGTTGGAGGACGTGGCAAGGTTCAAGGGTCAGAAACAGGCGACGCGCAAGAGCTCCGTCCACAGCTTACTCTCCACGTCGAGCTGGGGCTCCGTGGGTAATCGATTGAGTGAGGACGCTTGGTCGTACACCAACAGCAGCATCGTCACAACAGATTCGCCTCCGCCTCCATCTCTTACAGCAACTCTAGGCGTGGCAACCGCGGAGACTGCAGAGCCTAGGAAAAAGGTAAGCTCAGGCCCAGTCACATACTCTCAAATCGGCTTCCAACATAAATGTGCGAATTGCGGCAGGGTAACCGCATCCTTTAGCAATACGGTATTTTTGGTGAAACAGTACGTGATTAATCGCGTCACCTATAATAACACATTAGTTTTACACCGGTGTCAGACAGCCGTGCAGTACAAGACACAGGTGTCTTTACAGTCGTACTGTTCCAGCGTGCACAGTGCACTCGCAATGCTTACACCGGTGTTCGGCGGTGCACTGGTGCTAAATGTTAAACATACAGTTACTGTCTGCAGTGACGTGCTCATGGATAGTTCGGCTGGAGACGTGCTTGGAGTTACTGTGGCGCGGTATAAATAAAGATGAAAATGAGTTTGAGTGTGGTGCGTAAGACTTGTGTAAATGCTACAACATTCAAGTGGCAAGAGCGAGAAAGCGCGCAAACACATATGCCCCCCTCCCACGCCTGGTAAATACACATGCGTCTGTAAAGTATACAGGTGTCATTAGCCTTCCACTGCTCCCTTATCAGACGAGTGAAGTGGAAGAGAGACGTTCTTTACAATGGGCTTTGCCATAGCTTGGAGGATGTTAGCGCCACTTGTGTCGTCATTTTACAGCATAGACTGTCAGTCAGTTGACTTTTCAATCTCCATCACTTCATACCATTAATCGAATCACCGCCGCGCCCGGAAAATTGGCTCCTGGCAAAAAGGGGCTGAGTGAGGTTTGAGCAGCGTCCTCCTCGCTCATTCGAGGTAGTGATTTCATGGCTGGGGAGGCGGCGGCGGCGGCGGCGAAGATGGCCGCCGTCGTCTCCGCCGCCGCCCACTCCTGGGGCGCACTTTTTGTCTCCTACCAAGATGCCGCTTCTACACGTGGGTTTTTATGCATGCATGCTGGGGGCTGATCAGAAAACGCCTTTCCCCCCCCCCCTTTACTCTCTCTCTTTCTCCTTTCATTCAACTCTTTTCCGTACTACTCATTGCTTGGCTGCCCCGCGCTCTCGGCCCTTCTCGCACACCCATACCAAGGGGAGGAAGAAGGGGATTGCCCATTCTGACATGCACATAATACATGTGAGTGGCGAGCCTCGTTCGCTCGCTCGCTCGCCGCTTCGTCTTGTGCGCGGCGTACAAGAGCATTCAACTTTGGCTTGATTGGGCCGCCTCAGCAGCAGCACAGCAGCTTGTTCGTATGTGCCCATTCTGCATACACTATGTGCGACCACTACATACATACAATACTCATGCGCTCACTCTCCCATGCTCGCTCGCCCGTTCTTCTTCTTGCCTACTGTGCCCCCATCATCATCATTTCAGTCCACTGTGCTAGAGTCCACAGAGGAGTGCAAGTATATTAATTGTCGCCACTGCACATCCTGGTGTAGATGGACAGGTGACATCACCACCGGGGGAGAGTCCCAGTATCGTGAGGGACAAAGAGGAGGTCTGACGTCTTCTGGAGGTACTTTTGACGCACACTGTGGAACGAAACCAGTGACATCCCTCACACACGCGCGCGCACACACAAACAAACACAAACACGCGCACGACTTTTTTTTTTTTGCATTGACAGCAGCTGCCGCGTCGGAGGGAGGAGAGAACGAGAGGTTGACAGGGAATAAATTGGGCGGCGGCGGACGGCGGGCCCGACGGCGGCGGGCCCGACGGCGGCGGGCCCGACGACGGCGGGCGGCAGCAGCAGCAGCGAGTTGGGATTCTTCTTCGCCGTCGTCTTCTTCCCGAATCAGCTGCGCACGCGTTGGTGTCACATAAAGCGAGGGCCTCGCCTTCTCCTCCTCCTCCGCGATCATCTTGTGACAAGACAAACTGCTTCTGCTCCTTGCTGCAGAGAAGATCAGGCCGCCGGCGGCGGGATTAGCATTCGGAGAAGAGTGCGCGTTACGAGAGAGGAGAGTTAAGCCGCCACTACAATGTGTACCGGTACATAATTCTGCATCAGTACGGCAGATAGCGGCGCAACAAGCGTTCATATGCTTCCCGCCAGCCTTGCATCAACAAATGTACTGATTACCGCTAGAACTGCGTACGAGTACACTTACTCGTATGTTCTATAGTACGTAGTGACTGGGGAAAAAAAGACGAGCGAAGATCGGAACGAGAGAACTTGCATGTGGTCGGTATCCACGAGTGACGTCAACGTCAAGAATTATCATCCCACTGCAACATCACCTTCCCCTCGTCGACAGAGTCGTTGCTCTGATTGCACGCGTCTTCTACTACGTAACGTCAGGACGAAAACAGCGTCAACACCATGGAGAGGAGGCCAACGCCGAAGAGCGAGAAGATGGAGGAAGAGAGCCGCATCCTCGAGTCCATCCTGGCCCATAAGATGGCTCTTGTTTCCGCTAGTCCGGGCGCCAACACCGCGGCGGCTGCTACAGGTGCGGCGTCATCTTCAAGCGGTATCCTCGGTCCCTTTGCTCGCTCTAACTCAGTGGACTCCATGTGCTCCACTCACAGCCTGAGCAGCTTCGGCGGCGAAGACCGGTGCCGTTGCGACGACTGCATTCTGGGCATCACCGACTTGCTAGCAGAGAGCAGATTAGCCGCGGCGGCGGCGGCGGCGGCCGTCGCCGCTGCCGCCGCTGGAGGAGGGAGTAGTGGTGGAGCCATTGCCCCGGAGCCTACTAGGAGGAAGGTGAGCTTACACTCAGTCTGTGTCTGTACTCTGAGTCCAGCATGTCTGCTCAGTCAATCACGTGGAATGATGGAGGACCATGCCCTGCCCCAAGCTTCCCGTCTTTGTGTTCACGAGCACTAGAATACATTTTCTCAAGCTCTGAACCAAAGACGACGCTATTGATTTCAATGGACCTTGTAACACAATCCAGCACATCGTCTTAGGCCTACAACGTGTATCTGCTCTTGGTTAGTGTTCATGGGCGGTAACACAAGCAAGTGTGGACGTGCGTACGGGTGAGCAGTAGTCTCTGCCCTGACAGATATTGGGCGGACCCGAGATATTGTGGGCAACCTGAAGAATACGAGTAGCTCTTTTCCAGCTTCACTCGTCCTTCTCGACCTGAAATCTCAAGCGAGTATCAGGTTCCTCTCTTTTGTTGTGAACCTGAAGAAAGATCATTAGGAGATATCTGTTATCTGATCGCGTCCTCTTTGCGAAGGCCACATTTTCACTCAAAAAAAGACACAGACAGAGAGACTGGCTGACTGTGCTACACTCGTTCTATCATTACTCACCCTCGCTCTGTCTCCACTGGATATTTCTGCGCGGCCGCCCAATCACTTTCCTAAGGTTGGCTGCGTTCAAACGCTTCCACGATCTCGCACGTTGGCGTTGCACTTTGGGCAGGTGTCAACAACGTAACGTAGTGAGGGCGTTAAGCAGACTGTGCAAGCAGCCCTTACCTAGGGCTGGAGATTCTCGCTATTTCGTCTTGCAAACCTCGCAACCTTTTCTCTGCGGCACTATCTCTCTTTTTGCCACCCCTGGAAATCAGTGCATGTACTCAGCCTCGTCACTTAGCTTAGATCAGGTTAAGTTAGGTTAGGTTTATGATAAAGATGTCGACGAAATCTCTGGCAAGCCTGAGCACCTCCTCTTGACTTTCAGGGGCGGCGTTGCACGTCAGACTGCTGCACTTGATGCCTGTCGAATGACGTCCAGCACTAGTAGTTGGCACTCGGGTGCCAGTAGTTGGCAGTGGTAGTTGGCGTCGCACTCGGGTACCAGATTACATTGCGCGATAGGCACGCCGTGCCGTTGCACAAGCACCTCCTTCAAAGTATAGAACGTGTGTAGTTCCTCAGCGCGGGACATAGTTATGTAATTTGAACGCCGAACGGACGGATAGGGTCATAATAACCTTTGGCAAGTAACATGTGCACAAGGCAATATAAGGAACACACATTTTTTTGCAAGAAGGATTCAGTGCCCAACCTTTTCACTCTAAAAGAACCGGCCCAGGTGTACTTACCTTCCTATCATAAATTCTGTAAAATATGGTCGCATTTACATGGCTTTTTTGTGCTGCTTCCTCTCTAGTTCTTTTTTTTTTATCAGGCAGCTACTATTGGAGCGGTGAGTGCGGGAGATAACCCTAGTCATTGTGAGATTTCTTGCCCAATCAAAGTGGTGCGCTTGCTCAGAGCTCCTCTTTGTCTTCCTGAGGGTTTATCCCTTATCACTACTCACTGGCAAAATTCGCGCCGCAGCGAGCAAACTGAAGCAACGTTGCGCGCTTTCTTCAAAGTCAATTTTAGATCAGACGTGGGTAAGACCACGCAGTGGACATAAGTGAATAATCTATGCTAATTTGCTGCAGAAGTCAGCATCTAATCCATACGGGGAGCCATGAAAAAGCTCATCGTCATTAATCAAAGTCTTGGCGCCCAATCCCAACGTCGTCGGCTTGCTCTTCTTGACCGTGGCCTGAAGCATTCAGCATGTGCACTTGTGAATGAGCGTGATGGAGTCCGCTATCTCGGTCACCTTGACGAGATGACGATAAATACAGCCCGTTAATTTTTTTACGTGGTATTAATAATACTTGCTTTGAAGGCTTCCCTGCCTAATCTCTTTCTTCTGCATCGTTAATACCGCAATTCATGAAATCAGCGATTTTAAATTGCTTCTTGGCTTTGTATTTAAGCATTTCAACTTTTTTCTCCCAGTTCAGTTTCACCTTGTGCTGTAGGCGAGACCCTCACTTTAAATACATGCAGTTTGTCCGGGCTGCCAGTGTTATCAAAAAGGTGAGTCCTTACGTATCCTCTGACGCAATACCTACACATACCACACGTGACCACTACGTACGTACGTCAAACTGCACAGTAAGAATTTAACAGCCACAGGAAGTGTGAGATGACGCTCATTATACGTACGTACGTACGTACAGCAGCGAGGACGACGTCAAGAGGGAGGATATACGTTCACGTACAGTGTGAGTCAATAAGAATGTCCGTTTAGCACGACGTACGAGAAGGGGGCAGGGGGCAAGAGGACAATGGCAGCGGAGGAGATGACTCTATTAGGGTAGGGAAGAGAGCATCCGACCCTGTTGGACGTGTGGGTAGTACGCACTGTGTGACTCAAGTAAGTGTCGTGAGAAACGCCATGTTTTGGGCCCTGAAGATCTTCTACTGGCAGTACGTGTTGGGGTGTTTTCCTTATTGCTATCTCCATGCCTACCTTACTTATATTTGACACTGCTTGCGGACTGGGTGCGTCTGAATTAGCCTGTGATGGAAATGAACTCGTAGGTCAACAAACTAAAGCATTTTGTGCACTGGTATTGTTATCAGCTGGAAGCAAATTTAGTTGGCTGCAAAGTCTGAACACAGATTGGAGTAAAAGTGCTCTGCGTTGTCAGGTAATCAAACTGAGAAGACAGCATTGAAACCGCCGCTTTTTCTGAGGAGAGAGTCTCTACTTCAGCAAGGCTGCAAGAAAAATGTGAATCGGATGCCCTGCAGGCACAGGGCTTATGTGCCGATCACGTACTAGCCAAATGTAGCTCTCAAAGGAGAAGTTGCAACCCCCAAAACTGAAACATAAGCCACTATTAACATGGGTTTTTTTAGTGACTTTAGGCATTTCATGCGTGTGAAGTTCACTGTCTCTTCTTGCACCTCAAATCGGTCGATCATGCCTTTGACTGCATGTACCTGCTGTGAAGTGAGCAGCCTTTCAAGTCCCAGATCGGCCTTAAACAGTCTTTTCAACAAGGTACTTTAATAAAACTCTAAAATAATGCATAAATTAGTGTTTTTGAAGCAAAGCTTGATACAAGTAAAGAACCTACCTCTACCTTGTTGGCCATGCTTGTTTTGAACCTGCAATAAACAATGCACCGCAACTACAGGGTGCTTCTGCAATAAGTTCTATTTTATTACTTTGCTCTGTCCCCATTCCAATGTTCTTGTGAGGAACATGTGTGGCTGGCGATTTGCTGTAAAAATACATTTCTCCAACAGCAAGTTTTAATTATTCCTGGAGGCCTGACCTCAAAGCCATTGTACAAAAACTTGGCCTTGCTCAGTCGAACACAGCTCTGCTCTGTGTCTTACATGCAGACAGCCTCGTTCAATGGTGGCAAACAGTAGCAAGAACTTTTAGATCATCCAAAAGTGGCCAATTTCTACCTCGCCACCACGTCCCCTGTGTGACCACAACCAAAACTCCACGGGATTCTGGTCCAACAGGTTTAACGCTGAGGTCAAGCCTGAAGAAAATCACAATTAATTGTGGCCAACTTTTTATAGAACAAATTTCCAGCCACTTCAAGTTTATCACGGGAACATTACGACAAGAAGCGACGTTTGACGCAATTGGTCGTGTTGTGCGGCGAAAAATAACGTTTCCGTTACGACGTTTGGCGAAATGACGCAACAGAATTAACTGAAACCATGTTGTCACTTCTCCCGTAGTCTAAAATACACATGCACGTAGCGTGATAGCATCAACTGTGGACGGGAGTGTGCCCAGGCTCGGCATCGTCGACAGATTTGCAGCAGGTATGTGCAAAATGCGCAGCGCCGCATTTGCACCTTCCTTCAGCGGCTTTATCGACTCCGACATGATGGATTTGAAAACACCTGTAGAGCTCTCTTCAGGCCCATCGAGTGTGAGCAAGTGAGAGAGCGAAGAGACAGCGTGTGTGCAGGATATGTTGCGCGACCTTCGCTATAACACACACACACACGCTCGCGCGCGCGCACGAACGGTAGAACACGCGCAGGCAGAGAGAGAGAGAGAGAGAGAGAGAGTGAGAGAGACAGAGACAGGGAGAGAGAAAGAAACAGACCGCCTGTTGACATAATTCGCGTCGAAGCTTCGCACGACCGAGAATCTGAGATAATGGGCATTATTGCGCCTTCTGAGCATCGACCTCGTTCTTTAGTGGAAGAGTAAAGGGGCGGCAGCAATCTGGAAGGCAGAGCAAAAGGAAAATCAGTGCCTCAAAAGTCTTGGGCAGCCAAAATGATGACGGCCGTTACCGCTTCCAAAGGTGACAGCAACCAGAAGTGGCGCAAGTGCTCCGACGGCGCCTTAATCGGCTGCAGAGTTGCCGCCGCGGGTGTCAAGCCGCAGGTGGCGGGAGCGGCGGAAGGCCGCCGGGACTCCTCGCCCCGCCGCGAGAGGCTCTTCGAGCTCCTGTTGCGTTATCCTTCGCGGCGACTGAGCAGCCTCGCGCAGTTTGCAGCCTGTGTTGAGTGTGTCTCTTGGCAACGCAATCCCGATGATGATGACGACAGCGGCAACGACCGATGTTGCTTGCGATGCGGCGGAGGTGGCCCAGTCTGGCGCAACATTAAGCGCCGAGGCAGCGATCCAAGTGCTGTCCTATTCGGCAGGATCCTCACGGCAGACGAGCACGGGGAGCTCTTGCGAATCCTCAAGGCCCAGGAAGAGGAAGAAGTAGACGGACACGTGGTGGCCAAGAAGGATCAGCATTCTGGCGAGGCTAACCAGGAGCCTCAGGTTAGTTTTAATTCCGCAGCAAGTGCTTTCAGCACACACTAGTAGCACACCAGGGTCGCACACACGCACACACACCCAAACACAATAGAATGATAGATACGTCTCTGTCGCAGTCATTCCAAATTGTTAGGTAGCAGTACGAATCAGGTCTCCTTTCCCTCAAGCTTTTTCCACCTTTATCATTTGATCTAAAAATAAGGACATTCAACACTTGATAGCTCAAACAGTTGTTTTGTTGCCTAATTCTGCCATGTGGACTGTGCTACGCTGAAAGAGGATCTTTCAGATTAACAGGGGAACAGCATCCTTGTCGTAAGCTGGAGGAAGTATTCACATGTGTACAGTGTGTGTGGTGAATATGTCTGCCGAAGAACGTCGGTGGCGGTTGGGACGGGTAGGAAGGTCAACAGGGAAAGCGGGCGCCATGGGTCAGGGGCATGAAGGAGTGCAAGAGGAATAATGACAGGCAGGATAGACGGGGCATCAGGAAAAAAGTAGACGAAGTTAAGGAGTTGTCTGACATATTTCGCAGTGCACATGTGTATCCGTAGACATAGACCGAGCACGTGGTTACGTACAGGGCAGTGATTATGGCTGTCAAGATTTGTTACGGCTTAGATTTAACAGTGATTACGGTGATATATGTAAGTGCCTTCGGTTGCGGTTTCACTCTTCGTCCTCCGACTGTCCGTACTTCTCAACCGTGCATGCTCGCGCATAACTTAAGATGGAGCTGTACATCACGATCCCGCGCAGTACAGATGTACGCACGTAGTACAGTAGTAAGTGGACCACAAAGCTTGTCCCGCGGCGGTCGACCCGCTGCATCCCCCTATACGTCACTGCATACGCCCATGTGAGACTGTGAAGCGCGTACAGGTGTATTGTGGACTCAAGGCTAGACTGTACAAGTACAACCGCACAATATGCTTCGAACTGAACGGATAGACTAATTAATTGCTTTATGGCACAAGTTTCATTCGTTGACACAACTGTTCTCTTGTTCCTGTTGGCCCAGTTTCAGATAAACGCAGCAACGTCCTCGTGATTACTGTGTAGAGTCCGCCCGGGCCCGTCTGCGCGGGCCAACCCACGTCCACTCTCGTGTCACTGACGTACATGTGCATCTTCCACATCATCTTCTCGCTTAGACGTGTGACCTGCACAAATATAGGGTCTGGGCGTCCGGGCGTCCGGCTGCCTCCTTACATCGTCGAATGTTTCTACGAGGAGAAGACCCTTTTCGTCATCCCACAATGGCAGGGGGATTCTTTTGTCGTGCCCGCCGCAGCTTTGATTCCCTTTTATTCTGCGCCACCCGTTCAGATCGGTGGGAGATCTCTTTTCTTCTCGTCCTTCTCCTCCATCTCGGGCCCCTGTTGGGCGGCTTTGGTGAGAGTTGGGGGCCTCACGACGAGGCTCTCGCACGCGTGGAGGTGCGTGCATGTGTGCGGGTGAGGGCTGGGGAGACCCGCTTGATGCTTACGTGCTGCGGAGAGAAAAGAGCGAGAGAGGAGGGGGATGATTGAGCACCATTCTCTTTTCTCCTGGCTCACCGCACGCCACGCACGCACACACGCACTCGCGCACGCACGCATTCGCTCACGCACGCACGCACGCACCCAACCTGAATGCTTACGCACTTACGCAGCATGGGACTTCTGTTCTACTCGAACCCAGCTCGGTCCACGCGTAGCTCGTACGTGACCACCGGTCTGCTGACAGACGAAAATGTCGCAAAGCAGCAATTCCATTGCGTTACACCCTCCCCCCCCCCCCTCCACTTGTCACGATTAAAGCTGCGGCCTTATCACTCATGCAGTGAGTGCAACAAGTTCGGACTCAGATCAGACAATAACAGTGCTCCTGGGACTTAACTTTGAACAATGCAGGTTTATTAGGACTCCATAGAAAACGTAACTGTTACTCACTGTTCAACTATCCACCGCAGCCTGATCTGATGCCTCCTTGACGTTCAGCTGAGGCACGTCCGTGCAAGTGTAGGACACGTCACTGCCTCACTAATTTCTTGGCAGGAGCGGTGTCAGACCCACGACCTGTATTGTTAACCCTTCTCCATAAGTATTACAATAGTAGAACTACTTCATTTAGTGAGTCCCAACTTTCTGCGCTCACTGTACGTACTATTGTTGGGACGAGTGTGACGCCAGCAGCAGCCGTCAATAAATCTCCGCGTGGTCACACGCACGCACGCACGCACGCACGCACGCGGGGACACACGCACGCACTCGTGTGCACGCATTCAGTAATTTGCTTCCAGAGCAAGCTGAGAGCAGTCAGTTTCTTCTTCCCACACCTCGTACGCAAGAGCATCCGCGGAGGGATTTTGGTAGAGCGCGTACGTAGACCATTCAAGCCACCGCCGCCTTCGCACTTCAGTTTGTGGCTGCTGGCGCAACATTTTTACAGGTGCGAGTGTGTACGCGCGCTCACTCTCGATGATTTTTAAACTGCTGCTCCAGTTGAAATCTGAGAGAGCAGTGGAGGAGCTGGCCGTGATTAGAAAGAGAGAAAAAGAAGTCTCACTGGGCGTTCTGCAGCAGTGCTGCATATTTCTTCTTCTCCCCTCTGCATACCTGCCTACATCTCGTATCACAAAAGTGTGCGTACAAAACGTACGAGCGAAGAAAAGAACATCAGAACCATTTGATTGAGCTGCCTCCACGTGAAACAACGGCCGCTTTTCTGCCGGCCTCCAGTGCAACAGGGAGCGGCAACAACAAGTGGGGAAAAAAAGAGGCTCCAATAAACTGTCTGCGTGTCATAACCGAGTTCGGATGTAGATTATTGCGTGACAAAGATGATTTACATCCTCTTGTAGAGAGAAGGAGAGAGCGAGTGCAGAAATATGGAGGAACGAGGCAAAAGCGGCGGTGACACAACGGCGAAAACGGCCCACGTCATTCCTGGAAGAGGGAAAAGATTCTCTTATCCAGAGAATTTAAGTTCTGAAGGAGCCGCAGCCGCCGCAGCGGCCGCCGCACCCGCCCCTGCAAGGTTTCCACGCTGCAGCAAGAAATTTTCGCTCTGCAGCAACCACCACTACTACTCAGTGATGCCGAAATTCAACCTCGAAGGAAACGACGACGGTGTCAACATCGATGACAGGAACGTAGACGACGAGGTGGATCGCGTCACCCAAAGTCTGGAACAGACAGTGCGGAAGTTGTCCCGCGGCTCGCCCAACATGCACGCCGCCACGTCGGGGAGCAGCGGCGGCTTGTCCGGCCTCGCCAAAGGCTACGAGCAGTACCGCGAGTCGCTGCTATTCCTGCACCCCACGACTACGGAATATGGGGAGGCCAGCTCGGACGATCTGAGCTCGGAGTGGGACAACTCGGACGCCGAGACCAACAATAACAATGTGGCAGCTACCACGGCCGCAGCCTCGGTGGCGTCGGCCAAAAGGACGCTGCAGGCAACGACGTCATCGCCAGTTTCAGTGGCTATTTCGAACATTAAATCATTGCACTCGCTGTCATTGCCCGGCTCCCCCACAGAGCTCGATGTGCCTTCGTCCGCTCAGCAGGACGCCACCACCGCGAGCAGATTGAAGATGGGGGTGAGTAAATGAGTGAGCAAGCAGAAGACAGTTTCACATGTGCCTGCCTGCCTGCATGTGTGAGCTCTACGTATCACCATCGCATGACGAGCTCTCTCACAGGCGCGTGCATGTGTGTGTGTGGCGCTCGACGTCGTGCCCGTGCTTGCTGTGCTGCTTGCATACGTACGTGTACTCCTTCTCCACGATCTATCTCAGGTTGGAAGACACGCGCGCTCCTGGTACGAGTGCGTGCGTGCGTGCGTGCACTTTGATTTTCTCTCTCTCGCTCACTCACTCGGTCGCTCGCTCCCTGCTGCCATCATTGTGCGGGCCCAAAACAATGCATTTTCGTGGGGATCGTGGGGCTCTTTTATGGCTGAGGAGAGAGGGGAGGGGTAAAATCTGACAGGAGGCGACTTGGCTGCATTAGCATTCCATGGTCTCTCTCTTGCTCGTTCGCTCGCTCGCACACTTGCGCTCTCTCTCTGGTCCAGGAAAATGCCGGTCATGCCAGCGACCCCGAAATGAAGTCATGCTGCTCGTAGAACGGAGATGAAGCATTGGAATCGAAGCAAGCAAGCCCAACCCAGACTCCTAGCCCCAACCTGGGCCTCAGCACCAGCCTCAACCTGGGCCTCAGCACCAGCCTCAACCTGGGCCTCAGCACCAGCCTCAACCTGGGCCTCAGCACCAGCCTCAACCTGAGCCTCAGCCTTAACCTGAGCCTCAGCCTTAACCTGAGCCTCAGCCTTAACCTGAGCCTCAGCCTTAACCTGAGCCTCACCCTCAACCTGAGCCTCAACTTCAACCTCAGCCTCAGCTTCAACCTGAGCTTCAGCTTCAACCTCAGCCTCAGCCTCAGCCTGAGACTCAGAATTGTCCTGACTTCCGTATCTACCATCTTCTGGGGCGTACCTCGTTATCTGGAGGAAATCCTGTTTTGAAATTCTCCTTGGGGGGAGATGAAACAGACCCAAAAGGGGCCGATCGGGAGTCGACCTCGTTCTTTCCTCGCCTCCTGCTCATTTAGCGACTGGAAATAAATTTAGCCCAGCATTTTGTGTACCCAAGAACTGGTAGCAGAGGTTGCCCCATGCAACTCTCTGTCTCTATCTGGTCGGCTGACCGAGACAGTAAACATGTCGGCTATATTTCATTTGGGTAGAGAAGTCTAATCTAAGCGAGCAGGCACTCTGCTCTACGTTCATTCGAAGCGCCACACACGACGCACAGATGATCAACTACGTCACGCGTTGCTGTATTATCAAACTCTAGTATACGTATTATGCTTGTACTAGTGCACTAAACACAGCTCCTCAGTCAAAACATGTGTTGCTGCTGCCGGCGTCAGCTCTCTTGTCTCTTCTGGCAGGCGTCTGGGTGGCGGAAGCTCCGGAGCATGGTGCAGTGGACGCCGTTCATTCAGACGTACAAGCACCGGCGCTACCAGTGGGTGCAGCTGGCCGGGCACTCCGGCAACTTCAAGACGGGACAGACGGAGGGCACCATCATGAAGAAATTGTGCGTTCAGGAGGAGCAGTGCTACCAAAAGATCGCCAATGATGTGCTAGTCGACTTCGTGCCAAAGTTCCAGGGTGTGCTTACCTCTGGCGACGAAGATGAAAGTGAGTAGTAGTCTATTGTCACGACATGAATCTCTTAGTGTCGACCGTGTACAGCTCTTCATCGTATGCGAAGGCATCCAGGGATTTTACTCAACAAAACATCTCATCAATGCACCTGGGTACATTGATCGGTGACAGCAACGCCGGTACCGGGTCAGAACTAGTTACCTCCGGTGTCAATGTACGGACTATGCATATTATGAAGCATCACTTTCCGTCAAGTGTAATTTGGGCTGTTTGATGGTGCACCGGTACATGGAAGTCTGTGTTTCTGTTATTACTGCATCGGTCTGTAGCTCGAAATACCAAGTCATTGTAAGCTCATGCTATTTCCTGCAGAATTCATCCAGCTGCAAGACTGTTTGTCGTCATTCACGGGTCCGTCCATCATGGACTGCAAGATCGGCTTGCGCACGTACCTGGAAGAAGAGCTGGAGAAGGCCAAGGAGAAGCCCAAGCTCCGGAGAGATATGTACGAAAAGATGATTGCCGTAGACGAGAACGCTCCCAACAAGGAAGAGCATGCTGTGCAAGGGGTCACTAAGCCGAGGTGCGTATAACTATGCACGGAAAACTTTCACCTGGGTGATCACTTGAATCACTCGTAGAAAGGATTTACATGAATGTCCATGTATGTTCAGGGACACAACACATGAAAGTGCATGTTTTCTCCCTACGCAGGTACATGGTTTGGCGAGAGACCATTTCCTCCACCGCCACCTTGGGCTTCCGGATCGAGGGAGTCAAGATGAGTGACGGCAGCTCCTCAAAGGAGTTCAAAACCACAAAGACAAAGAAGCAAGTACTGAAAGTATTCTCTACTTTTATGGGATACTCTCCCAGTATAGCGGTAAGTGTGCGTTAAAATATTCTAGTGCCTGAGCTTAACCTTGTTTCCTCTCCCTGTGCAGAAACAGTATTTAGATCGCCTCCTGAAGATCAGGGACGCACTAGACAAATCAGAGTTCTTCCGATCACACGAGGTAAGCGTGTCTTCATTACATACGCATGCGCACGTACGCCCCCGCACACACGCTCATTTACAGGATGTGGCAGGTGCATTAAAGTGTTGCTACATTAGAATAGTGCAGCACTTGATGGAAATTCATGTCTTACACCACATATAGCCCTGCGTCAGTGATAGCTTGATAGTCTGCTGGCAGTGATAGCGTAGTCAGGGTACCTTTGAACTCAGAAGTAACTAAACGCCAGTCGTCCTGACTGATATGCCCACATGCGCGAGACAAGGTGACTGCTGTAAATTCATCTGCACCCTTGGATTCATACGTACAGCAAATTGGGCTGTTTGTGCTCTCCTCTGCACCCTGTGCCGACTCTACGCACGCGTTAGGATTACGCACACACTCTCATGTCACATACCGACACAGATATGCAGGAGACGTCGTGAACATGTACGCGCTGACTCTTTTGCAGTTCATCGGCAGCTCGCTCTTGTTCATCCATGACTCTGACAAGGTCGGCGTCTGGCTGATAGACTTCGGGAAGACCGTCCCTCTGCCTCCAGGCGTCACCATTGACCACCAGTCGGTGTGGGAGGTGGGCAATCACGAGGACGGATACAAGATCGGAATCGAAAACCTCATCGAGCTATTCCAGACCCTTGCCAACACCTTGCGGGATAAGAAGGGTGAAAAACACAAGGGCAACAACAACGATCAGCAACCACGACAACAATCGACGAAGCTGTGATGATGAGAGAAGGTGGAGGCAAGATATTTTTATACGTACGTGATGTACTACTTTTAGCTGAGTGTCTCAGTAAATCTCATTTATACGATTGCAAGCTCACGGAAGTCGACTGTTTCTCGAATACATACTCAGTCCACTTGTTACAGCTGTGAGAAGGTCGCTTAGTTTGAGGTCGAAATGATAAAAAGTGAGTGGGACCAAGTCAAGCATATGTTCTAAGGTACATTATACGTCGTCACTAATGCACATAAGCCCAATATAAAGTCATAGAAGGCAACAACGTCAAGTTATCAGCTTAAGATGTAGTGCTAACACTGGGTGAGTGCGGGAAAGTCGTTTATCAGTAAAATGATAGCGTTTATCATTTGACGAATCGATCTGTGCGACCAGGGAGTGGGCAAGTCTCGACTGGAGGATCACCATGCCGCAAATGTGACAGAAATGATGTGCAGTACCCGGACATCGCATGCGAGAGGACAAAACCTTCACCTCTTGCACGTCCATGGCAACGTCACTTGGGACTGACTTCTCGTTGGTACCCAATTCAAAATAAAACTTCATCTTCACCGTGGTTCCTTCCACACACTGGGCTCAGAGAGGTTGCTCTTGCTGCAACCTTTCTTGCTGCAGACTTCCTTGATGTGACTCACGTCCTCTCGGATTTCAATCGGTGGAACCTTTTTGTGACTCTCTGCTGATGCCTGAGGACCACCGAGGTTCCTAACTCGGGTTGCTCCCAAACGTATGATTCTCAGACCTCCTATGCTCCGTCACGAGGTGCTTCTCGTCAGTAGATCCCCTTTGCAAACATCATCATGCTGCTTCCCTTCTGATGTCCATCGACTCGGCCATGAACTCCTTTCTGCAGGAGGGACTCTAGTGAAGGTGTCACCAGCTCAAGATGGGACCTCTTTCACTGGCAGCCAATCCACCATTAGCTTCTCTCTCGCAGCTCTTTGGGTTCCTGTGACCTTTGCATCCTTACAAATCTCACATCGGGTTCAAAGTGGCTGCCCAGATTTCTATGGATTGCGAAGTCAATCACGGTGTCGACAAATGAACTGGGGAATGATAGTCATGTGTCCTGTATTTCAGCAGCAACCAATGCCAATGCTTCAGGGCTTGAAGTCACCCAGGGTGCATCGCCATTGGATGAACTTACCCCTGTTGCTAAAAGGAAGCGCACCCACTTGACTGCCTGGTGGAATCTGATCCCAGGAGAGCACGTTGGTAAAATACACGCCATTTTCCTGTTAACGAAATAAGGCGTGCCTTGCCACATTTTCCAGGGCTACACGAACACTACTGATGACACTTGTGACCTATTTACCGAGATTTCGACGACATTTATGCAAGCAAATGGCTGTGGTTGAAGTGCAGTTTCTTGCAGCTTCATGCTGCAATCTTCAGTCAGCACTTTGTAGTGCCCCCCCAGGATTGTTTCATCGAAGTTGTTCCAGAGATTCTTTTTATGACCTCCATAGCGAAAGGAACCGGGTACGTTGTTTCGTGATACAAACAGCTCTTTGTGTCAGCCAAAGACAGCTGTCAACATCTCTCGGGCAACGAGGACGCACGCACTCTGTCCATGAACATGCCGATAATTGATCGACAGACGTTGGTGAATTTCATGCTAACTTTGTCTTAGACGTCACGACGAAAGCTCTCGTGCTTCTGTGGTTGAGCTGAAGTCCATGTGCTCCACCGTTGAGCCCAGCCTGTGGTGAGGTCTCTACGTGATGCCCTCGGTCTGGTACCTCCCACTCCATCACGCTTAGGGACGAGGATTCGTGATTCTCCTCCTGACCTGAAACCACCATGCTTTTCCACCTCAGTTGACACTTGGAATCAGCGGCACTACAGAATATTTATACTTCAAGTATGTCAATGTAAGCTCATGATGAATATAAACGGTTATATTTCTGGGAGAAATTTTTCAACTTTAAGCTGCCCATTTCTATGAGAAAGAGCACACTTTCAGCTTTAAATTGGCATCCAACAAGTTCAAATTTAATTGAATTAAGCTTTTCTTCAGAGGGACAACAAAAGACGTGTCAAAATCTCAGAGTGTGTGTACAATGAAGGCATGATGTAAGCATACAATTATTAACCACTTTTTTTGTAGGAAAGCCGGATCTTATATGTGGACAAAGATGGCAACGCTCCAAATGCACCTGAGGACTTGCCAATTGAGCGGCTACTGGCGCCATTGTCAATGCTCTACCTACTTCTTACATTTTCTGGCTACTTTATCCACTAACTTCTGCTCGTCCTCTTGCGTCCTGGCCACCAAATCTGGCACCGAATGTTCGTGCCAGATTTTTGCTTTACAGTGGACGGTTTCTCTCTCGACATGGGTTTACTGGAGCATCCCTGCAGTAAAGTGCAAAAGTCAAGAAAGGCCAGTGGTGGTTTACCCAACAAACACTGGCGAGATCCTCTGTGAGCTGGTATCTCAAAAAAGCAGCACCATGCACCAATCCTGGTCGGACTTTTGTGCAATCCGGGCGAGTTCGAGACAAGTGCGAGCAACATCAAGTTGTTGCACGACTTCGAGGCGACTGGGAAGACTCAGAAGTTAAGCAGCATCAGGTTAAGTGAAATATAGCCGAGCCCAATGTAAGGCCAAGGACACGTCAAATGACGAGGATGAATACGCGGAAAATTAAGCCCAAGTGCAGCGTTGCATGAGAGATGTGATGCATTTGTAATTTGATGCTAGATTTGTGCTTTTCATCTATTTCGTCAGGGTACCAATGCCATATAGTCCGACCAGGCCTTCTGGTACCGTCCGCGACCATTTGAGGAGCCAACTCCCGGAGGATCTCTTTGGCACTCATATGATTCCTGGACATTTTTGGAACTACACATTCCCCTTATTACTTTTATTCACAATCTGCATTTTTTCTGAGGCCCCTACCAGCATTGCCTGAAAATATACCATATTTCCCTGAATGTATACTACATTTCCCGGAAAATACACTATATTCTCTGGGAAATAAGGACGACAAAGTTACAGGCCAAAATGAAAGATCTTCGGAAACGCATTTACGTGCACATTGAAGCAGGAGACTGGCCCGCACTCATTGTGAAGCAGTTTGGCATGCACAGGTCCGCCGTCTACTCCGTGAAGAAGCTATACGAGGAGACCGGTGACTTCTCTCAACGACCCAGCTCTGGTAGGTCAAGATCAGTCCAAACCAAGGCCATGATTGCTGCTGTAAAGGCCAAAATTGACAAAAATCCCCGTCAGACATTTGCAAGATGGCCAGGGACATGAATGTGGACAAGATGACTGTTTCATGAGCTGTATGGGCGGACTTGAGCATGAAGTCGAGAGCTGTGATGAAGGTGCAGGGGTTGACAGCCAAGCAGAGGAAGAACAGGAAGGAGAAGTGCAGGGTCC
>JAAUXU010025232.1_pt1 | contig 27549 bp, 40 predicted proteins | sample 7278151 | NCBI WGS metagenome assembly JAAUXU01 (sample SAMN14350113, study PRJNA611818) | marine sediment metagenome | isolation source: surface marine sediment (1.8m) | place: French Polynesia: Moorea | collected 2018-08
CAAAAAAAAAAAAAAAAACTACCCTGAGAAATACTCACGTCCGTATGTCCAATACTTGTGGACCGGAGCAGTGACTTGACCATGAATCAAGTCCAGACGAAGGAACGTTTGAGCGTGAGGAAAATCCAGTTTTTGCCAATTCCACTTTTTCTCAGTCTCAGTCAGAGTTGCCAGATTGGGACATTTTGATATCGAACGTTGATCCTCACGCCTTAAGCGTCAACTGGGTCACATAATGGAACCCAACGCAGCTTTCCTCCTTCCGCAAGTGCGGAGAAATGGAGCAGCAAAGAATTGGCTTAATTTCCCTCATTCCTGGTCTTGGGCCCATGCACAAGTTTGTAGCAGTTGGAACAGATTAGGTCGAAAATTTTGCAACTTTGCAGAAATAGGAAGAAATTTGCTGTACGCGCACAAAAGTCTCCAAAAGACCATGCAGCGATATCTTGCTGTCACATCAAGCAAGCACTAGAGACGTTGACAAATGTCAACTAAAAAGTCTAAATGTCAACTAAAAAGTCTAAATGTCAACTTAAAGAATTGCCTAACCCCCCCAAGATCTGCCAATGAAGGCCCCAAAATGGGCCTCCAAAAAAATTGTGGTTTGTTTTTTATCGCCCTCCATTTTCATAAACAACATCTTTATACCTCATTGCTGTACACTTCTGTGACAGTAACTCTTTTCCAGCAATGAAGCCGGAAAGTGTTCTTCGTCGGTTGAAGTGCCGGAGATCCTGGTGACCGGCGCGAGCGAGACCTCCTCCTCGTCATTGGAGAGGTGCCAAAAGCTGATCGACCAAGACGAAAGTGGCGAGTCTGCAGGCAGATGTGAGTCTAAGCAGAAGGACCCGTTCAAGTCGCGCGAGGAGGCGAAGAAGGATCAGTCTGCCAAAGACCGCGCCAAGGAGGAATCCGTCATAAGGAATCTGAAGGCGCACCTCAGTCACCGACGCCCGGCCAAGTTGGAGACCAAGTGGCATGCGTGGAAGTACCACGACGACCTGAAGGCCGCCTGCAGCGGGAGCGGCAGCGGCGGGGGTGGCCACAGCAGCGGCACCGATAGCTATAGCAGCGGCGGCGGCGGCGACACCTCCATAGAGTGGCTGAACAAGACCGGGACCGAGAGCGGCTCAGACCTCGGGTGGGGGAGGAGAATCTACGACAAGAATGAAATAGAGGTGAGCCTTACATAAAATGTCATTGCACAACTTGCGGCTCTAAACAACAGACTTCCAGCACGGAACGCACATGCATCAACTAAAAATAGTTAATGCTATAACCTACATAGGTTTCATGCTTAATCACAACTTTACTTAATCACAACTTTGACTTTAATTGGAGGCAAACCTCACCCCGTACATAATTATCCGCAGGCATGAAGTGAGAGAGGCTCAGCTATAGGAACCAACCCGGTGCTGCTGTATGCGTGCACACCAACTTGACGCCAAGGATCAGCTATCCTTCAGTCATGTTATTGCATAAAGCTGGTCTTTCTGTCTCCAGATGGAGGACCGCGAGCGAGAGCGCCTGATGCTGAACGACGACTCCGTCCGCCACCTGAACTTACCCAGGAAGGAACTGCCAGAGCGCTACGGGCTGTGGGACCACGTCTACGACCGGAGGGTCATCCGCACTCTCGACTGCAACGCGCAGTGGACCCCCAACAGGAGGGAGAACGAGCGGAGGAAAAGAGAGAGGATCAAGCGCGAGAAGCAGTTGGCGGCCGCCAAGAGGCGAGACGAGGAGCAGGCGGAGACCGCCACGGAGGAGCAAGACCCGTTTGCGGAGTCAAGGAAGAAGTGGTTCTCCACTGGTAAGGCAACATGGACACGAACTCGTCCGCAAATATCCGGCGTATTAAGATGAACGACCTGTAAGAGTCTGGTTTGGAACCATGCCTTGGAATGGAAAGCAACTGGAAAATGTCTCAGCATCCTGGATGAGGTCAAGATCGACTGCGTTTCTGGAGAGAAAGGAAGACTTTAGGACTACGAGGCTGCCATCTTGGCGAGGAATCCAGACATGGAGAGGATGAGTGCGTCTCCTGGGCTTGGCCTGACTTAGTTCTCGCACTGCTGAAGCCCACCACAGACACTCTGACATTCGCTGGCCAATTCTGATGTTTGACAGACTTATTTCTTCGGAAATCAGCTGTCTGGACATACAATTTTTCAAAAACATAACGGATAATGGTATAAATACAATTCTTAGGCAAGTTCGGAAAGATCCTTTTCTGGGCAATGGGAAGGGTTGGCCTTTGGCCGAGATATAAGGATTTTGTTTAAAAATTCTAAAAGGGTTTTACTATGGCCGCTTTAAACTCGAAATTTTATAACTTCAATGATCATAAAAGTGCGGAAGAACAAAAAACAGGGTAAACTATTCATCCCATTTCCGCTGCGTTGAACAAATTTCACTTTCAAATTCTTTGCCTCTAAATTTTGTATTTTTGCCTCCTACAGTTCTCATCAATGCACATCCGACCAAATAAAAGTCAAAAGTGACCATAGTAAAACATATTTTTCCAAAAACGAAGCTTTGTACCAGCTTCGATCATGCCCAAAGCCAATTTCCTACTCCATTTGTTCACAATATAGTCAAGCTCTGACGCAGTAAACTCTGTTGTTGTAAATAACTTGGCATCTATATTATCAAAGATGAGTGGTCCTAGAGTGAGCGTGCATATCAGTGTGTTTTTAGGGATTGCAGGAGTCAACGACTCCTGTACCTCAGTCCAGTCGAAAGTTGTGGTTGAATAAAAAGTGTGGTCTGTACACACTATGTATAGTTTGTTATAAAACTTACAGCAGAAATTAGGTAGAGCCTTTTCGTAAAAGGTATTTTAGGTGAAATCCTAATATGCCAGCTAAAGGCAAAAAGCTCCAGATGCCTCCTAATCATTTTCCAGAAAAAATAACCAAATTCGCAACTATCGTACAAAAAACATAATGATTCTTTAAAAGATTTAAAAATATTGTTGGAAAAAAATTTCACCCAGAGCTGGAATTGAGATGTCGGGTTCTCTTCTGTATAGAAGTCGTCATTGTTATTCAAGAGTCCTTGGCATTTTGGAGAAGTGCCGTCCACATAGAAAGCAGACTTAATAGCGATCTCTCTTACAGGAGACCAACTTACGCAAGAAGATGTCAAGTTCTTACTCGAGCACACCAACTTCTCCGAGAGCAGCGTGCGCTCGCAGTTCGAGAACTTTCGGAAGGACGTGCCTAACGGAAAGTTGACCAAGAGCCTTCTTCACAAGCTCTTCAAGAAGCTCTTCCCCGGCGGTGACTCCGAAGTGTTCTGCAAGCACATCTTCAGGATCTTCGACAGCGACGGAAACGACTTTCTGGTACAAATGTATTGCACAGTTCCAATCGCGACAAAGTCGTCCAAGTTGTTCTTTCACAGGACTTTAAGGAATTCGTCATGGCTCTGGACGTCACTTCGTGTCGCAGCGAGAAGGAGAAGCTGGAGTGGGCCTTCAGGCTGTACGACATCGACGACTCGGGCTCGATCAACCTGAAGGAGATCACGGCCATCATGGAGACTCTCGACCAAGTAGGACACCAAGTGTGCGCATCTACCCAACAACTGTCACGCATTGAACCCGCGCGCAGGTCGAGGGTGGGATGAGGGGATCCGAGTACATCACCCGCCGAGCCGAAGAAGTCTTCGGCAAGCTGGACGTGGACAACGACGGTGAGCTCACCATGGAGGAGTTCGTCGAAGGCTACCTGAAGCTGCACCAGGAGTCTGCCTTGTCGAAGCAGAACTCTCTGAAATGAAGGCTGGAGGACGACGAGGACTTCTTTGGCTTTACGTTTTATTTTGTGATGCTCGAAAATCATGGGGCGAGAATCAACATTCCCAATGGCCTACGATGCGAAAAGCTTGATCAAGTAGAAGGGTAAAACGAGTCCTGGAGAAGGCGGTCAAAGGAGCGCCGTCAACAAACAATTGCAATTCGATACATAAGTGGGAGAGAAGTGGTACATATGATAGATACATTATGATAGCAGTAAGAGTAGTACAGTACATAGGTGTGTACGTGTGTGTAGAAGGGACGAGACATTCCTGGGGTCGCTGCAAGACCTTACACAAAATGCTTCAAGATATACACTATGTAGTAGTACGCTGCTATGCAAATAGCACTAGTATTGGTTGCAATTTCGAGATATGTACAGGATTTCCAATTGGCTGGAGTGACTATAATTCCAGGGGAGTTTTTTCTATCTTGTTGCCGACTAGCACTAGTGTTAACTGTAGGATGCTCAACGTAATGCATAAAATCTCTTCTCCTTGTGTGCGCAGCCCTCGCCTGAAGACGTGGTGTTCAGGGAGAAGCCGACCAGCTACCGAAGTAGTAGTAGTAGTAGTAGTTGTAGATGGGAATACCATGAATTTTCTGACAAAAACAATAATAGTAGGACCATCATCATGTGTTTTCTCGCTTCAAGAAGTTCTCCGATGTCTCTCCTTCTTGATCCTTTTTTCAGAGATTATAATTGGTGGGGCTTCCTCTTACCGAAGTACAACAGCACGTAGGACCTCACGAGAGGGAGCGTGCGCATCTGCGTGTACAAAAATAATATTCCTTTCATCTCTTCTTCCTTGGAAGCATCGTCAAGTAGTTCAACGACACACACGCTCTCCAGCCGCGAAGTGGGGTACATCTTGATCCAGTTCCAGTGGGAGGGAGAGGTTCTTCTGTTTTCACCGTGGGTTGAAATGGCACATGAATCTGTCACAGCTCTTTTTTGCTTCTCTTTTCTCTCTCACTCTCTCTCCTGTTACACTCGGGGCTCTACTTCTGCTGGAGGAGCGCGTGCGCCTACTTTCACATGATGGAGCAGCAGCCTTTTTTCTTCTTCTTCGGCTCCTCGTCCACCTTGACTACTTGAGGCTTCTGACCTGCGGCTGCGGGCGTCGCGGCCATGGACGGCTTCACCACATCCACCACAGTCTGGCCGCCGTTCTGGGAGGCTGCGGAGGCGTTGGAGGCGGTGGCGGCGGCGGCGTTGGAGGCGGCGGCGGCGGCGGCGGCAGCAGCAGCAGCGGCGCCGCCGCCGCAACCACTACCGTTCTGATCCAACTTCTTGTCACCAATGTCCGGCTTATCCTGCAGTTTGCCTTGTCGCCACAGCCGCAGAAGCTCCTCTGCCTCCTGACTGAGCTCGCCCTCCGGACGGAATGGGTTGTCCCAACCCTCGTAGTAAGAACTGCAATAAAGGAGAAACGATCATGATGGAATCTGAACACTGTTAACACTCTCTTGTCGTAGGTGCTCTTGACACAGCCCTTGCAGGAAGTGGACCAATTGGAAACATGTCATGCCTGGACGTACGTAGCACACGTCGGCCAGGAGGAGCGCATTGCACGCTGCGGACGTGCTCGGAGTTGGACTGCACCGTCCAGCCACGCGCGCGCCGTTCTACATGTTGCGCACGAACCATGACAGGGCTGCTTCGTTAAAGGTATGATCAGGTCAAGAAATACCTGCCTGACTGCGTGAGCCTCAAGTCAAAGAGACTCTTGATTGTATCCAGCGTCGTCATGAGGTCGCGTTCCTTGGGCTACGACGGTGCCACTGTCAGGCTTATCGGAGCAAAAGATTTACAACGTCCGTGCTCAACCTTAATGCGTACGTGAAGAAGGCCCCGCAACAACACGACAGATAGAGAGGGCCTCACAAGAGGCCTTCCAGGTCTTCCATTCGGTCATGCAAGGCATACAAAAGGCTCTCGAGCCAATAAATTGGACACTGTCTCATATGTATGCTCCCGGAGTCCCCTCATTCATCAGGTCACCTTCTTGACTATGCAGTCCTGGCCTCAAAATCTCCAAGCTCAGACTTTTATTTCGACACGAGATTGAAAATCACATATGAAAAATCAAGTCAGAGAGATTTCTCCTCCCTTGCAGGCTGAAGAAAGTGCTCCAGCAGTATTAAGTATAATAGGCCGACGCCTCCCTTGTTTCCCTGGGCAACATTCATGCATACGTGTACAGTGGGAGGCTGCAAGAACGCGACGCTCGGCAGCTTCTGCAGGGAAAACTCGTCAGATTTCTCTCCTCCTCCGGAGGCCTCGACTCGCACAGGTGACAAAAACGACACCCGAGCAGCTCTGAACGGTCGTTGGCGGCGCGATTTGCCGTTCGCTGGCCTGCCTTGGGACTTCCCTACGTCGCCCCCGTTTTTCCTGACTCACACAGTCCGGCGATCTTGGCTGAGGCCCAACATCTCCGACTCTCTCTCTCTCGCTAGCTCAGTTGTCTAATATTTCCTGAGTCACCGCTTCTTGTCCAATTTTTCGCAGTTACGCAAAGCTTCATTGCTTCTGTCCTGAGGGCGCGCTGGCAATTGGCGAATTTGTTTTTGCAAACTCGCCTCATCCAGATCCTCTTTGAGGTGTGGCTGCATCAGTGATGTCTGATCGGCTGGATGGCAGGGCAGGCAAGCCCTCTTCAGCTCGAACGGGTTGAAAATCTTCACCAACTTGAGCTGAAACCTCATCAGACTGGCTGAAAGCAGCTCGAAGCGCAACTGAACCCGTCCTTTTTTTCGGCCAGGCAAGAAATGACACTTCTGGTGTGACGAGTCTGCTTACCCATTTGCCTTTTTTTCCCCCCCATCGTGCCAATTCTGCACACACAAGTGATTTTTTCTATCTGCATCTGCGGACTCATAGGCAGAGCCTGTCAAGGTGTCCACACGGACACAGCCAAAGTGCGACCTTTCCCTGGCAACTCTGTCTGTGAGCTCAATACTCAAGTAACTGTGACGGACTGTTCGAAGTCCTCGCGCGCGTCCGTGTGTGTCATGCGTGCAATCTATTTTGCACATCTTCCTCCACTTCGACTGAAGACACGACTTGGCTGCCGGCCTCAGCCTGAATGACGACGCGTGCGCACTGCATAAGACGAAGAAAAATTGGCCAAAAACTTCTGTCACAAAGCCTCTTCTGTCTGCAGCCACAGTGAAACAAACAAGAAAGAAAGACCATTAGAAGCCAACGTCAACCTGAACTCGGTGTCGTCATGGCAGCCCAGGACGCACTATAAAAAGAGGGGGAAAACTCAACTTTTGTAGCCGCAACCGCTGCATTATTGCTGGCTCAGAATAAATCACGCCCGCGTGTGTTGTTGTATTTGTCCCCATTCATCATGTTCGTTGGTGGTGACAGAGACAAGTCCAATTGCAGCAATGGGGAGGAGGAGGAGGACGACGACGATGGCGACGGCGACGGCGACGGCGACGACGCTGTTGCAGTACGTACATAATCACCAGAGCGAGACAGAGTGACGCATCTTCCTCGCCTAGAAACAGTCAAATACTCCAAGCTCGCTCGCTCGCTCGCTCTGCCTCCTACTTGACGCGATAGCTTTGAATAACACTGCTCATAACACACGTTGACATTCTGCGTGTAGTCACAGCAAACAAACCCACTCAAAGTATGCGCACTTGATGCCTTATTATGTGGACTGCATAACACACACGCTGTACACGAGTGAATGTCTTGTTTTGAAGCCTGCGGAAATGAGTCACTGGAGGGGAGTTCGAAGTGTTGGAGCAGCAGCAACAAAAATAAATAAATCTATCTCTGGGCTAAATCCACCTCGGTGCACTGTGTCACTCAAAGAAAGAGCGTGGTCAACGGGCGCGGACACCGTGTGAGGCACCTCCGTGTCGTCATCGTGACTCACACTGTGCATCAATGCACGAAACGCTTTAAGACGTAGGAAAAAACCTCTCGGCGGCAACAGATTTACTACGCGCAAAAGTTCACGGCTGCTCGTAGGTGGGGGTGGTGAAATTCTAGCATTTCATGTTGTTAATCATAACTGCGAGCCAATTGAGACAAACGAGAATGATCCCATCTAAGCCCAGCAGACGACAGAAGAAAGAAAGAAAGATACAAAAAGACCCCTTCCACTTTCAGGATAACGACGCAGACGGAGCACATACGAAGTGAAATCTAGGCGTGGCCTCGGCCAGGTCTCAGCTGACTGACAAAAAGGGTTACTGGAGGAGGAGGAAAGCTTTCTCGCCGAGGACGACGGCTGCTCTGCTGGCGGCCTGACCTCGTGCTGGCTGCAGCGGTGTGCATATTGTAAAGGACGTAGCCAAATTTTGCTCCTGCCTCCTGCTGCAATTTTGCAGTCCCTGCTCGGGCGGCAGCGGATTAGGGGGCCCTTCTGATTCGCGGCCTCGACTCCGTCGAGTTCCTTAACATGCGAATGATCTCTGCCGAGCTAATTTGCACAATGCGGCGGTGAATTTTAAGCGGGAGTAACAAGTAGGACCGAAGCCTTGTAGGGTTTCGGGAAAAAAAAGGCTCTGCTGCAACTGCTGCGCAAAGGCCTGAGGGCAGTCGCAAAGGCCAGGCCCTGACCTTGAAAAGATATAAAAGAGGGGGAGCTGCAAGAGAGAAACTGTTTCGGCCCGCTTTTACTCGAATGGGGCACGCACGCAAGGTCGATAAAAAGGAGAGCAATCAGTTTATAAGGGGTCCGGGATCCCATCGATCTTGGGCGTCAAAAAAAAAGCCCCCCCCCAAAGGAGTGTCTTCGTTGTTGCACCAGACAAATCATTGCTCTTTTCCATGTCCGTCCCAGGATTGCAGCAAGTCCGTCCATATTGGAAAAACTTGTGACACATTCTCACCTCTGAGCTTGGGCTCAGCAGCTACAGCAGGACTAATCTCTTGGGCAACGGATCAGTGCTGTCCGTCTGCGTAATACAGTGCATGTGTGTGTATAATGCAGCAGCAAAGGAGACATGTTTGACAAAAAGGGTCTCCTAAAGCAAACACTGCGCAAAAAACCCCGTGAGAATGCACCGTGAAAGCGTGCACTTAGCAGGGCCATTGTGCTCCTGGATGCAAGTGTCTGTGCTATATCGATTGGGGCCCGAGTAGCGTGGTGACTTGCACAGACGTAGGAATGTTTCTTCCTTCCTCAACATGTCCACTCGAGGGCTGCATCAGTGTCCAACAACTTCTCTGCCCCGCCCGTCATCAAAGCTGCGTAGATTGAATTTGTACCCGAAACCCAAGATGCGGGCTTAATCCCCCGCTATAACCTTGGGCAGCGTCTTCACCTCCTTTTCCCCCCGCTGTAGTAGACAGCAACGTGCTTTATCAGAATAATCCCCTAAGCTCGGGGCGCGATGGCGGCTGTCAAAGTTTTGCATAGTACAGACTTGTGCTTATGCGCAGCAATGCAAAAAGTGTAGCTGCGGCTACTGTTTGTGGTTGACTGCCCAAGGACAGTGGCAATGCCTCGTTTCCAGGAGCACGCTGAGTCCACCACAAAAGATTGCTGTCCAAACAAATATGTCCTAAGCCAGCCCGACTTCCAGGCAGTGCAGCGACTTTCTGATCAGCGCGATGGTGAAATGTCCTCGTTGCCGAGAGGACAGGACTTTCAGGCCCAGTACAAGTGGTTCCTTCCAGGTGCAGGCAGGAAAAACGTCCTCCTTTCTCCCTGGAGACAGCTTCACCATTAATCCACCCATGGCGCTCGCCGAGATGCTTTATCGGATAACATAAAATCGTCATTTTTTATAGGTAGCTAAAGTGTACAATAATGCAGTCAGATCGTTAGTAAGCAAATGTCAGATTGCCGCAGCTGAGCTGAATCATCGGCGTCCTAAACTCTCACTTGGATTGTTATGCAGCTCGGCAGGTGAAATCACCAGTAAACGCCGTCATATCAGCACATCTGCTCACTCCTTCTGATGAAGTCTGTAGCAACTGTGACGCCGGCGGAGATATTGGCAATGCTTCACCCAGGAGCAGACCCACCCACCCACCCACCTTTGGCAACCCCCGTGCAGAGAGTGCGAATGACAATGATCTGAAAGTCAGTCAAGGTGCGCCTCCCTACCTGGAGATTTTCGTCCTGAAGGCATGATCCTCGTCCGGGACGAAGTCGCCGCCGACTGTGACGAGCGGCCGACCGTCCTGCTCCTCAAGGATTGTAACGTGGTGTCCGTGGGGCCGCGCCGCCTCCCCCTCCTCGGTCTGCATGGCTAACTTCTCACCCGCCCGGTTAATCTACGCCAGTCGCTGGTGGTCGAATCCGCCGCCGTGGCGATCCTCGCGGCCGCCGCACGTCCGCCGCCGCGTCATTGCACGCGTGGGGCCTTTCCTCCGGCCCGACAACAGCGAGTTTCCGCCCGGTGCCGTCGAGATTTCCGTCGTATTCCTCCGTAGGGAACGCGTTCCTGGTGCTTGGCGGCGAGCACCGGGGCTCGTATTCTCTGCTGCTTCTAGCCCCGGCGAAGGCGGCGCCACTCACTCAGCTCGACTCAGCCTTGCCCAGGCTCAGGCTCTGGTCCAGGTTGCGGCTCAGGCTGAAGCTCAGGTTGAGGCTGAGGCTCACCTCTCTTGACTCTCACTCCTCGACGCGAGGAAAGTAAGGAGCCGAGCCGAAAATCTCCCCCTGCCAACTCGATGACTTCTTTTCCCTACTGCCGGGCGCCGGCCGGAACCCAGGAGTACGAGCTCTCCCTGGCCTCCCTCAGCTTGAGCGATCGAGAGAGTGAGAGAGAGCAGCTCGAGCGCGCCTTCACCGTCGCCGCAGTTGCTGTCGTCGTCGTCGTCGTCGTCGTCGTCGTCGTCGTCGTCGCCGTCGTATTATTTGCTGCGACTGCTGCTGCTACTGCGACTGCTGCTGCACTGCACGACTGCACTGCACAGTCGCCGACGGCTCGGCCCGTCGTGGCCCGTCCCGGTGCGGCCCGACCTGGCCCTGATCCCCTTGATGCTCGCCTCAAAGAGGCGACACGCGAGGCACGCGAGTGACTCGGCCGGCGCAATCGAGTTGCATAACGTTGATGAAATGATCAAGTGGACGCCTGCGTTCAGCTCGGTCCCGACTCAACAGTCAACGCTAATGCAGCAAAATGAGCTCACGAACAAAATGTCACCACTTAAGTTATTTTTCTTTAAATGGCACGAAGAAGAAAAAAAATCCGCCAAGCGTCGTATTTTTGTTATTGTCCAGGGAAAGACAGACCTTTTTTTTACACAATTGGGCGAGAAAAGCTCGAAAAAAAGGATGCCGGCGCAGGGCCCAAGACGAACTTCAGGCGTGAGGAGGAGGCCTCACGTTTCTCGGAGTCCCGGCACGTGTCAGGAGCGTGACGATCGTGCCATTTTGGGGTGCGTTGAGTAAAAACTCCGAGTGAAGAATTTGTCTGATTACGAGAGTTATGCGACGAGGAATTTCCCTCGCCCCCGCAAATCGCCCCTCTCCAGACTCGCTAAAAGCTCTTTTTTTATTTCCAGACTTCAGTCGGCCTCGTAGGTAAACGCCAATACATTTCTTTTTATCTCTTCCATGTTTCTTTCAGACTGCTGAAGTCTTCATCTATTTGCTGCACACCACAGGGTGTAGGTTGGAGGACGAGCAAAAAAAACCGAAAAAATTGTGGGAAGATTTTGGCCCCGGCGCAGAAGTAACAGCTGAACTAAATGTTCGTCACCTCATGAATATGCACGAGCGTGGAAGAACTTAATTTGGCACAAATAGTCCTCGCTCTCCAGGATTCCCAATCCTTTTCCCGCAGACACCAAGTTACGTGCGCAAAGTTGCGTCCAAGATGATCTCAGGGGTGTCGCCAAAAGCAAAAAGGTTCTTTGTCAGAAGTGGGATTCGAACCCACGCCCACAGAAGTGGACTGCGACCTGAACGCAGCGCCTTAGACCACTCGGCCATCCTGACTGCGTGACAACGGTGCCAACACTCTTGCAGCTGCTTCTAAGAGCTCATTGGACAAACTCTCACCAGTAGTCTTCTTGCGACTCTTGCCGGTAGGTGGCGCTGGCCTCGTTGGCGTCAAAACGCCAGTGCTGCCATCTGGCCAGCAAAAATGACGAGGCCGTGTGTGGCAAATTTGGAGGTTGCGGGAGTGTCTGCCAAAGATGGTTGCGCACGACAACAACACTCGCCACCGCTGCACTGAGGAGTCGACGCTTTGCAAACCGACGAAGTCGATGAACCTGGTCGGGTCCTCCTTAGTGAAGTAGTACAGGACGACGGAGATAATATTGATTGGCTGGTAGACACGGTCAGCGAGCGCCCGTCATGACAGCCCACGGCGAAGGTGGCTTCCTGCGACTCCTGGCCGACTCAGAGGGGATCACGGCTTCGCGGGGTCCACAGAATAGGCCAGATTACATGAAGGCGGAGTCGCTCTACGCTGGGGCCAGATTCATCATGGAGTGTTGTGAGTAGGACAAAAAAGACCCTGGGTACCTGACGAGAGGATACGGCATTAGCATCGTGCACAATAATAAGTAGGGGGGTGGGGGGACCTCCATCAAGGTTCAGATCATAAGGACCAAGTGGTCGTAGTTGCCTTAGCACAGCTTAGCGGGTACTGCCTCGTCCCTAAATCGCCGACTTCATTGCAGGTGCCAAGCTCAACGTGGAGTGCCTGACCACAGCAACGGCCGCCGCCCTCTTCCACAAGTTCTTCAAGGTCGCCAAAAAGGAAAATCATGATCAATACGTGAGCTTCTTCAACGAAAAGTTCTTTTTCTCCTTCTTTTGCTCACGGTGCTGCTTCCGTCTAGCTCATCGCCGCTGCCTGCATTTATCTCTCTGGCAAGCTTGAGGAAAACAGCCAGCTCAAGATCCGGGACCTGATAAACGTGGCACACACTACGCTCCACAGGAACGCGGAACCAATGGGGCTGGACACTGAGTATTACAACATGCGCGACGTCATCTGTCAGGCGGAGCTGCTCGTCCTCAGAATGGTCAAGTTCGAGGTACTGCGATGCTAAGACCAACTCTCCTCATGCGCACGCGCCTGTCTACAAAGTCTGTTGCTCTAGACTCGATTCGACCACCCTCACAAATATCTCCTGCACCATTTGCGTTCGCTCAAGTTCTGGATGAGCGAGGACGTGTGGCGACGCTATCCCATAGGGCGGACGTCGTGGGCAATCCTGCAAGACTTCTACCACCACTCACGGGCCTTGGACGTACGCGGCGAAACGGTCAGCCTCGCGTGCATCTTCATCGCGCTGCAGACCTACGGCATCCAGGTGCCCTACACCGCCCATGACGGGACCAACAATCAGTGGTTTAATGTGAGTTCTCTCCGTGCCCCAGTCCCAAAGATTCACTGACTTTTTTCTTTCAAACAATGAATTTGTGACGCAACATTTTAGGCGTTCGCTCCACTGTTGACCAGCGACGAGCTGTGGGACGCGAAGGCGCTCATTATGGAGGTGTACAACGACAATGCCCGCCACTTCGGCCAGGCCGGCGAGGCATGAGTGAAGCGACAGGGACAATTTATGTCACGAGCCGGTGCTGCGCAGAGGAGGCGTCAGCCTTTGTTCTGCTGATCATCGTACAAACTCCATCAGAGAAAAACTCGCTGCTCGCTGCCTTCAGACATGGTGACGGTGTACGGAAACAAGTACCGGATGTCAGAAAAGTTCGTCCACACTTCCCTTTTTTTCTGATTTCTACTTTTCTTTTTGTATTTTCATATGACAACGTTAAGCCTTTCATTTATATAAAATATAAAAAGGTTCGGTTAAGACTATTAACAGATATCTGCCAAGCTCAGTTGACTAAGAGCCGATTCTGGAACTTACACTTGGGCTTTGTTGCGTAGGGTCAAATCAGAGAGATGAAGTAAAAGACTTTTTGAAAAAAGTCAAGTTTAGAGATCTTAGAAGAAAAGATCCTGAGGCGGTTTGGGACAGGACACGCCGACCGGAATCTCGAATGACTTCGGGGTGGCCCGAAGCGCAGTCTATCAGTCCAAGGCTTGATTTGACAGCACCGGTAGCCACTCGACTCGTCCTCGGTCTGGAAGACGTCTATCAGTTCGGACGCCGGCCTTGGCGAAGGCCTGGAAAGCTGACGTTACCAATGACCCTCGAAGAGACAAATTCGTCCACAGTCTTGCTTCTGACCACAACATCGTTGAGTCCACAATGGGGACATTGTGAAAAAGAACTTTCATGTGACCTCGTAGCAGTCTATGAATTCAGTGATGGAAAAAAGTTCCCAGTCAGTACCGTGATCAATCGTCAGAGCTCCACATACCTCGCCGAGAAGCCGGAGGCCAACACGAAGATGCCAAAGTCCATGAATCACGTTAGGCCACGATGCTTGCTCTCCCGATCATGTCCTGCGTCCAGTCCAGATCGAGGACAACCTCAATAGCAAAGAATACTCCACGGTCTTGGCTGACTTTTTTATCTGTATATATATAAAAGGACAGGCTCGTATGTACGTGTGTGCGTGTGTCTGTCCGCGGCTGGTTTCTGCCATCTCGCGGCTGATGGGCCCTTTGGCGGCTGGTTTTGACCCATCATTCTTGTGGCGGTGGATTTTTGCGGCAGCTCGCGGCAGTTTTTGGTCTTGGCGGCTGACTTTGGCGGCTGATTTTGGTCATTTTTCGATACATTGTTGAGCGCGGAGCGCGTGTTGACAGCGAAGTGCGTGGCAGACAGACAGACAGACAGACGGACAGACAGACAGACAGACAGACAGACAGACAGACACATGCACAGCGCTTTTCATTTTTCCCTCCCCAGCAAAGAGGGCAGCGCGTAAGCACTAGTTTCTCTTAAATGGCTAATTTTAAATTTTTTGCAGGCTTTGTGACTGAAATGTTTGTGCAGTCAAACGTTTCGTACATCCTGTGGATGGAGTAACCCGGAGTCCAAAAAACACGTTTTCGTGCACTCGGACAAGAAGACGCTCTTGTAAAGCACCGTTTGTGCAAATAAAAAGTGAATAGAAGCGTGTGTATTCGTTCAATCTTGCTTGTGGTGAACTCTTATTGTCGTAGGCTGGCCTTAGTCAAGTGAAGTCATACTTCCTAGCGCAGCCCACTGTTTTCTCCCATGATGAGCGTTCTCCAGGACTGGGGCAAGAAGCTCATTCGCTCAGCAGCTGAGCTGTCAGTCAGCACCGCTCCCCTGGACTCGTACAAGAGAGGCAACACTGTCGTGACGTCAAGGGCTACACTAAGGTTTGGAGGTACGTCAGTCTTACGACGACTTCATGTTCGTTTCCGTGAAGACTAATGGTGCGTCTTACCTCCGGTAGAGACCGCAGTGCACCATGACTACCAACTATGACCTCCTGGGCGACAGCAGCGCCTTCAGCGACAGCAGCAGCTCCGACGACGACGCGATGACTTCGTCGTCCAGAAAGCTGGACCTGTCCTTCCATGCACTCGAGGACGCGGAACTTGACCACAACCTCTTGGAGCTGCAGGCCGGCACGGACGGTTGCAAGCTCAACAAGCTATTGCTCTACAACAACCGCCTAAAGCTGTTCTCGCCTGTGATTGCGTCTTTCGCCTCCATCACTGTACTTGATCTGAGCAACAATTTGCTAGAAGAATTACCTGATTATATTAACAATCTGAGCGGCTTAACCCAACTCTTCCTGAGGAACAATCTCTTGGGTGATGACTCTTTGCCCAAGTCCCTGTCAGGCCTTGCTTCCAGACTGACTCACCTCAACTTGTCAGGCAACAGACTCACAGCCATCTCCAAACAGATCCTTGAGCTGACTGCGCTCAGGAACTTCTTCATAGGAGGCAACCGAATTCAGGTAACCAGGGTTGTGCCCGACTCACAACATTAATGGCATTGTAATGACAATGTGTATTCTCCAGGAAGTTTCGACAGGGATCCAGAACTTGAAGCGCTTACGAGTGCTGTACCTTGGAGGCAACCAGTTGCGCTCTTTACCAACACAGATCTGCCGCTTGCGCCACCTGCACGCCCTCATCTTGTGCGACAACAGACTCGAGTCTCTCCCGGACTCCATCTGCGCCCTGGCCAAGCTGGAGTGCTTGCAGCTGCATCACAACAGGCTCACCACGATCCCCTATGGCCTTGTGCACCTACGAAGCCTCAGTGAGCTCAGCCTACGGGACAACCCCTTGGTAGTGCGTTTCGTGCGAGAGATGACGTACAAGCCGTCGTCGCTCCTCGAGCTGTCGGCCAAAGTGGTGACTGTACATAGGCTCCACTACGAAGCAGACGGCCTCCCCCTCAGCCTCCAACACTACCTGCGCTCCTCGCACCACTGCGTCAATCCCAGTTGCCGCGGAGTTTACTTCGACACAAAAGTGGAGCACATCAAGTTCGTCGACTTCTGTGGCAAGTACAAGATCCCACTGATGCAGTACCTCTGCTCATCCAGCTGCCGAGCCGACAGACCTGCGGTCACCGTGCCACCGAGGGCGGAGGAGGCCAGGGAAGTCGAGAAGATGAGGAGGGTCTTGTTGGGATGAGTAGGAACAATTAAAGGAAATATACAATGTGCGAGCTACAAAAAATAAGAGACTCCTCCAGACACTTGGTCAAGTCGAGAACAGATGTTTATTGCCGTCGAAAGTGTCGATGCGTCCTTCGCGCGCAAGAAGATGCAGGAGGAGCGCGCTGCTTTCATCCCCTAAAGACTAGTGAATAATCCCTCTCTCCTCGTGTGATCCTAGAACAGTCCGTTAAGAGTTGTAGCAAGACCGCCCAGACCCATCCTGCAAGCCCACTCGTAGCTCTTGTCGCAGAACGAGTTGTACAGCTGGCCTGCCAGTGAGTCCTCGTTTCTGAACATGGCCGGCATGGGCATCCTCAGCAGCCCCTTTCGCTTCTGCTCCCAGGTACGCCCGCTTTCCGCGTCCTCCTGGATCGTGGCCTCATCCGCGTCCCACAGCAGCCCGTTCAGCATGGAGACGAAGGCGGCGCGGTCCTCGTCGACCCAATCAGTGAGGGCGCGGCCGGAGACTGCTGCAAAGAAATCAAGAAAAATAACACAAGCACCAAACCCACGTTACAGTAAAAAATCTCGATGGAGGCGGTTGACGGGAAACATTGCTACATCAAAGTTCGACTGTACGTGCCGTCGACGCAACGCTGGTCGGCAGTCATTTCAGACCTGGTTCGGGTTTCTCGTGGACGTAGTCTTGTCCATGCTGGGGCGCCTCCACTGCTTCGCCGTAGTCGATGGTCAAGCAACTGCAGGACCCCAGGAAGACAAGGACAAGGACAAGTGCCACATGTTGGCGTTCCATGACGACTCCTGCTCTTTCGGAGAATCTGTCTGCGACTGAGCGAACTGTGGACGCACTTGCACCCTTTGTACCTTCCGAAGATGAAACTTTCTCCCCCTTTCCATCTTTTTGCTGTGGCTGATCATGACGCAGGACTACATACGCCGGACGCATGTGCACGTTGCATGCGTTGATGCCAGTCTCAATGAGGAGAAAACGCAATTTTTCTTATAATCTTTCTGCTCTCATGTTCTACCTGTCCTGAGATAAATTGCCTGTGGAAAATCTTCTGGGTTGGTGAAATCAGGGCCACGCAGCTTACTTCATACGAGTGGTGGACGTGACTGGTGGAGTCGCTCCTGTCACCGACGATCCAGTGGAAGAAGATCTATAATGTGACTTGCAGTAATGGTCCTAACTCATACGACGTGCACAAAAACATTCACGTCACATTGGGACTTCACCATGTATTACGCGTACAAATACACAAGTTTCACTTGCCGGGGCTTTGAATTTAGCATTGATGTTGACATACATGTAACAAAACATTCAATGACGTTCAAGTAGCACTCATCCATGCAGAATGGGCTTCTTGGACAAGATGTTGGGCATGGCGCCGCCTTGGGCAATTGTGACCCCGGAGAGAAGTTTGTTCAACTCGTCATCGTTGCGGGATTTGGCCGGGGAGCGATCAGTCTTGTCTTCTTTTCCGAGAATGGAATCTTCATGGATGAAATCTTGAAGAAGTGTTCATTCAGGAAAGTACCCATCACTGACGCTTCTTTCGGCTATATCTCCAGTTCTATATACTTGCGAGTAGACTTGACGACGGACATGGGGATCTCGAGCATCTCGATCCCTGAGGAGAGGCAAGCATTTTCGAGTTCAGCCTCTATCCGGACATCCCCAGTAGTAATTGTAGTCTCTGCCGGATACAATGCGCAGAACAAGGACCAAAGTACTCGTGCTATCCACCTAATCTGTCAACAATTCATGGAGAGGCAGCCGAGTCCTGCAATAGTATAAATTGAGCCACCGTCAGCGAAGCATTGCTGTAGTCCAGATTGATCTTGACGTTGCGACGGTTCCCGTTACTCACCATGCCTCGTAAGCAAGTGGGCAAGAAGGTTGCCAAGGAGGATTCCCCTCCACAAGAGAACACCGAAGATGCTTCTTCGTCACCGGCCAAGAAGATCTCCAAATCCAAGGGTCGCGATGGCAAGGGCAAGCCCAAGCGCAAGAAGGAGTCTTACGCCTTGTATATCTACAAGGTGCTTAAGCAAGTCCACCCCGATACGGGCGTCTCCTCCAAGGCGATGAGTATCATGAACTCCTTCGTCAATGACATCTTCGAGCGCATTGCAGCCGAGGCGTCGCGCCTAGCTCAGTACAACAGGAAGAACACAATTTCCTCGAGGGAGATCCAGACCGCCGTCCGCCTCCTGTTGCCGGGTGAGCTGGCCAAGCACGCAGTCTCCGAGGGGACGAAAGCAGTGACTAAGTATACCTCCACCAAGTAGGTGTATATATTGCTTCATGGCTAAATAAAGTATATATTTCAGAACAACTTTGTGTCGTAGTAGATGGCGGTAACTACGGGCAGTTAGTTTTCATATAGGTTTAAACTCATTAAGTAAAACAGTACTACGCAGCAAACTCAGATATGCAGTATCTGCACAATGCTTAAATTATTCTAATGGCCCTTGTGAGACTAGCCCCTTTGACACTACTGTTACGTTTTTAAGTTCAATGATTCTTAGCTCAACGTTTTTGAGCTTCACGATGTCAGTCTCAGCCACGTCATAAACATTAGTAAGAAGATAGAGGGCAACACCGACTGAGAACTTGGGCTGATTGCATAAACTCTTTCGCTCTTTAAAAAGTTAATGCTTTGCATCAAGCCACCTGAACACCCAGGGAAACATTGAATAGTCCATCGGTATCATGACAAATCAGCATAGTTAATATGATTAGAAACTAGTCCTTCTTTTCCTGCGCTCTAAGGTTTAAGATCGCTCTCCAGACCCGGAGCTCCGGACCAGCACGCAGCCCAAGACGACGAAGGTCCTCCTTCGTGAGGAGGAGGCACACGTCGGTGAAAGTCAGTTCCTCGTCCACAAACTGCAACATGAAATGCATGCAACACGTTCCGTTTGTTCTTAGTCTGCACTTACTCTTTGTATGGCATCTTCGTTCAAGTCGTGTCTTCTCAACCACTGAACCAGCTCGGGATCGGCCTTCATCTTATTGGTGGCTGTTGCAGGATTGCTGCAGCTGGAAACAAGTATGTTCTGGGTGAGTAACGGAGATTCACGACCTGCTGTCGCAATTTTTGCTGCAATTGCAATTACCCTGGTCGCTCGTACGTGCACATGACGCCGCCGCCGCTTCCTCTCTGAATAGGCTGGGACAGTGCCTGAAAGTGTAGTCTCTGCTCCGCCAAATTGTGTCGGAGGAGGTCTTGGTAGTTCTGCTGCATCTCGAGAAGCTGCCGGAGGAGTCTTGAATTCTCCTCACGGAGGGTTTGGAGCTGATGATAATGCTGGTGCAGCTGGTGGGCATTGACTACAGCTCCGCCAGCAGAGTTGACTGTAGATACGCCAGAGGTTGATGCGCCTAAAGTTGATTATTAGCATGAACTCACCCTGTACATGCGTTCCTACCGACCCTTTGTAACTTTACCGTCGGGATCAAGTACTTGGTTTTCCGGGGGTGCAGCCGCAGCTACCTGCCGGAGACCCTCAGCAGGGATTCCTTCTGGCGGGTTGGCCAGGTGCTCACCAAGCTCTGGAGACAAGACCGTGATGGCGGCTTGGACGGCGCTCCGAACTAAATTGTCCAGGGCAAACATCCAGTGAGGTTTGATGCTATGAGAGCGCAGAATGGAGTTCACTGCGTCCTAAAGGTTAAAAGAGTCAAAACGTCACACTTTATCCCTAACAGATTCAAACAGTGCTCAGATACTCCGTCAAGGTCAAGAACCTGAAATACGTAGAGGGCCATGGATATCTGGTTGATTTTCACTCCATCGTAATCCAACTCCTCCTTGAGCTTATACAGAGCAATCTCTAATGGCATCCGGTTTTGTTCTGGGATGAATCCTCGTAATCCATCCATGAGAATCTGCAGGTGACTCTGGAATGGATGTTGGGTGTACCCGTGAACTAAACTCATGATCAGAGCACCGAGCGGTCTACCTGGCATAGGCTTGTTTCTCCTATGTCCTTGACGAGCAGCAAGTGCCACTGCTTGCAGATGGCCATCTTGTCATGCTGAAGCACCTTGACGAGAGTGGCCCGTCGCTGCGAGTCCTTCTTCAGCAAATAGAAGCCGTCGTCGGTGCAGCTGGAGCTGCCATCGCATTCTCCACCAGAAGAAGACACACGTAGGAGGCCACCACCACCAGAGTCCAACACCTCGGGCGAGAGTAGCCCTCCTGAGGAGGACCTCCTGGCGTCGATCGACGTCGAATCAGGTAGCAGGGGATCTTCGATTTGGTCTGTCGGCGTCAACACGTGCTGCTGCTGCTGCGGGGACGAGACCGACGGGGTGATCTGAGGCGATAAGTTGCTGCCACTGAAAGGCGAGAGAAAAAACAGTACTTATTACCCAACAACCTCACGTTATTTCATGGTTATTGCGTGCATGTTCTTTGTCCAGCGTGCAAGTTAAAAATAAACATTCGCATAACACATTTACAATGTGTACGTATGCTTCAAGGTCAAGTGTGGTCAGTGATTTTCCATCACCGCGGCTACTGAATCTAATTCTTCCTCCCCCTCACTTAAAGTGATACCTGTCATGCCTCGTTTCCCATGCTGGGTCGAGACTTGTCTTTCTGGGGGACTCCAGCAATCTGCAAAGGTTTACAAAGACCTGTTAATTTTGGCTGAAGCAAGACTCTCACCTGCTGGTGGAATTGCTGTCTCCGTGAATTTTAGCTTCAGGCATAGATCCGCAACGGAGGAACAGGCAGCGATCAGTTTTGTACTTGAGTAACACCGGATGCCTTAACAGCAAAAGCAGAGCAGTGATAGTGAATAAGTGATCCAAAAACCACGATGGGGAAGGTAACTCAGGCGGTGACAAAGGAGCAAGAGCAACCAGCATTAAAACGTTTCTTGCTTAAGATGTTAGCAGCAAACGTTCATACTTGGTCACCACCGTGTTTGCCAACGCGTGCACACAGTCGTAATATGGTGTTGGTGGGTAACCCCGATTGTGACCCCTACCTGGAGTCGACCTCGGGAGAAGTTGGCAGCTTGTTCTGGATCCTGTTGGCCGGCACCGAGACGCTGCGGGTGTAGTCGGGCTGACTCATGTTCAGACGAGCACTCATCTTCTTTTTCTTGGACATGCTGAGGACAGAGGGACATGAAAAATTAGATTTTTGATCGTTTAGCCCTCATCTACAGCAGCAATCTTACTCTGTGATGAATGGATCTTCCAAAAGCTCTGCAGCGACGGATCTCTTCTCCGGATCCGGTTCGAAGCAGCGCAATATGAACTGTTGAGCTCTCTCCGACAGCTCCTCCGGGACTTCCGGATGCATCTTGTAGTAGCCGACCTTGAACATGGCAGCCTCAGGAGACCCCAACTCGATGAAGGGTGGCTTTGAAGTTGCCATTTCAACGACAGTGCACCCAAAAGACCTAGGAGATCACAGTCAGCAACTCTTCCCAACACTCTTCCAAACAATGGAATGTTGAAGTCGTGAAATGTCTTCAACAATAACAACTTATATCTCACCGTGTTCCTCGCCACAACTCCTTGAATAGCAGCTTAAAACATACGTAGCACAAGTGAGACTTAAAGGACAGCATTTCATATGCACATCGTATGCAGCACACATCTAACTATGTACTACGAATAGTATTGAGCGCTAGGAGTAGGACCCAAAATACGGCATAAATGGCTCACCAAATGTCAGCTGGAGCTCCGTATCCTCTCTGGCCTTTGTCAATGACTTCAGGAGCCATGTACTGAAGAGTTCCGGTGAACGTTTCTGTATTGGGACAAAGACCGGCCAACCTTTTGGAAGTGCCAAAGTCGGATATCTTCACCACGCCACTGTACGTATTCACCAAGACGTTGTCCCCTAGAAAAGGCAAATCGCAATTCAGTGCTCAAGTTCGAGCTTTAACTGGAAGCTGTGTTTTCTCTTCTCACCTTTGATATCTCGGTGGACGATTTTCTGATCGTGTAAATACTTGAGTCCTTCGAGCATCTGCTTTGAGTAGAATGCGATAGTTGCTTCATTGCCTTTCAAAGGGCCCCATTTAGACCGGAGAAGTGCAGACAAGGAACCACCTGGTACCTGCAAGACAACAGCACAAATCTCAGCATTGCCCCAGCTTATTCACAGCTTGAACACCATTTGCACAGCTCCACGTGAACGCACCTGCTCCATAATTATCTTAAACAGGCCATCCTCGGAAAGAGATCCGTGATATTGGACGATGTTTCTGTGTCTCAGCTGCGAGTGAAGCTTGATCTCTTCATGCAAAGGCTGTACATCTCCCAAGTTGCGCTCTGGAACTTCCTTCACGGCTAGCCTAACCTGAAAATTTTGTGTCATGTTGTACAATACCAAGAACCTGAACAGGCAACGATTCTCGCGAAGTCCATTTTCAAGTGGCGGTAAGCTTACTTGAGTATTCAGATCTCTTGCTGCGTAGACGACACCATAAGTCCCACGGCCTAGGATCACGTGTCGGCCAGAATCGTCCAGCTCATACTCAAACTAAAAAGATGTGGGCAAGAACAACGCTATTGCCTCGGGGAGGAAGTTATGAACACTTACAGCAATTGGACCAGTGTCCAACTCAGTATCTAAATCTGCGATCATGCCTTCTTCGTCTTTAGTGATCTTCAGAACAAGGTCAAAAAATCGCTGACGCCACAATGTGGACGGGAAGTACATCTGGAAGTCGTCGGAATGGACGTACAAGAATAGGCAACGGTCGTCCCTTTTGTAGTTCCTGGAAGAAGAGTCGATTTCAAGCGCCATAGACAAATAAGTTGATCGTGGCCTATGTGAGAAGACTTACGTGACCGTTTTGATCATGGGAGCAGTAAAGAGCCACTCGTGTACTTGCTTGCACTTGTTATTGGTAGTCTTTTCTTTCAGACACTTCAGACAGAGATTCCAGATGCGTAGAGAGTTTTCTTCAGGATCCATATTCACAGTTACAAAGCTTGGCATGTAAACTTTGGATGGCTCCCAGATGAGTATCTACAATGCATCAACGAGGGGTGCGCGTGTAAGTTATGAGAGGTTGGAGGAGGCAGCAAGTTGGCATGAGGTATTACACGACGACATGATATCAGCGGCATGAGCAAGGATCAGTACCACAGTGAGTGACCTCCATGGATTTGCCTTACCGGGAATCGAATGGAGTCAGCGGGTTTTTCTTCGCAGGCGTCAGACAAGTACTCTTCCCACCAGCGAAAGATTTGTTGTTCCTCGATCTGCCGGTCCGCGGGATCATTGTCGCTCTTCTTGCGAAATCGCGATATGAGAGTGATGTTGCCGATGGTCGACTTCAGATACCAGGTTGGTGGTTTCAGACGAAACATGCACTCGCAAGCCTAGAGAAGATTTGATGCTTTAGACTTGATCTGAACAAGGATCATCAGAGATACCTGAATTGCTTTGCTGTAATTCTCGGCAAGGACAGAAATTTCAAAGAACGTCGCTACATCCCAATAGTCCTCTAGGTTGTTCAGGCTGCCCTTCTTGCCAATCTGAAATCCAGGAGCATATACCACTAACATTCAAGGCCATTAGAGAGTGTAATGGGTACCAGGTTGTTAAGCTTCATGCCAATCCTTTGTAGCTCTTGGGAGGTAGCAAAGTCGTTGCCAGCTACCACGAGAAGGGTAGCCAAGTTGATCCCAGCATACTCGTTGGGCCGAACCTCAAATCCTCGACGATACCAATGAATGGCCTGCACAGTATTATAGATCATCGCATCTAACACGCATGAGGTCTTGTGCTGCAGACGCACCTGATTCAGACTGTCCGTGTCCGTGTAGTTTGACTCGACGAACTTGTCCTTGCAGATTCTGCCACACAAGCATATGATGTCCGGAACCTCGTTCTCCTTTTTCTCCAGCGCACGAGTGATAACTTGGTATGCTTTTTCTCGGTCTCCTTCTTTATGGCGTCTAAAATTAAAGACACGCTTGCTTTTGCGGAAACTGTCGGCACAGTAGACAATACCTGTTCAGGGCGAAGGCGTAGAGGAAAATGATGGCAGGGTTTTCAATGTAGTGCTTTCTGTTTGGGAGCGTTTTCAGATCCTGAACCAACAGCACCATGGCGTCATAGTCTTGGATCTCTCTAAAGCTGATGAGCATGTTCAACACGACGTCTCCGCTCAGAACATTTGGGTCATCAAGTCGCCGTCGCATAGCATGAAGAGCTTTGGCTAGATTTTCTCCTGTGTTGTTCTCTCGACATTTGCGCAAGTCAGACAGGAACTTCTCCTTCAAGTGGACCCTGAAGACAATACTTTAGCGACTTAACTTTCAAATTCTCTTATGACACGTACTTGGACTGAACTTCCATCTCGTTAAAGAGCTGCTTCAGCTTGGTGGACAGACTGATCTTGTCCAGCCCGGTAGACTCTGACACCATTGGAGTACTGTTGTCCGTACAAACGTGATAGGCCACAAAGCTGTAGTTGGCGCAGGACAATTTGAGTGAAAGCGTTTCTTCACGGTCGGTGTCCAAGTACAGGAGAATATTCTGCTTCATGCCGAATGACTCCCTGATGCCCAGATGGTAGAACAGAGAACTTTGCTGTACCTGGAGGTATCAGATGAGGACGACTGCGGTGTAGCATTCGCCGAAATTGACGGCAAGTTACCCGACCGGCAGCAGTAGCCAGTGGGGCGCGCCTTTCCTTAGGCACCAACTAGTACACGTTACAGTTTTTACATTTGCTCCAGATTACCATGGATGCCGAGCAAGTTCTGTACGGCAGTAGAAATTTCTGGTCAGTCACTCCACACCGGTAGGTCTAAGGTGCCTGACGAAAATGTCCCTTACCTGCACCGAGAGGTCGATTATTGCCACATCAGCGTTGTAGAACGAATCCAAGACGTTGGTCTCGCCAAAGTCCAGCCGCTCAAAATGAAGATGCTGCAATAACCATGCGTAATTACGGTGACTTGTTCAGAGATTACGTCTTCCCTGGCATTTTGCTTTACTTGTATATTGTGATGCCCGATGATCGAGCAGGCGAACTTGACCTCCTCAAACGCGAGCTTTCTCTCGGACCGTTGCTGGTCGATGACGCAAACAACTTCCATGCGAGGAGGCTTGACCGGAACGCATCCAGTGAGTCCGTGGGCGTGGCCGACCCCGGCCTGAGGCCAGCTGGTCACGGTGGTCTTGCCGCTGTTGTCGCTCCGGGAACCCAGGGAATCCGTCTGCAGAAGAGATCCACCGCTGATCATGCGAAAAGCATCATGCAGATCCTAAGGCGATACCTGATTGCCCGCAGATGCGGAGTCACTGGCGGACGGAGCTGCGCCAGTGGTATCCACCACCTCTCCGGTCCTGGCTGCCGCAGGACACGGCGACTTGCTGACTGAGGACATGAGGATATGCGGCAGGGGCGGGGGTCGCCCCGCCAATTTCCTGGTGTCCGAAGAAACGACGACGGGCCGTAGTTGATCCCAACCATTCACTCCAGCTCCACTTTGGCCGTCCTCCTCTACAATGCGGACTTGTCCATCCAAGACGTCAATGAATAAGACAGGAGTCAGGTTAGCAGAACTCCACGGGCCCTCCTGTGGTGCTGGTCGTGCACTCGCACTCGTCCGCCAAGCTGGCCATACTTTACTGAGGCAGCAGCCAGGCAACTGAAAGCGACATCAGCGGCTTCCATCAAGGATCCAGCCCGATCCACAAGCCAAGGGAGGCAAGCAGCAGGAGCCTTGTTTTCTTGAGCCAGCGCGGAGCAGCGCAGCCAGAAGCAGAGCAGCAACAGCTACAGCAGTCGCCGAGCTCAGCACGCGCTCTTCGGTTGCACACTCAGCAGCTCGAAAAAAGGGCTTAAAATTTTCGACCGGATTGGGTTTGGGGTCGGATCGGAGGCTTCCCGCTCGCTTCGCTCGGTCTTCTTCCTCGGGTAGGCCGCCCTGAGCTTCCTCCGCGTCGTTCTTGCGAATGCCCGAGGTCCCGACCGTCGTCCCGTGCTTGGCGAGGTCGTCGGCGACCATGCTCAAGGACAAGAATCAGCTGTCCTTCGAGGACAAGTGGCCGTCAATGCGGCCCACCATCCTGAAACTGCTACGCCAGGAGGCGGTGACGCGCGCCGAGTGGCACGACCTTTTCTGGCTCGTGCACTCCGTCTGTTTGTGGGACGAGAAGGGCGCGCCGAAGGTCTACGCCGCTCTCCGAGAGGTAAGCACTAAAGATTTTCCTCAACATAAACTGGACGGGTCTTGACTGATGCCGTTTCAGGACATCCTCGACTTCATCAAGCAGGCTCAGGAGAGGGTCCTCTCTCACCAGGAAGATCAGGCCCTGTTGAAAGCCTACATCGCCGAGTGGCGCAAGTTCTTCACCCAATGCGGATACCTACCTATGCCTTTCGGTCAGCTGGAGACCGCCCTACAAGGCAAGACGGCCACCAGCGTACAGAAGGGAAAGCCCGCCGAGGACAGCGTGGTGCGGAAGCTAATGCTCGACTCTTGGAACCAGAGCATCTTTTCCAACATTAAGGAGCGCTTGCAGAGCTCGGCGATGAAGCTTGTCCACAACGAGCGGAACGGCGAGGCCTTCGATTCTCAACTGGTCATTGGCGTCAGGGAGTCCTACGTAAACCTGTGCTCCAACGCCGAGGACAAACTTCAAATTTACCGGGAGAATTTTGAACGGGCATACATCGAAGCAACCGAACAGTTTTACGGCATGAAGGCGCCCGAGCAGCTGGAGCGCCACGGCGTGGAGAGCTACATGCGTTACGCAGAAGCAAAGTTAAGAGAGGAGGAACAGCGTGCGCAAAAGTATCTGGAATCATGCAGCTCATCCGTGCAGAACCTGGTAGATTCATGCGTGCGCGTACTCGTTACGGCCAACAAGGAGACCATCCTGGCCGAGTGTCCGCGCATGATTAGAGGAGATGAGACTGAGAAACTACAGCTTATGTTCAAGCTAATGGACAGAGCCCCTGATGAGGGAATATCGCCCATGCTAGAGAATCTGGAGACACACATCTACGAGAATGGTATAGCCGACATGGTCGAGTCGGCCGAGATTATCACTCAGGACTCTGAGAAATACGTAGAACGACTTCTGCTTCTTTTCAAACGGTTCTCGCGACTGGTGGCTGAAGCTTTTCGCGATGACCCTCGCTTTCTCACATCCCGTGACAAAGCGTACAAGCGCGTGGTCAATGACACGTCAGTCTTCCGTCTTGAGCTGCCTAGTGGTCGACCAGGGGGTCTTGCTAGTGCCCCCAATGGAGGTAGCCGAGCTATGC
>JAAUXU010103265.1_pt1 | contig 27546 bp, 24 predicted proteins | sample 7278151 | NCBI WGS metagenome assembly JAAUXU01 (sample SAMN14350113, study PRJNA611818) | marine sediment metagenome | isolation source: surface marine sediment (1.8m) | place: French Polynesia: Moorea | collected 2018-08
CTTGAAAGTGGTGTATGCTGACTTTTGAACTGCCCCAAAAAATGTTGGGGGTCTCTGGGCTCACCCCCAGCAGGAGTCCTGGGGTCCCTACCCCCAGAGGAGAGGAAGGGGGAGCTGAGCCCTTCTCCTAGCAAAAAAAATTGCATTTCACTACTGAAAAAGTGACCTCAAAAGACGATTTTTTTTTATTTTTTTTTGTCTTTCAAGCAGGTGTACGCTCACTTTTGCACTGCACTGTGTATAATAAGTGGGCCATGGAGTTTTAGGTAAAAACATAAAAACAAACCCTTCGTGTACCGGTTAATGTCACAATCCCCTCGTGGCCGTAAGACCGCTGTAACAAAATTTTTACTTCAAACAGACGTATGTCTTTCATTCTTTGAAGTCATACGATTTCGATCCTAAAATGCCTTCCTTGGGGCCAAATATTTGGTATCAACAATGGAATTCAAATTGTAAAGTCGAGGAAAACTTGTAATAAGACTTTCAAGGATTTGGTAATGACTTCGATTAAATTACTGGGTGTGCCATAATTTGACTTGTTTGTTTGTTGAGGGGCGCACAACAGCCCGATTGATGCGAGCCGTGTACTGAGAGTAGCCCTATTAGGCCTTTTCCCCTACCCCCAGGTGGCAAACATGTGAGAACTCAGCAAGTGATGGAGCCGTTCGGGGCGCACTCGCCTCCGAGCCCATCTTGATCTACTCTCCGTGCCATAGCCTTGGCAATGCCACCCACTCTCGTCAATCTGACAAGGCTAGCGAGGTTTGGAGGTCCGCAATTTGACTTATCAAACACATTTGACTTAAATTTTATCATGATGTATTTTGTGAATCGCTAAAGATATTAGTAATACTTCAGAGGCAAACCATTAGCTGCTATTTTTCAAAAATTATGTCCTCAGTCTTGATGCAGGCTTTGAGGTGGACACAAAAACACAAAAGGGATGATGAGAACATATGGAAGTCATATTTTTTCATCTTAGTACTTAGAAATGTCATTCTATAAGTGCAACATTGGTTTATACTAACAATGAAGAGAGTGCTTTTGTGTTTGTGCAGCATTTTCAGTTTCCTCCATCTTGTGCTTAACAATTAAATCTGCAATAGGGATTTTACTTTACTCTAGGCTGATTTTGCAGATAACCTAACTTAGTGGCCCTTCATGTCCATGCCTGGAATGTTTCAGGTCTGGCCCTACTTGCTTGGCCACTACAGGTGGAACTTCCGGAGCTCCCAGATGAATGAGTCAGACTTGAAGGCACGTGCATCCTACGAGAACAAGTTGTCAGACTGGATGGCCATAGAGGCCATTGTCAGGCAGAAGGACAAGGAGACCACGGCGGCCAACATCGCCAAGCTCAGTGGAGCAGGTATGTGAAGAACCCTTGTTCCTTGGAGCGAGCAAAACTGTTGTCATTGTAATTACCACGGAATTAATACAGTGAGCGTCAGTGTGGACAACTTGTCATGCGTGCACAGCATCAACCTGAGCAATGAGGTTTTCGAGTCCATCGATGAGCCCATCTCCAGCAGGACAGTCTCTGCGGACAAGATTTCAACCATCACTGAGGTGAGACACCCAAAGCATAAATTACTTAATTTCTCCCCAGCCACTTTATTTGCAAGATGCGTGGCTTGAGCACTTTCTGTGATATAAAGGCATCTTTTTATGATGCTGCCAGGTTATCAAGGTCTCATTTTGTCTCCAGAGGCCTTGACAGCTTTGACAATAGACAACGCCACATCTTTTCCTAGATAATGAGGTAAAGGGCATAGGTCAATCTTGAAATTAAAAGAGGATGGAAGAGTGTAATATTGTAGTAAAAGGTAGGGATCACCACTGTACAAATACTTCACCCCCATTAAAAGTTTGCGCAAAGTGATAAAGTACAAAAGTCAGCATCACAACTTCGTCACACCCTGCTATCCTTTGACCTTCTGAAACTTCTATCTTTCTATTATCCTTTCTTTCTACTTCTTGTTACAGGCAACTGAGAATTCTACCTCAAATTCAGAAAAGTCTCGCTTCGTCGCTCGGGAGAAGCTTTTGTCCACCCAAAGTGAGCCGGCAGGGGGCCGATCCAGCCGTGGAGGCAGTCACGGTGGCCATGGACAAGGATCTACAGTGGCTGCTGAAATTGCAGATGCAGAAGGAGCAGTAGCTGCTGTTGGACAGGGTGAAGGCTCTGACGACCTCAGGTTTCATGAAGAGCGGCGCAGATGTTCCGATGATGTGGGCAGGTGTGGCAGGTGGGGGAAGATACATATTGGCACCAAGATTTGGCTCATCCTTGCACTTCTGTTGACCCTTACTCAGACTCTTGTCTATCCCATAACTGCACCCTCCAAGCATAAAAACACTAGGGTGAGCACAAACAGTTTAAACCCCTCAGAGAAGCAGTTTATATGACTCAGAAGTACTGGAAATGCAGAAACCCTGATTTTTCATTGATTGTGTTTGGTTGTTGGTTATGATCAACATTTCTGTGATACGGCATACATTCTTTTGTTGATGAAACACGTTTAGTGTTTCTCTCTACATGTTTACCACTGCGCCATCATGGACAGTATGCAACAAGAGCATGAATGTTAATCAACACATATGCATTAGGCTAGGTCGAACAGGGGTAAATTTTGGAAATTCACTGATGGTGTCTGGAGTTTGTTGCATGGGCTCAAAAGATGAAGATGTAGTCACATACTTTTTAAAAGAAATTGGGTTTCCCTATGCCCAGCTTGATTTGAAATTTATGTAGTAAGCTACTGTAGTACATTTGCTGTGAAAGTAGATTGCAGCTCTGGTGGCCGTCAGAAGCTGCCCAACTGGGTGAAAATCACTGACCAAAATGCTGACATGCTCCAGCTTGTCAGAAAAATATTTTACAGCAAGTCCTGGAGAAAAAAATCACAACTTATTTTATAGTATTGTGCAAATTTAAATGCATTTGGGCATAGCTAAAACTCCTTTTCTTCACTTTCATATGACCACAAAGTCTTCAAATGGGATGTGGTCACAAATTTTGGGGCACCCATGGGGAATTCGAATTTTCGACCTAGCCCAATATGCATATATTAATTTGGTGTTGCATAAAGGTGCATATATTAATAGTTTTTTCTTTCAAGGCTCAATGATGACAATATGAAGTCTGTGGACCAACAGCCAGCACCGGAAAATGGACTTGTGCTCCCTCCAGATGAAGGAATCATTGGAGATGATGAAGAACACCAAGGCAGTGGAGGTGAAGAGGGAGGTGCTGGAGTCGTGTGCAAGTGAGTTTGTCATACATGAAATCTGACATTGACTGCATATCTTGCATTATCTGTACATCAATACTGCATATTCCGTACTTTCACTGTGCAAGTTACACTTAGTGTTCTAACATGGTGCATCCCCATATACCCAGCTGCACATACAAGTCCACAATTATTTGCCGTGGAAATTATTGTTTCAAAAGTATTTATAGCATCAGGAAATTCTTAAACTTCTCATAATTTTGAGAAAAATCTGTGTGGTTCTAGTCGATTTTGTGATGCCAATGTTCGGTTCATCACGAGGATCACTCGTATGCCTCAAAGTGCCCAAGTACATGGAGAAACTTCGGGAGATTTTTTGACAACCTCAACATGATGTAGAATTTAATGGTAGCGATGCACTACATCAAATTAATGACCATGAGGCAACCTTTTCGTGTCTTTTCACATTAGGTGCTCTTCAATCAAATTTGGCTGTTACAAAGTAGGTCCCTCTAGGTGATCTTATGTCTCAGTGTTAGAATGAATGATTTTAGGCTCATGATCCACACCTAAACAGTTCAGTGCACCTGATTTCTCCACACTAGAATGACTTACAAGTGAGAATCTTTTTCCCCCATCCGGTAAAAAAGTGACCATGTGCCAGAGTACGTATGTATGTACCTATGCGTTATATTACATTTTCAGGGTGACTACTCCTAGTGTGGACAGTGGCCACCCTGAGGCTACACCCTCCCTGGCGGATGCCGATGATGACCTTGATGCTGGCGATCCTGCCTGCAGAGATGAGATCAAGCAGCTGACAACCAAGATTGCAACATTGGGATCACATCTGCATGAGGGGCTGAAGTACCAGGATACCTTGAGCTCAGACTCATCCCCCTGCAGATCACCTGTGTCTTCTGATGGTGGTGGTTCCTACCCACAGGAGCTAATGGACAACTTTGCCCTCAACATGCACAGGTGGGAGGTCAGCTGGCAGCAGCACTGTGGTCAAAAAGTTGAGAACTGCTCTTTTATCACAGGATTGACAAGGACGTCCAGCGTTGTGACCGCAACTTGTCCTACTTCACCCAGACAAACCTGGAGAAGCTCCGGAACATCATCACAACGTACGTGTGGGAGAATCTGGATGTGGGCTACATGCAGGTAAGTGAAACTCGGGTAGTTCGAGGCCTAGCTTTAGCGGTGACGATGATTTGCAGGGAATGTGTGATCTGGTTGCTCCCATCTTGGTCATCTTTGATGATGAGGCCCTCACTCACTCGTGCTTCTCCCGCCTGATGGAGAGGATGCTCGGGTGAGCCCTGCTTGACCAAGATCATCTTGACGTGCTCATCTGTCTTGCTCACGCTGATGTTGCTTTTCTTCTCCAGCAACTTCCCCACTGGCACCCAGATGGACGAGAACTTTGCCAATATGCGCTCCCTTATCCATGTCCTCGACCAGACACTCTACGAGAACATTCAACAAAATGGAGACTTCAGCCACTTCTACTTTTGTTACAGGTGGACTTGAGACGCTCAGCATAGTCAGGTGAAGTTTAGTAACTTCTTTCTTCTTCAGGTGGTTCCTGCTGGACTTTAAGCGCGAGTTCACGTACCGCGAGATCTACCTAGTGTGGGAGACGATCTGGGCCTCAAGCCACGTCATCTCCGACCACTTCTTCCTCTTCGTCGCCCTCGCGTTGGTTGAGAACTACAGGGATATCATTCTCGACCGGTCGGTGATGATGATCATGTGACGCCATCATTTTTCACGGGCGACTTCTTTCCTTGAACGCAGGAACATGGATTTTACGGACATCATCAAGTTCTTCAACGAGATGGCCGAGAAGCATTCGGCTGTGGAGATATTGGGCATCGCGAGGGACTTAGTCTTCAGGCTCCAGGCGATGATGTCAGACAAGTGAAGAGTAAAATGGACTGCAGTAAAAAATGTTTATTCGCTATGTGTCAAAGCTTTCATTGTCATGCAGGATGCAGATTTGCTACGGGATTTCACTGCAAATTTGCCTGTACTAGGTGTAAGAGCCCTCTGATTTTTGTTTTAGGTACAGAAGCCCGAGGAAAGAGCACCCAACGTCTTAGTAAGAGCAGCATATTTGTGCAACATATTCAGAAAGTATGACTGAGCCTTAAGATTTCACAAAGACCCAACGATGACGGAGTAAATCGACTATGTTTCGTGCAAACAAAAAGAAGGGGAAAAAATCACAAGAGGAAAACAGGACTGGCAAAAATTTCGCTTGCCATCATATCAAAGCCGGGTTTTTGGTCGTTTCCTAATGTGGAAGCAACAGTTTTCACCACTTGTGATCATCCACTCATATCCAGAACGCCTCATGCAGAGAAAATGAGAGACCCGAACAAAAAAGAACAAAACGTACCTGTTCCAAATTGGCACATTTCACGTTTTGCTACTACTACGTGACCTTTTTAGAGACAAATTTTGTATGTTTTGCTTGTTGGATCTGGAATTGTCTCAAGTCTGTCTGTCGCAGTGTCAAATTTGCCAGTATCGTCATACTTAAGAAAAAAGATGGGGGAAATGTCGCAGAATCAAAAGGAAGTTCTGTAAAAGGTTAGCAACGTATCCTGTGGTAAGATAGCTTAGCCTTCTCAATATATATTATATAACTGTTATAGATGTAGGGTTCATAGACATCTGACGGTCAGGATGTGTAATTCATTGATTCTTGGTGATACTTGATGGTGGATTGAGTCCCTAATATATCAATTCTAAGTGTTATGAAAGTGTCAGAACTTAGGAGACGATCCTGGATGTGCCTCTGTTACCTTTTTTCTCCGAGAAAAATATATTTGTACTGTTCGTGCTAAGAATGACTTGTTGATATAAATCGTCGATGACCTGCTCAAGATGACGTACAGATAGGACAAAAATACCTTGAAGCGCATGAATGCCAAAAAAAAGAATGCGTGTCATTCTTCGTTTCGTACCAGGTATTGTATTGAGAAGCACAAAAAGACAGGTAAAAATAAAAAAAAAGGTCATCGTGGCATTGACGCCCAAAATATCTGCCGTGGAAGCCCCGAAATGTGTCGAGTCCGTCCAGGGGTTTCCAAGGAGACCCTCGTTCAGTCGTTGACAACATGGTCTCCGAAGCAGTTTGCGTGGTCGTCGCCGTGCTTTGTCTCTTGCTCTCCTTGTGGAAGAACTGGAGACAAAGAAATGTGAGCAGCGCTACTTCTTAACACAGACAGACACACAGACAAACAGTCAAGACTGAGACAGACTTTATTTTGACTTCTTGTTCAGGATGGTCTGCGAGCCCTGCCTGGTCCGTGGCTCCTGCCTAGTCTGCCCGTGATTGGCCAGAGCTATATTTTGATGAGGAGTCCGCTGAAGAAGTTCCACGACCTGAGCAAAAGGTATTGAGCAGAGTCCGATATGAAAATATTTCAGAAAATTGACCCACAGCCTGACCTTTTATGATGCTTTTTTAGTCGAGCTTAGTTAAAACTCATAAATGATAAATTTATTGACAGTTCCATACGATCTGTTTTTGTTAACATTTGTCGCGATTATTTAAAACATAGAATCAACTATCACTGAGTCGGCCCAAGACATTGATGTGCAGATATCTGGCATCCCTTTAATGCCCAAAACTGAGTAAGTCAAGTTGTAACTGTGAAAGCAATATAGTGTAGGTTTATTTATGAAATTTTTCAATGCACTCTCCCCTCTTGTTTGTTTGTTTGTTAAAGGGGTCTCTCGAGGGGAATGGATGTCCCAACAAGAGAAAGGAGTAACCCTGGGTTGGGTCTTTTCTTGCCCTAGTTTGTGGCAAACATCTAAGTGCTTAATGGACACTTATGCCTGGTGTGGCGAGTCCACCAGTGAACTTAACTTGTTCTGCACTCCTTTCCATGGCCTTGCCAATGAGGTCCACTTTCATGCCTGACAAGTCCACATAGGTCAAGAGGTTGTCTATTATGCTGGTGCCCCCAGACAGTGTCCAGGTGCACCCCAGGGAGTGCAGGGCACTTGCATGCAAGGTGAATAAACTCCTCATGTTCTTCCTGGCAGAATCGACAGATTTGCTTGGAGATATTACCTGTGATATTATGGTGATAATTGAGGTCATTATGCCCTGTTATGGCTTGTAAAGCCAGGCCAAGAGTCAGATGATCCAGCCAGGGCATCACCCAGGCTACTGGACTCCTCCAACCAGAACTTGGTCTGGCAACATATTGAAAGGCAAGTCCATCTCGTCTTCCACCTGTCATAAAAGAGGTCCTTTATCTCTCTTTTATCTGTATGGCCTCCCTTAATTTCCATCCCGTTCAGTATTTTATCTCCCCAAAGAAGATGATGACCTCTTAAGTGACTGTGGGTGATACCATCCCAGCTACTCTGGTTCCAGCTCTGGTCCCTCAGTACTGCCTGAACTGCTACACATTGCGCATACATATAGAGCGGCATCACATCCAGGGCAGCCGCCAGTCCAGCTGTGGGAGTTGAACGACGTACGTGCGTCATAGCAAGCAACCCCAGCCTCTGGACCCTATCCAAATGCTTTTACTCTCCCCTCTTATAATATTTTTAGCATGATCAGCCACATTTTCTATCAGATATATGCAATTCACCCCAAATTGGTTTCATGTTTTGTCCCAATATGGAAAACTAAGACATGCCTTATGTAAGGTTGCAAGCAATCGCAATGAGAGATAAATTACATGAACAAACCTAAAATGAAACTCTAATTGCTTATATTTCTCCCTTCTTGAAGTGTAAACACCAAGCGATGTTCAATCATTATCCAGACTCAAGTGATGGAAGGCAAGCCCTGTAGAGCATCAGTGACGATGAGACCATTGGCGTCTGACATGCCAATGACATGACAAGTAATCATCTCGGAAGCATGATTGGACTCGTCGTAGCATAGTGATCATAACTTGCCATCGTCAGCTCATTATTTTTAATGACCCAGTTTTGAATCCACTGAAGCATGCTCGTCACCACCTTTGCACGCGTGTGTACTTGTGCACCACAGAGGTGCTCAACAGCGTTATCATCCACGATGACGTGGGAAGTGACAGTCGTCTTGCACATGGATCCCCATTTCAACGTTGTGTACACATCACACCAGGTACGGACCGCTGTTCCGCTTCGACGTCGGCCCCGTGCCCACCGTCGTCGTGTGCTCCAGGGATCTCATCCGTCTGGCACTCGCGCACAAGGACCTGCAAGGCAGGCCCTACAACCTCCAGCCAGCCTTCAACATCATGATGGGGGGACAAGGACTCGACGGTGCGATCCCGGGATTCGCAGGTTCGCAAGGTAACGGCATTTTTTTTGCATGAAGTCATGCGTATTGCAGAGCAGAGGCCAAATGGTGCTCTACGCTGAGCTACAGGTGGCTGTGGAAGCACCTCATGTTGATATCCCCGGGCTTACTTGCCATTGGACAGCCAGAACTCGGGCAGTGTCCAAGCACACAGATCTGATGTCCCTGGGCGTTTACGAGCTCCATATGAGTCTCCCTGGCTGGATATCCCAGAGCTCTGGGCTAAGACCTCCGGGGGGAAGTCCTATTAGGTCTTTACCAACGTCCCCACCAAGGCAGTCAATGCTTTGCAGTGTTCTCTTGACTTAACCAGGCTTTCTATAATCGTTGCTTCGCCTTCCTAAGAGAATTTGTCTCCTTTTGTCACATGGCGGGAAAGAAACCTGTGTATTGGTTCATTTGTCAGGTGATCTTTTTGCACGCCAAAAAACAAACTAAATAAGGGGTGACAAAAAGTGCTGATTGACTCCATCACAGGCTAAGGGAAAGCAAACATTCGGTTGTGCGAAGCAAATAACGGAGTCATATTGCATCACAATCGATTATCGATATTAAATTTCCCGCTAGCGGCCAGATCATTGTGCTTATCAATAATTATTTTGTTGTCTACGTAGAATTGCCATATTGAGAATCGACTGCAGATGCTATAGAGTGTGGGAAAGCAAATCGTGCAGTCGATTTGACCTCTTTCAAAGCTGTCCAGATGTTCAACGTGTACCAGGTGTAGGAATTTCAGGTTTGTCTAGGTGATCACAGGACTTAATTCCACAATTTGATTATTCGAAATGCTCTCCTCCAGCTTCCTCCAGTGCTACAACCTGGCTCCAGACCTGATCAAAAAGACGTTCGACTTATTTGTTCACTACTGTACTCCACCCCACTATAAATAATTTTAGGAAGCAGACATTGTGAGATCAATATCACTGGATGATTCCATCGAACTTAGGGTATCGATACAATTGGCATGAAAGATGTCGGGTTTTTAGGAATCACTCATCATTTCCACCACTTGCTTCACTCTCACCGCCATCGTCCCTGACTCCTATCACTGTACCCAGAATCGTTGTACTCACAATCATTTATGAGTCGCTCCATGTTCTCGCTGACCACGAACATTCCATCCTCTTCTTTATGTCTTTGTGAGTCAACCTCATGGTCAAGTTTTCCACCATGTTCATGTCCTGAGGTTGCGGCTGCATCTGACACTAGTTCTGGATCCTGCTACCGACCACTGGTCGGTCGTTTTTCGCTCCTTTTCCTTTTTTGTCCCTATTTCTCATAGGAGCTGATACCAAAAGCCCGGTCATCCGAGGCTGTTGAGATCTTTGGCCGGCCTCAGTGAGGATGATCGTCTGTATGCAAGGCCGGCCTTTTTAAGGACCTTTGAACGACTAAGTTTGGACTTAGAGGCTGCTTGACCAGTGTTACAGTCTTCTTTTGTCAAATGAAATGTCACATCCGTGGTCGCCTGGAATATGCAGCATTCAAAGCAGAGAAGTTCTCCAGGACGACACAAGCAACTAGTCAAGGATTCCCATCTCATATGACTTGCAGGGCTGCCAGAAGTTGAAGACATTGAAAATAACTTGCCAGTAGTCCAGGATAAAGATTAGCACCTTAGGTAAAGGGTGATGTGAGGCTACAGCACCTGGTACATTTTTCCATGGACTTGTATGTCACGATCTCACCTCATGTGAGTCCAGACACCTTGCGTGTCAAAGTGAGACACTTAAAATTTGCGTATTAATTTGGGTTAGGACGCTATAATTTATTTTAGCATGATATGAGCTTGTGCAATGATCACACGAACCAGCTGCTGCTGTCTTTGACGAGCTTGAACTCATCCATTGTACCCAAGGAACAAATACTCTTTTATCAACTTCACAACGGAGGTCGGACACTGATCAAAGTCACGAGTTTGGGGGAGCAGTTTTATAAGGCGCTCGGGGGTGGACCCGGCAATGCTCGGGCTGAAAACTAAAATCTGGAACATACACATATTTGTCGTCAATCACCCCATCAGAATCTGACTTTTCTGGCACTACTGTGGCACGGAGCAGTAGACACAACTATAGATTGTACAGTGCCACTGTAGCGCCATGACTTATACTAAAGTAGGATTTTTAAACTCGAGTGTCGTCTGTTACCGACTAAAATTGAAGCGCAATCTAACTTATTTTTTACTAACGTTTAATGAGAAGTGCAGTAATTTCACTATTCGAGAAACGAGAAGTGGCGAGGACTTTTCTCGAGTACCTCAAGAATTCCCATATTCCCTATTGGTGTAAACAGAGTACAGCAGGCAAACATAGAGGTAAAAAAATGGAGCATGACTTTTTATCAAACTGGTTGAAAGCATATTAACAGTATTGTCCTGCAGTCGCACTATCCGTTTCGTGACAAACAAACCAGCCAGGGAGAAGTGACTCTCACCTTTAACACTTTACTTTCTCTTTTGTTTACCATATGCTACAACTCGAGAAAAGAGGGGATAATTTCTCGAAAAGCAAGACAGAAACAAAACTCCAGAAGTTTCTGGAGTACTCGAGACCGAGAATTCCCGCTCGTTAAACACTATTTTATACCAAGCATTTTTGTGCCATTATTCCAACTAAAAGGTTGAAAATTCATGGGTGTTCCTACCATTTCTTTGGAACTGTCAGCATGCAACACTGGAGGTTGCACTTGTGCCACGGTCCAGAGTCCGACTTGCACAGTTTTTCCTCAATTCCACGATGCAATTTGTCATTTGAAGCAACCTTTTTTCTTCTTAAAATGACCTTTTTCTTACGCTGGCCAGCGTTAAAAAAGACAATGAATTTCACGCTGGAACTCTTTCGTCGCAAAAAAGCACCACAAAAGGCCACTCTGCTGCAGCGTGAAATTAGTTGCATGAGAAAAATGATCGCCTGTTTTTTGTGAAGAAATAGTTAATCTTTTGGAGCGCATTTCCTGTATTTTTTTGTTGTTGAAGAGAAATTCAATGGAGCGGTGTATAAAGTGGATCAGTATTGTCTGCCCCTGAGACAGAGTAGAGCAATAAAGAAAAAAGTTGACTTCAAAAGAATTGAAGAAAAGTCCCGGGTGTTCCGATCTTTTCTTTGCGTAACTTCTAACATGTAGAACGCAAGGACCGTATGTACGCCTGTTTCTCTGCGTGTGCGTCTATCCAGCCGTGCGCGAGGAGAACGGGCGTGGTGAGCATGAGGGCACGGTGAGTGTGAAGTGCGTGGTGATCGTGAAGGTCGTGGTGATCGTGAAGGTCGTGGTGATCGTGAAGGTCGTGGTGATCGTGAAGGTCGTGGTGACCGTGAAGGTCGTGGTGATCGTGAAGGTCGTGGTGATCGTGAAGGTCGTGGTGATCGTGAAGATCGTGGTGATCGTGAAGGTCGTGGTGATCGTGAAGTGTATGGTGAGAGCGAAGGGCGTGGCGAGCACTTCATAATTTTGCCACTCTGTCTGTTGCATCTCGATCGTCCAGTGGTATTCTATACTACGTACGTGTATTTCAATGAGAGCAGGGGAAACTTGAGAGCCAAAATTAGAAGAGGCTCAAACAGAAAGAGGAGAGGAATTCGGAGATAACCTGTTCGTATTCCAGCTGAGTCTAGGACCCTGCACTTCCCCCCCCCCCCCAGCCAATTGGGGATCTCGTAAGCGCTAATAGATTAGAAAGCAAACTTTTTATGCATTTTTGCTCCAGATCATTTATGTTGTGCCCATGTGAGTAAAAGGCTTTGTCCCTTTGTCCAAGAATAATAGTCCACTTTTACCAAAATGCAGTCAATTTTCCTCAAGGCCATTATCAGGCCGAAGCAATCACAGGTAAGTCAGGGAAGGGAATAAGTATCAGAGCACTTTGGTTACGACCGGGGTCACCTGCACGAGCCAAAGAACCGAGCCAAGGTGAAAAAAAATCCAAAAAGGTGAAAAAAAATCCACATCCAAAGATCATTTTGTGAAAGTGGAGACAAAACTACAGTCAATCTGTTAAATGATCATGACACGATTGTCATCATGCATCGGGCTCAGTTCGTATTTGACGTAAGGGGTGCGTTACAGTTACAGTTAGTTTACTTTAAAACTGCAGTAATTCCGCTAAAAATTCTATTCGCCAGAAACCGTTTTGAGGACTAAATTAAGTACTACTTTTGTGTTAGTTTCTGAAATTGTTGATGAGAGGACCTGTTCGGAGGTTCAAGCCTAAGCGTCCGCAGATCTGCCCGGCCCGACCCGTACTAGTTTACCCAAGCCCATGAATAGGCCCAGAGGGAGTCAAAATAGCAACCTAAAAAGCCACCCCTTTGCTGCAGGACTGGAGCACTTTTCCTGTCATCCAGACCGTTCTTGCTGAAGTTGTCAGTGTCGAGTCGGTAGCATTAAAAGAATACCCTATTTCACAGCTGATCCTGACGCCTCCTGTCCCGGTCTGCAGAGGGGGTCACAGGGTACAACAGTTGTACGTGACATAATCTTTAAAGAATGCGTGAACTGGGTTCATTGAGACACATCTGTTCTGTTACGTTGTGCGTGAAACGCATAAGCTTTTTTCTTTTTTTTTTTCAAAAAAGAAGAATTGTTTCCAAGCTTAAATATTTGGTTATATTATAACGTTACGAGACGTCTTGCGTATGATCTACGTTATGTATGAGATTTAAAGTTTTACAATGACTTTGCTTGGCCCCTTCGACACCCAGATGTGGCAATGCTACAACAACAGCAGCAGGAGCATTTGGGTCATGCATGCTGCACACTTGAAGTTGAAGGGTCTGCAGAAATTTGTAAGTTCTGATAACAAAACAGTCGGGGTTTATAGAGCCCACGAGACGTCATACATTTTGGCGTCGAGTTATACGTGATCTATTCGACTGAAATCACTGAACGACGACGAAAAGTCGAATCCAACCCAACAGGAGGAGATAAGGAAGACACGCTTAAATAGAAGAAAGAGTCGATTCAGCTCTTTGGGGAACACTAAAGTGGTTGTTTGGTTGTGCAAGATGATGCCCAGGAACTCTTCGGTGAACTCTTTTCTTTACTGGTACAACAAGTGGTTCTCTTCGGTGGCCTCACTGGCCATGGTCTACTTCTTCTACAGCAAGGGCTGCACCACCTGCTTCTTCGTGGCCTCAGCATTCTTCCTCTACTTTGCTGGCAAGGCCATGCCGAGATTGAAGCGCAAAGGTCAGTACAGAAACGCAATGTTGACCTTGACCCTGACCTTTGACACATATGACGCAGATGCTGACAAATACAACGCAGTGGTCGTGGGCGGAGGAGTGTCAGGCCTCAACGCTGGAAAGTGTCTAGCTGAGCTGGGCATCAAGTACGTTATCTTGGAGAAGAGGTCCCACTTAGGCGGCACCTGGTGGGACAACAAGTACCCCGGGGCGGCCTGTGACGTGCCCTCGCATTTATACAGCTTCTCCTTCTACCCTAATCCATGGTAAAATCCTCGTGTCCTCAATTTCTGTAGTGACATCCTGTGGACAATTCGCACAAGTTGCGCGATTTGCACAAGTTGCGCGATTTGCACAAGTTGCGCGATTTGCACAAGTTGCACAATTCCCACAAGTTGCTCAAGTCTGACATGGAAATAGATGGGAGGAATATGAGCCTTGTCACCAAGTCAAATTTTGCAGGTGGTCCAAGAACTATAGTGAGCAAAAGGAGATCTTGTGGTACTTGGAGGACATGGCTTGCCACTACCGCATCTACCCGAACATCGTCTTCAACAAGGAGGTCAAAACCGCTACCTGGGACGACAAGGACCAAAAGTGGACCGTCACTTGCACAGACGGAGAGCAATTCCAGGCTAACTTCCTCATCTCAGGAAATGGAGCTTTGCGAGTGCCACACGTACCTGACTTCAAAGGTGGTTTTGGCTCACCCGAGCCAACTAGCGAATTAGCAGTCTTGCTTTCTTTTTTTATTATGATTGACCCTCTCTCAGGCATGGCAGACTTCCAAGGGACCATCATGCACTCAGCAGAGTGGAAAAGCGATGTGGAGCTGAAGGACAAGAAAGTTGCTGTCGTTGGAACTGGAGCATCAGCCGTACAGGTACTTTATCACGTGAAAACCTTCCCGTCTTTGAATATACTTTCTGGCTTTCAATTCAGATTGTTCCCAACATTGCTGGAACAGTAAAGAAGCTGCACGTGTTCCAACGGACTCCATGTTGGGTCCCACCAAGATTGGGCATGAAGTACAGTACCTATCAACAGGTAGGTTTAAACCAATTTAGGGATAGCAGCAACATGTTTTTTTGCTTTGAAAAAGTTATTTCACAGTTATTTGATTGTAGTGTTCCAGGAAGTTTACTTCCCTTCAGAAGTGAGAAATCCCTTGGATGAATGACAAAAATAGTTATTTTTCAATCACTGTGAATCATTTGCCATCATTTGCATAGAGCCGGGAGACAACCCCTCTCAAATATCCCACACACCCTGGGTGGGGTCTGGTCACTCACCTCAAGTGAGTGGCCACCTCTCTATACTAGGCTATCACTGACATTTCAGGACATACGAGCATGCTATTATGATGCAATGTTAAAGCACTAATCAATGCTGTGCCCCTTGTTCCTAATGACTCTAACCACTCTAAATGGAAGCTTTGGGCACGTCTCCTTGGGGACGTTCTCCCATATCTTTGTGCTCATGGCCTCCAGCTCACCTTCGTTCTGAGGATGTCATTCCTTGACCCTTCTCTTGACCTCCTTTCAGGGACCTGGGGTAGGTGAGCAGAGCCCACCCAATGGGTGGGGCGGTTTTTTTGGTGTGTGTCTGTCTCCCACCTCAATGTAAGAAAATGCAAATTTGCTACATACTGAAAGTCACTCGAAAATTGCTGTTTTTGTCATTCATCGAGGGGGGGCTTCACTTTTGAACGCAAGCAAGGCTGTCCGAGTTGGACAGGGGTGTGCAAGTGAAGGCTACCAGGCCTCAGAATGGACTGAGATGCTAAATCAGTGCACTTTTGCATGCAATTTTGCAGGCTGGAAGAAAGCGTGTCTAGGCGACGCACATGTCCGTGTGACATGTATATAACTCCTTGTCTTTGTGCTAGTATCTGTGTACTTCCTGTTTGCTGCAAATTATTTTGTTTGCACTTTATGCAGATTCTCTTCGCTCTAATCCCTCCCCTTCGCCTCGTTCACCGTTGGATAATGTTTTGGAAATTGGAGTTGGGGATCTTCCCCGCGTTTGACATCAAGAACACTAAGGCGTCCAAGAGACTGCTGGATAGTCTTACCACGTGGATGTCCTCCGCCCTTCGTCAAGATCCGGACCTGCTCCGGAGACTGATTCCAACCTACCCAATTGGATGCAAGAGAATCACTCCGTCAGACACTTACCTTCAGGTTAGCTTTTGGTCTAAACAATATCATCGGGGGGGGGCTTATTTCAATATACTGAGATACCACTTCCCACTGTTCGCCCCCACTGAGTACGTCATCCTGTCGTTAAGACTTGGGTCTTTTACGGAGTTAGTCAACTGTCAGTCACTTTCAGCCTTTTCTCATACAGGATGCAGTGATAAAGGTGTAGGAGACATGCCAAGATACTCCCTAACTGCCAGGCTGTGCCAGGCTGTGCCAGGCTGCCTGATTACCTGTATTTACATTAGCCCAATCCCTCAGCTTGCTTGCACAATCTTTCTGCAAAAGTCATGCTCACCGGCACCGGTGGCCAACCAGATTACTCCCCAGTGTCTGTTTCCGCAGCATGCTGTTTCTGTAAAGGGTTTGAAAGTGTGCTTAGCCTTTGAGAGTTTGCTTAACCTTCCTAGGTCCATCCAGGGGACTTTCCACAGATCTACCAACCATTTTTCCTCTTCTCTGTTGGGTCCCTTGTGTGTACCTCAAGCTTTTAACGAAATGGGGGAAAAAATGTCCCCATACACGGCAGGGTAAAACGGGTTATTTCTCGAGATTCGAGAAATCCCGTGACTGAGTTAGAACAGTTGAGCCCAGATGATGCAGCATCGCTTAATGTAGCAAACAGTGTTACGTTGCACACTTTCAGACCTGACTGCCAAGAAATAGTATCGGAACCGATAGTGGCAGTGACATTGCTTTATGTGTCAGTTTCCAGCACAAAGAGAACTTGGTGATCCTTGTATCAGCTACAAAATATGAGAGCACGACAGCAGATCACAGTGAAATCTTTCCTCACACACCCAGCACAGAGATATATATTCTCTTTGTCTCACTCTGGGGAGTTTAAATGCTGGGCAGAGAGAGTAGTTCAAGATGCTGCTGCCTTCTAGCCCTTGACTGACCAAGACATTGTGAACAGTGTCCTTGGAGAAGAAAATGAAAATCAGGTGGGAGAAATGGGTCAAGACTTAACAACACTGTTACATCAGGCGGTGTCCGCTGTACCAAAGAAGGTTGGGATTCTCGACTTCTCGAATTGAGAATTCTTATTCATTAAAAAGTGGTAGCACATAAATGGCTGATGTGAACTAGCTCACACCCAGTATATTGTTGTGGATGGACTCTTATTGTCCCTACGAGACTAGGTATGAGTGAGAACGAAAACGACCGGGACAAATTTGCTCTAAGACTCAAGCTAAGTACACTTTCGTAGCCGGACAGTCCGAGCCACTGAGCTCGACAGTAGAGTGTAGCGTGAGCGCGCCTTAAAATTGAGCTTAAAAAAAGTACTGAGTAAGAGAGGGAGTAACAGCGTGAGTTGAATATTGGATATTAACTGTAATCTGGAGATGAGGATGAGAGAGAGAGAGCTAAAAATTAAGGGTAATGGTACATAGAACACATACAGTCATAGAACTAAAGGTCGATCGAATGAACCGTCTGATTGAGCTTTAAAAAACGGTTACTCGTGCCACCTGACCGTCTACCCCAGTACCTTACTCCCGGCGGAGTCCACTCTGTTCCTGTCAAAGAACGCAATCATGATCGTCGTAGTAGTAGACACCGTCCCCTCCGGATCGTCAACTCGTGGCGTCCTGAAACGTCTAGACGCTATCCTCAGCTATTGGCAGAGACTCTCCACGCGGCGATGCCCGAGAAGTCGACCAAGAAGACGGGATGGGGCTTAGTAGACGGGGTGGTAGCTGTTACTGCTTTAGAGTACAGAGCACGAGTGAGGTGGCGTCACCTCAGATCTTGCTTAAAAGGGAGTACTTGAGCTCAGATCCATTCGATTCACCCGGACCGACCAGGACTTACGGACTAGAGTACTACTACAGCAATGGTATACAAGAGTACAAGAACACGTTACAGAGAACACAAAGAACTGTAAGGATACGGAGAACTTACAAAGTAGAACATGGAAAAGAGCACGTGGTATGACAAAACGTAAACAAAAGAACATACAAATGATCATTAGTATTAGCTCACTTTCTCTCTGTGTGCGCATGCGCGTACACACTTATATCGTAGGCGTACCTGAGAGACAATGTCCACCTAGTGACGAGCAAGATCGAGAAATTTACTTCCAAAGGCATCAAGACTGCCAATGGGGAGGAGGTGGAGGCAGATGTTGTGATCTTGGCCACTGGCTTTGATGTGGAACAGTCATTCAAGGCCTACAAAGTCTTCGGAAGATTTGGCAAAGTCTTACATGACGAGTGGGGAGATGCCCCTTTTGCATACAAAGGAACCATCATGGTGAGCAAGAAGATGACACAAATTTTCAGGGTTATCATGAATTATAACCATGTTGCAGCCAAATTTTCCTAACCTTTTCTTCCTCCTTGGACCCAACACTGGTCTAGGACACAACTCTATTATCTAGTAAGTTATTATTTACAGTTTGTTTTATTACAGATAAAGTTATTTTTGGTTTGATTTATTAGCATCATAGAATGTCAGTGCAACTATATTGTGGACTGCATTACGAATTTGGTCAAGACTCATGGCTCAAGCATGGATGTCAAGACAAAGGTTCTTGAGAAGTACCTGAACAAGATTTACTCTGATCTCAAGAACAAAGTTTGGTCCACGAGTTGCTTGTCCTGGTAAGTGTTACAACACTTTGATATTGACCTTCTTAAACTTGTCATTTTAAAGGTACAAAAACTCCCGCGGAATTATCTGGACCCTGTGGCCTTATGACCTGACAAAGTTCTGGTGGATAAATAGAAGGAGTAACCTAGCAGAATATAATGTGAAGGAGTAATGAGTTGTTGTGCCTTACTTCTAGACCAGGGGCGATGTGACCTCTTGGAGGAGGCAGCTTCTTAGGCAAAAAAGTTAGAAATGACATACTTTGACACTTTGGAGGCAATCAGTTTTCAGAAAATTCTTCATATTTCCCGATCGGTAGAAATCTTTAACGTACACGTTATTTTTCTGACTCATCTTGTACAAATTCACCAGAAGGAAGTCTTTCCTTGCGTGAACCTTTACTTGGATCTTCATGTTTCTGCGCTCATTCGGTATATGCTTCTCTCACGCAGTAAGTTGCACAATAAAACTCATCATGGAGACATGACAGCCTTTGAGGCAATCAGCCTCCCAGAAAGCAACATGGATTCACTCAACATACTGTACCCTTTATAAGTATTTCTCCCCCCTCCCTATGGCATCAAAAAATAATGATTTTTTCACGATTTTGAATAGCAAAATGTGAAAATTTTCTTACTGGGAGAGGAAGAAGCCTTAGACTCCCCCATCACCTAAACTAAGCAACAATAACTATACATTAATTATGCATATTGTAGTACTAAATGAACCCTAGTTGGACTCGACTGCCTGAGGTATAAAATGACCTGAGTGCTGTCAAGTCCAAAGAGGGTAAATATAGTACACATTATGCATCATTAATTTGCAATTTGATGCACAATTTCAGGAATGTTTTCCCACTTCCTTGACACCTCCCAAATAGTTGAAAGCAGTGAAATACCAACTTATGTCAGCTGAATGTGAGTCAACTGAATGCCAGTCAACAGAATCGGATTCAGGATGGAGCACCTCACCATGGGCATGTCCAAGAGTGGTGGTTCGCAATATGTCCCTCTGGGGGGAGGGGGAATATAGCAGTGGGGGAAATATAGTGCAAGACTATTTCCCGCTAGACAGAAAACAAGCAGGAAAATATCCCGGAAATCGTGCGTTAAACCTCATATCATACTTCATGCAGATGCATTAGCATTAGAAGAGTCACTGAAAAAGTCACTCTCAGTACATTCAGCCTCATCTACTTCCACCTTCTCCATGTATTCATGCAAAATTTTCAAATGCTTATTGGTTTTTTGGATGCAACCTTGAATAATCTGACTGCAATGGACTAAAAGCATCTTGCACATGACTGAAAGCAAATGTTGTTCTGTCTATGTACTGATGGCCAACCTTACCCTTCACAATAGCTCACACCAACGCAATAGTGCTGAATATGGTATTATTGTAGTATGTTCACGAGTAAAGACAGGCAATTAGTTCCTAGAAGACTAAAAGTTACAGATTTCTGGTGTTTGCACTGGTAAATTTGGAACATCCGAAAAATTACGGCAATTTTGCCCTTCGATAGCGTTGATAAGGTTGAGCTGGGCGAAAGGAGGGCAGTATCTCTTCTACTTGTCAAGCGCAATCTCATGAGCCCAAGTGGACCTAACCTGACCTGACCCAACCACTCACATTTGACATGCAATCATATGCACAGCTGAGAGAGTCAAGAATTGATGTTCAAGCAGTCAGTCTGATGCATGGATGGATAATCTGAGGTGCAGCTGACATTAGGGAGACAAAGAGGTTAACTTGAGACATACCTTATGAGGACAGGAAGTCATTTTATTCAAGGTAATTTATTCAATGGTGTCACAGAGTGTCAATGTGACTGCACTACGGACTGCACTACATTCGATCAAGACTCATGGCTCAAGCATAGATATCAAGATAAAGGTTCTTGAGAAGTACCTGAACAAGATTTGTGGCCTTATGACTTGACAAAGTTCTGGTGGACCCAGTCATGTGAAACTTAGTTGTCCACAAAAAAACTGCATGACCTAAAAGTTCGATCAACCTCAACAAAGGTTGGAGGAAGATGCAGGAGAACTTGTTACAACTGCTGGACATTGGCCCTGCTCATTGGAACTTGTCATTGCATCTACATTTACATCTACATGATTGGCATACATCTATGGTGCATCTGTATTTCTCTCTTGAGGTTTCTTAGGAGTTTGGTGTTGCACTGGATCGCGGCTTTGGTCTTACACTTTTTGACATCAACTCTGAGACTTCGTGTGCTGGTAGTGAAACAGATGCTCGAGTGATGCCTTGACACTAGGGCTTGTTCCTCGGACGTTAGGTGCAGCAGTCCTCTTCATTTGCCTTGTTTTCCTGGACCTCGCTGACTCTTGAGTCCTTCAAAGGTCATAAGTCATGGCCATACCGTACGTTGCACTTGCTATCATTGGGTTGGAGAATTTCCCTGGATGTCGTCTCTTGAGGGTCCATTCACCTAACTCTGGAGCGTGAATGGATAAGCAATCTGTGGCTCCACGGAGATGGGGGGGGGGGGACCCGACGGACAGTGGTTCTCAGTCCCCCAATATCTCCTAAGTCTATCGTAGGTTGAAGACTCTTCGTTGTTAAAGTTATTTTCAAGCTGCTTTTACAAAAAAGGCTGCCCATTTTAATGAAAGAGTGCTCGGAAGGCGGCCACCTCGAGAAGCGGGCATGCTGAAGAGGCTTGAAAATTGGCTTTTTGAGGGGGTAAAAGTTGACGAAATTGGCTGAAATTTTCATGGGGCAATCCTGCCCCCAGAAGAGGTTAGCACTCCAGATCACACACACCAGCAGTGAATCTTTCAGTCCAGATCGCACTGACGTTTGGAGGTCAAGATGTCCCCACTGTCGATGTAGATGAGTTTTGGTTGCACGTCAAAGTGCCACCTGCTTGCTCTCTTTATGAAACTTCACAGACCCATGAAGTGAATCCCTCAGGAAAAGATGTGCCTGGGGCGCAAGATTTCCTCATGAAAATTTCAAAAAGCCATTTTTCAAGCCTCTTCAGCATGCCCGCCTCTCCAGGTGGCCTCCTTTTGAGCACTCTGGGCAACCTTGACATTGAACCTCGACTCAGCATTGTGCCCAAGTATCACATCTGGCCACATGCAAGGCCCCGGGAGTGAATCTCCCTGGAAATGATGGACCTGGGGAGGGGGGGCGGGATTTCCCTGTGAAAGTTTCAGGCAATTTCAACAGTTGTCACCTCCTGATAAAGCCCAATTTCAATCCTCCTCAGCATGCCCACCTTTTGAGCACTCTAGCACCAAAATGGGCAGCCTGGACATCGAGTCTCTGTCCTCAACATTGTGCCCACGTATCACAACTACACGTTCCGAATCAAAATTCCATATGAAAATGTTCCAGTGTAGTATATGCATATGAGGTGACGTCATGCTCAGGGAGGAAACTTACAGAAAAGACTGTTCGTATGAGATGCACGTGGTTCTTTAGTGTTTTCTTTGTGAAATTGAAGCCTCTTATGTGTCAAAAAATGCGGGGAAATATTGCAGAATCTCATGGTAAAACCCAGCAATTTTTGCAACTGTGTAATGCATAAATGATAAGAATGGACAGTGGCAATTGGGCAATGGTGGAATTAAGGGGGAGAGGGCAAATGTGTAATGGCGAATAATACCAGGAGAATTGCTGAATTATGAAAAAAACCTGCTGACCTGGCGGTTCGCTGCACGGTCCATGAAATCGTCCATTTTCGGAGGCGTTCTCTAATCTTTGAATCTCTGGAGTCTGATTGTTCCTGGTGATATCTACTGGGTTTGAAAATCACCTTCAAAGTCTGCAAACTTGGCTTTTTGTAGTTACCAAGTGCACTCGTCACCTTTTCGTCAGCATGTTACTTCAGGACCAGTGACACATTGGTCTTACTCTTGATCACTTCCAACAGAGCAATTGCCACTGATATGATGACTCCAGCTGTTACAATCAGAACCGCAAAAGTAAGGTTCTCATAGCCGAGAGGCTCTGCGTCAAGGTGTTCTTTAGACTCTCTCGTAGACAACTCATTGTTGCTTATGCCATACTTGATCTCCAGCCAATGATGCAAACCTGCTTCCCTGATCTTGAGAAGATGGTAGTTGAGAAAGTCTTTGAACTCAGAGTCTTTCGTGAGACCAATGGCAATAGTGGTCTCATGTTTGTCGTCGAAATTTTTCAATGCAATCAGGTCTGGTTTATCGTAGAAGGTGAAGGAACTGTCAAAGATTATGTTGAGATTTCCCTTTTCCACATGTTTCACTCCCTCGGAAACGGTGTGAAACAGAGCCTCTGGTTTGCCCTCAATAAGTTCTTCGTATACCCTTCTACGAATGCTGCCTTTCTCAGCATATTTGAACAGATCGTGACTCAAGGCATTAGCAAAAACTCCCAAGTTGTAACCTCCTTCAAGGATTTGTTCAAAGCTTCTTAACTCTGGCTCTATGGGCTTGGATATCATGGTTGAGGTAAGCAGTGCTGAATAAGCAGAGAAGGTGAGGGTGCCGAAGGCGCAGGTGATGAAATATCCCACTTTGGTGGTCTTGTTTCCATTATTTTTTATCGGATAATCACGCTGGAGCAGGCAAGTCAAGACTAGCATGACAGAGTCCCAGCAATCAAAGTATTGGACGCAAAACACCAAGATGTTGACAATGGATAAAAATATGCTCAATCCCGCAGCAGTGGCGAAAATTGCTGCCCAAACCAATCCACTAAATGCATGGAAGTAAACATCGAGGTTGATCTTGTTCCCCTCAACTTCTTTGATCATTACAGACATTGGATCCCTTAGTACTGCAGTGGTGAAGTCAATGACTTTTGTTCTATCTACAGTGACACCGAGACCACTGAGACAGACATCCACCTCTTTGCGTTGAAGTTCGCCAACCAATCCGCGCCAGGACCCATTTTCGTTCCGGCGTCCCCAGAAATTGTCTTTGGGTATCACCCCTCGAAATGTAAAGTTCAGATCTCTGGCCATTATGAGGAACATTTCCCCCATGAATCCACTCACAGAGACTTTGTCCTGAGCTACCGATATGATTGGGTTGAAATCCAGGTTGGAGCTCTTCACGAGGGCCCCATATAAGTCTGTCCTTCTGTCCCACATGAGCCATGGACCCTGCAGAGAGAATGTGTCATTGCTCATGTGCCAAAACCCCACAGCACTTGATATTCTGGGGCCATTCTTCACAGCAAAGACTTCCCGCATGTGGATGCCTCTGTCATGTGAGTAGGTGTAAGTGTACACCTGACTGTTCAGGTGGAGGTCAAAGTTGCCCAGGTCCACGGATGGAGGCACCAAAATGATCCAACTTCTGGGGGCTGCCGCTTGAAAAGCAACGATTTCTTCCTCGTCACACTTGTCACCCCAACATTCAAAGACGAACATTGAAGCGTCACCATGTTGAGACTGCCAATCCTTTACATGCAGGGTGTTGTTCATTCATTGTCAGTGAAATGCAAATCTGTGTCGTCATGTTATGGACATGGAGTTCTAATGGAGAAGAGTCCGAAATATTCCAAAGAGCTCCGGAAAGTCACCTGAATTGACCAGTCAAAGTTGGACAGGCTCAGCATATTTTTCAAGCTTCTTTACCCATCAACAGTAGGATAAAACAGTTATGCAGGTTTAACTTTGTCACCCTTGTTGCTAATAAACAGGGACTTGACTGAAAACAAGTGGGTGACTTTTTCTTTGTTCTCATACTGCTGAGAGGGAAATTCATCCAAACTGTGAAACCTTTAAACGAAGTTTCAAGACCATGATGATGAATAACGGCAAAAAACTAACTAAAGCTGAACAAATGGCACCCTGCATGTTAATTTGTTGATGTTTCCATTCAGAACGACTGAGACGAACATTTGTTTGGCAAATCCTTGATCCATTGCAGACACTTTTTGGGCAAATTCGCTATCACTGCAGTCGTTCATACAGACGAAAGTGACTGGCACTGACCCAAATTTTTCCGCTACAGACAAGAAGAAGTGTTGGATTGAGTACGTTGAAACAGTGCATGGTATGAGCCACAATGGGAGTGACAATACAGCTGCTGCTGACTTCATGTCCGTCTTCATACTGAGACCAAAGTGTACACAAGTAGGCACTTTGGGCGTCTTGAATTTTGCGCTGGATCTCCGTTGGAGTATGAGCGACGTAGAAAGCAATCGCAACGAGGGGCTTGTGCTGAGCGCTACTTTTGATCTGCAAGCCTTAAAACATATTAGCAGTATGACTAATTGAGCTCAAGTCTTAGGTATGAACAGGAGACACGTGGAGGAAGACTCTCTCCACATTTGAGATTAATCACACTTTTACTATATAGAATTTAAAGCCAATCCTACTGTACTGCAGAAGCACATAAGTAGATGGAGTTAGACAATTGAGGCATAACATGGGCACCTTAAGCTTGGAATTTTGAGCCCAAATTTGGAACATGTCTCCTGTCCATACCTAAGGTTTGAGCTCAATGAGTCATAATGTTATTGACATCTTCAGACTTCTATGGAATTCTATAGTTCACCTATGGAAGGCGAAGCAGCTCCTCCGAAACCAAACTAATATGCCCTTTTACTCTAACACTACTCACTTGTATACGTTATGGTACAAAAGTTATGCTCTGCAATAGAGTCTGCAACATAAAAGTTTGACTGTATTGTGAACAAATGAGTAGTCCTAGAGAAAAAGTGCATATCAGTTTGTCTTGACCAAATGGATAAGAACGTCGGTAGCCGCTGATTATTCATTTTGAAATGCACTTGGTGAAGTAGTCACTACTTTTGGACACCTCTGCTTCTGCATTCCCAAATAGAAAGAGAAAAATTAGAGCGAAGTAGTTGATTGTGTTTGTTCCGGGCTGGATGAATTGAGATCGTCAGTGGTCCCTCTTTTTTGGAGTGGAGTTCCCAGTTCCACTCTGTTCCTCCCACCTTCTCAAAAAAGGCGTTGTTCCCACTCAGCCGCTACACAACATGAGAGGCGTCGCTCTTACTTCAAAAACAGCTCCACCTCTACATGGCCTGCCATTCAACATTCATCTTTTGTTTGCACACCCATGAAATTATGTTCATAGGGTATTCCGAAAAAAACAATGAATGTGGTTACGTGGAATTGCAAGTACACTGCTGCGTTCTGACTTTTTGTGTCTTGGTTTAAAGAAAGCCAAGTGATTTGTCTCATACTCCCCGAGAGGCAATGTACTGCATGCTCACCTTCCCATGCTAGAAGGGATGAAAAGGAGGGCCCAATCATGGGTATCCCAACTTCCCTGACCTTAAATACAGTCCTGGCCGTAAGTAATTGCGCTGAGCATGACATCACCTTATACGTTTGACTAAAGCATGTGGAGATGGAATTTTGATATGGACTGTGTAGATATGATACTTGGGCACAATGTTGAGTACACAGGTTCAGTGTCCAGACTGCCCATTTGGGGGCTAGAGTGATCAAATGGAAGCCACCTGGAGAGGGGGGGCATGCCAATCAGGACTGAAATTTGGCACTTTCAGGGGATGAAAGTGGATAAAAAGGATTGAAATTTTTATGGAAGAATCCTGATCCCCAGGCCCACTATTTCCAGGGGGATTCACTGCCCAGGCCCTTTGGCGCCAGCACGCAAAAACCCCATGTCCGGGTTGACTAGGTTCAGTGAAGCTACAATTAGAGGGTGACAGGGACGTGTAAACAAAGCTCATCGATGACAGTCGGGACATCACGACCTCAACACTGATCTGGCCTGCATCGCCAGCTACTTCTGAGCGCAATCGGGACTGCAGAATTTGCCTCTGCTGAGTGTGAACTGGACTGCTGAGTTCGGACTGCAAGATTCGTCACTGAAGACGATCTGGACTGTCACGTTCTGCTGAGAGTGGTCTGGACTGCAAGATTCGCTACTGCTGGCTGTGATCAGGACTGCTACGTTCAGCTGCGTCACGATGACACTCAGCACTAGAAAATGCAACAGTTGAGATCGCACTCACCAGTCGCAAGCGTAGCCATGAAATGGCTTGATAGAGAGATATCACTGCACACTATCGAACCCACTTTGGGAAAGATTCCCCTGGCTCCACTGGGAGTAAAGTCACGAAGCTACCACGGCAAATGCTGAGCAGAGCATTCAAGCTATGCTCAATTCATGCTCATGCAATTGGAATTCCCCATGGGTGCCCAAAATTTGTAACCACCTACCACTTGAAGACTGTGTAGTCATATGAAAGTGAAGAAAAGGAGTTTTAGCTATGCCCAAATGCATTAAAAGTTGCATAATACTGTAAAATAAGACTCAAAACATCAGGTCTCCCATGCATACGCATGGCCAACAGAGACCTCATCTACTCTGACACGGTGAAGTACCTAGGTGTCTTGCTGGACAGTAAATTAACCTGTGGTCCACACATCAGAGAAAAAGCAAAAGAGGCAACTAGACTCCTGTATTGCTTTAAGACTTCAGTGGGACAGCTGTGGGGCCCCAACCCATATCTTATGAGATGGGTTCTCACAGGTATAGCCTTGCCCAAAATCATGTACAGGGCTATGGTCTGGGTGAACAAGGCCGCAAACTATAAAATATATCTTGCTAGAGTGCAAAAGCTAGGGTTGCTGGCCATGGCCCATGTCCATCGTTCCACTCCCACTGTGGGCCTGGAGGCAATCCTGGGTGACATGCCACTCGACCTGCACACTCAGTGTGTGGCGGTTTGGGTGGCATGCAGGGTCCGGGGTCGGAACCAGGACAGATGGGATGGCATTGGGTGTGGTCACCTTCGGGCCACCTTTTCTGGAGCAATCAGCTCCTGGAACAGGTGGACCTAAATGACTGCACAAATTTTAACAAGAGGGCTATCCAAGACCTCTTCCACAACAGATAGAGGGAATGCTGGAAGCACCTTACCACCTGCCGTCAAACAAAATACTGGATACACAACCCTGGCAGCATAGGCAATGCCACGGCTTGCCTGGATGGTCTTACTCTCATTTTTGTTTTGCAGGCCCTTACTGGTCATAACTA
>JAAUXU010040173.1_pt1 | contig 27537 bp, 22 predicted proteins | sample 7278151 | NCBI WGS metagenome assembly JAAUXU01 (sample SAMN14350113, study PRJNA611818) | marine sediment metagenome | isolation source: surface marine sediment (1.8m) | place: French Polynesia: Moorea | collected 2018-08
AATGTGGTATGGCCGTTGCCAATAGAGGGTGGGTTGAGGTTCACTACTTATTGCTTGCCACATGCTTGCAAGACAAAAAGTAATGACAACAGCACCCGGTGTTCCAAGGCGGTCAACCATCCAAGTACTGACCAGGCCCAACACTGATTGACTTCAGTGATCAGACGAGAACTGGTATATTCAATGTGGTATGGCCGTTGCCAATAGAGGGGGTGTTGAGGTTCACTACTTATTGCTTGCCACATGCTTGCACGACAAAAAGTAATGACAACAGCACCCGGTGTTCCTGGGTCACCTGATGCAGAATGGCTTGACTAATCCCTTCCACCATGCCATGACTCCCTGGAAGGTGCTGCGCGGAGGATACCCAAGAACTGCCGGATTTTTTTGCACCCTGTCCCTATCACACTGCTTGGCAATGCAGTCATTCTTCAGGTCCTTGAATGCTCCCTCTCTTTAGCTATTATACATAAGGTTAAGGGGACAATAACAGCGGTGGTGGCTAGGGCATTGTGTTCGAAGGACTTCTGTGACGAGGCAATTTTTCATTCGCATTTTTCTTCATTAGCTCAGCTCTTCTTCCACTTTTCATACATTGGTCCATTCTGCTCCCAATATGATGTAGATAACTTTCCCCTTTATACTCATTGAAAAAATGGGGAACGGTAGCAATCTTGCCTTCCACGTTATAAAGCTGTTCTTGGTTTACACCATCCATACCTTAATACAGAACAGGACAATACAGAATTAAGGACAGAAGCTTAAGGACAATACAGAATCCGACAGTCATTGTCCGATTATGTTTCGAAACAGAATTTTCTGCTCCGTGGTGCCAGCATCAGTGTGACGTGCAGTGCTGCTCCATGGTAGTTAGCAAGGTCCATAGAAACAAGGTTGCCGCACAAGACCCGCCATTTTGCTCACAGGGCAGCAATGGCTGATTTGGTCGTGTCGGCGCGGCTATCCCAAGAGACCGTAGCGAGAGATGCTACTTATAATTCTTGAAATAGCAATTTCAGCTTGTTGTGCAAGTCTTGTGGTAGATGCAGATCATATCAGGCTTGCTTGTTTTCTTCTAAGCATTAAAACATAGGGAAGTATTTAGAAACCTGTAGCATTAAAAGAATAACATGGTAACATATCCATGGCGCATACCGTATTTCTTCGATTGGAGCCCCAGTGGGCTTTATTAAAAGACAAGGGAGCTCAGGGGGGCTCTGATAGAAGGAGGGCTCTAATGGAGCACTGGGGCTCTAATGGACGAAATACGGGTATGTATTTCTTATGTCATGTGTTGTCCACAATGCTTGAGATTTCGACACCGGTATTTGGCCAAGGCAGCTTCTGCATTTAATTGTTGCTTCAGGCACAAGAGAGTTTCTCGAAGTTTTTGCCAGCGAGGACAAATATGGCATCTGGCATACAAAGACCACCTCCTGACAGATGCAATATCCCCAGAGATGCGTCAAATTCAGTTCTTAATCAGGCTGGTCTTTGTCCCCTATTGTGTGTGCTCCTCCCTTAGCCAGGCTGCAATCCATTCACAGACTTAGCAGAGACCTTGTTCAGGGCAGTCAAGGTAGGACAGGGAGGCTTGATAGAATTCTTCCTCAGAATTCGTCAAGTCCTACGCTTCTGTGACGGCTCCACTTTTAGAAAGATCTTAATGATTTTTGGATTTGTCTTTTCCATGGCTGACATCTGAAGACACTATTTTTGAAGAAAAATCCCACTCATATCAGTGCTAGTAAGATTCAGCTCCAGGAATACCTGGAGTTGAATGCTACTGACAGCAAGAGCAGACACCAAGTTATGAGCATCTTTGCCAGTGAGAAGGATTCAGATGTGCTGCATTGCTTGTACAGCTGTTGGGTTTGCATTCTGCCCTCCAAGTCCAACAGCTGACTGAAGAAATCCTCTAATGCATCATGAAAAAACAGTATGTTGAAGCATTATACAAAATAATACACTTATAGGGAACTGACTAGATTAAGATGGGCAGTCAGGATGAAAGACAAGCCATAAATGTCTTCAGGTCTTCAAAAAGTGCTGTGACTGACTTTATTCATATGATAGTCCCTTGCTGCCAATCTGCCTGGGTTTGTCATGCCATTTAACAAATTCCACTTTGTGCTTGAGTTTGCATCTGGCTTGGGATGGAAAACAACTTTCCTCAAGTGCTTGAAGAACCAGTTGACGCCTCTGGGCCTTTGATTTTGTCTTCTTCATCTACTTTGCAAGTGGCAAGTGTATCAGTTTCTGTCTCAAAATCCTATTGGAGGATTGAACTTGGCAGAAACCACATGTGACGTTACACTCAACAGCAGCATCCTCCACTTTCACCAGCACAGTTTCACGACCTTGATCCAGAGTGGTTGATGTGTCCTACTCTACAATGACCTCCAAAAATGTATAATCTTCCTGAGCAATGCTGGGATCTGATTCTGGAAAGAAAAGAACTTCAAAAGTCACATAGGCTTGCAAAATCCTACCCTTCAGCTTTTTTTCTTTTCCTCTGTTCAGCTCTACGGGACTAGACTAAAGGAGATTGGTGGACTGAAAGAAAGGAACAATGAAGGCAATGCAGATAGTTTCAGTCGCCTGCACAGAAGAGGATAGAGATTAGAGACCAGTCTTGGATGTAAGCACTTGGTTTGAAGAGCAGATCTCTGCCTTCTCCACACTGATGGTGTCCGCCCGGATGATGATGGCGGCCAGAAGTGGGTTAGAGGTGCGGCCAATCTGGAGCACAAGCAGTTGATTACCAATCGTTTGTGTCAAGTGAGATAACTAATTCGTCCTTGTGCTGCTGCCATCGCAAAGCCTACGATCCTCTTCATCATGACTTCATGATTCAAGTGCACGGATAGTCTACGCAACCTCTCAGAAGCCAATTCCGTAGCTGGCTCAACTGACGATCATTGTGCCGCAACCTATTTCCATAGACCGTGGTAGTTCGTTGCAACTGACAATTTTTGTCTTCTATGATAGGAATTGCCTTTGGAGTGGTTTGTAAGAGAAAGGTCTAGCTAGTCCATGCTATCCCGCATAGATAAAGGATGATCACTGAAGACAAGACAGAAGCGGGGGTCACTCTATACGAAGGTGCGACAGTGAGCCCGTGTTGATGGCGGGCGCTAGAGCAACATATGAGAGAGATACCGGCCGGCCTGAAGTGTCAGCTGAAACGAAAAACCGACACGACGAAAGCAAGGGACTCAATATATAAACAAGCGGTTTCACGACAAGACAGGTAAATTATCTTGTTAACTGATCTTAAATCTGTACTTCTCACTCCGCTTTGAATAACATCAAGGCTGTTTAGCCTCGGCCTTAAGAGGGGCCAAGTTCTCATGACGCGGCTGCAATCTGTCAGCCATGATATCATTATTTCAACGGTCTCTCTTTGTCGCAATAATTCCTTTCTTTGGTGTGAGCGCACGATCCAACCAGTGTTGGCTGAATGTTACTTGTCCATTACAACTTGCTCTCTTGCTCTCTCCGATACCTTTCAATTACATTGCTTCATAACTCATATGTGCCCTTAATGTCGAAACTTAAAAATGAGGAAAGTTGAGCACTGGGAGGCAAATATAGTGTGTACCACAATCAATGAACAAGAGCCACTGGACCCGGTGAGTTCGGCGCGCTTTGAATAGGAATGGGATACAGACCTTGCAGCTTGCTGGAGCAGCAGCAGCGAAACAAACCAACAAAGTTTGGGATAGAGCTCGAGAGCCTGAAGTGTCGAGCTCGAGCCTGGAAAAATTGCCTCAAGCTGGTGAGCCTCGAGCTTTGGCTTGTTCCCAGCCCTATGGGCAGTGCAGAGAAAGCAGTTCAAGCCGAAGAAAGGCAGTCTGGAGATATCACCATTTCACTCAGAGTGGGGTGACACTGACGAAGGTGGATGTTCTACTTTGTATACGAATGTAAACGGGGTAACAGTATGACAGTAGGCGTAATTGCTATGGTCAGCTAGCATTTCTATTATTTACTGTGTGCGTCTCCTTCAGTGCGGACCTCAATTCTAACCTAGAGATTGCTCGCGGACATAAGCGTTCACCCCTTCAAGATGAACAAGCAGAACAAGATCCTGGTGGTGTTGGGCTCGACCCGCGACGGCAGATTCGGACTCCGAGTGGCCAGACTGTTGATGGATCAGCTTAAGGTGGTAGGACTCGACCCCAAACTCATAGGTATAAACCACTGAAGGATAACGCTGCTTTGACCTCACACGTCCGCCATTGTAGACCCACTGGAGATTGATCCTCCGGTCCTTCGTCAGCCCTTGCACTTCATGTCCCCGGACGACCAGGCCAAGGCGCCGGAGTGGATGAAGAACTTGTCCGGAGAAATCAAGTGAGATGTCATGACTGACCCGACTTTGTGCAGTGCGTATTCTACATTGCTGCCCTTTGGCAGAACGTGAAACTTCTCCGTGTACCCACTATTACCCCATGCATTTGCAACAAGACATGGGGAAGACTTTCGAACACTCTAGAAGACGTGCCTCATATGCTTCACAATGTTGTATTAATTCTTCTTTAAAGTGATGCTCGCGGCCTCGTTCTGGTCTCTTGTGAGTACAACGCCACCATCCCGCCGGCCCTGACCAACCTGCTGGACCACTTTGCGCCCAGGTCTTACAGGCATAAGCCCGTCTCCGTGGTCACGTACTCGATGGGTAAGAAGTGTTCGCGTGTCAAAGAGTAAGCGTGTTTTCGTTTGCATCTTTGCTCCCTCAAAACACTCATGTGAATAGGCCTAGAACGCTCATAACTGGCTTGCTACTTCATTAGGCCACTGGTGCGGACATACAAGCTACGTGACCTCGGCCCGCTACTTCTATCAGACCGTATAATTACACCCCTGCTCCAATGTACTGTTAGCCCAGAAGTATATAGTGCATCTGCAGGGTGCCCTGCATCCAGTACAGAAAAGATGTGCATATGCTAAAAAATTCAGTACGAGTCTGACAGCACTCAGACTCTGACCACACCGTGCTCAAGTCGGGCTATTCTGGCTCACAAAAAGTGCTTAAGCGGCTGTAGGCCCCGGGTAGGCCTGGGAATTTGGGCTAGTAACTTATGCATACAGAAAATACACGTTTCCTGAAGTTCTACAGTTCGAAGTTACATTGCTTCTACTGCAGGATCCTTCGGCGGAAGCAGAGCTCGCGTGGCCCTGCTGCCATTCGTCAATGAACTGGGCATGGTGAGCAAACACGTAGTACCTTTTTTATTCTATATTTCCTAGCCTCACATTGTGCAAACAAAGGTGTGTCTTCCGTCGTCTCTCACCATCCCCAACGTTGCCAAGGCAGACATTGATGAAGCAGGCAAGACCGAAAACGCCAGAATCCTCCAAAATGCAGCAAAGGTAACACTCCTTTCGAATTTTGCAATATCTTCGTTGCACTAACATGAATGAGCATCTCTCTCAAAGTTGTCCAAGGAAATGCTTTTCTACGCAACGGCTCTGGAGAAGGAGAGAAAGGAGGCAGGAGGATACCCGAACTAAGTCCAGCAGAGGGTAGTCGACTTCATACGTATGATTGATTGTGCAGATTTTAGTTAAAAGATGAAAAAGTTTCAAAGTTATACACCAAGCGGCCTAAAATTCCAGCGGTATCGAGTTCAAGAATTAGCGGGCTAACTAATGCGTTGTGCAACTCCAGTGTTCGAGCATCATTTGACGTGAGATTGGTATTGATAGAAAATTAATTTTGTTGCAAATTATGAGCAACGAGGTACAGTGCCTGCTCATGACAGTGAGCAAAAGATAGAAACAAGTCCGCGTTTGCTGATTCGAGAGTGAGAAGTTACGAGATAAAAATCACTGAAATCACTGGCTTTTCAAATGGCTCTTGTACTTCTAAGCTTACATGCCTCACAAATGAGTGGCTAAAACTCGTGAAATGGAGCAGTTGCACTGACATTTAAAAATGTCTTTTAAATATTGCTTTTCCAAGAAAATCACCAACAAAATTGGCTGTAATAAGAACCTAGCAGTCCCCTATGATAAGCCACCGTCATTGGCTTTAAGGGACGTTAAATTGAAGCATTACGTTACCTGGGAGGACTGTCGTAGAAGACAAGCGGTTGTCAATTCGATTACTGCCTTTTGTGTTAATCACGATTATCTAATCGATTACGGTTAACAGCACAATGCTGGAATAAAGGAAATCCGTAATGCTAATTGCACGGAGGAGAGCTATACATTGTTGCAATATCTTTATTATGCGATATTTTGCGCTAATAACAACATATTATACAGATGGATGAATGACACTCTGACGACAGACTAGGAGGGGGACGCAGTTGAAGCAAGCAGCAGTCGAGCTTATATTATCCACTGATTTTTCATACACTGCTATGATCACCTCTTTATCTTCCTGTCTTTGAAGCAGTCATTGAGGAAAAAGTCCGTGAGGGAGTGATAGAGATGCTGCTGGTACTCCATGATGCTGTGGTCCTGATCCGGATAAGCCTGCTGTCTGAACAGGATGTCATTGGCCTCGAGGGCCGCACTCAAGAGCATCGACTGCTGGAAGTGCACGTTGTCGTCCTGTGTGCCGTGCAGCAGGTAGAACGGCTTGTGCCGCAGGGTATCCAGCCGCTTGAACACGCTGCTCCGGTTGTAGGCGGCCGCGTGATTGTCCTGGAGTATTCCGGACGTTTTAGCTATTCGCCAAAAGGGGGGGGGATTTTTCCTCTTACACAAACTAAGAGGTTATTTTTCTGAAACTTTTGCCCGATTCCTTTATATGCTACTTGAATCCGCCACAGCAGATTACTTTTCAATCCCTTTGCGAGGTGGCGGGTTATCAGAGACTGGGGGATACTTGGAGGATACCCTCTTATTAAGTGCTGGCCAGTGAATCTTGAGTGGACGCCTATGCCTGGAGAGGTCACTGTCAACCATGCGGAGTTTCTTCTGGCCAATGTGGCCAAGCCATAGAGTGCGGGTTTGCCACACAATAGCTGCGGCGTTCAATCTTGCTGTTGTTCATGAGTTTGCAAAGGGCAAATTGCTCGGGGGTGGCGGATATTGAAAGGTTGGCGGATAATTCTTTAACGCCATTGGAAATTGCAGATTACTAGCGGCTGGCAGATTGATGAAGCACATACCGTGGGTCCACAGACTCATTGTTCATGGACAGCAATGACAATGCCATCATCCTTCGTTTGCATCATATGTGAACAGTTGAAGATGAATCTTCAGAGGATACAGATTTTGAAACCCTATTTCCAATAGTGCATCATCAAAAACGATGCAATACATAGTAAATAATATTTTCATTACCTCTGCTCCACAGAGCCAGAGTGCCCGTAACCTTAAAAAGAAATTAGACTTAAGAAGACCAGAAAAAGGTAGCTTGGTTGTATTCAAGGCCCGAGTACCAGGGGCCACCAGTGCTGGGAACCTCATCTTTTCCTTGATACCCGCAGTTGGCCCTGACACCTACTGTACTGTGTAACACGTAGTCAGTTTGTCGGTACAATACGGTGTGTCTGTTCCAATGGGCAGTGAGGTCAGTCCCGACCCGCCACCCCCATCCCGGGGAAGGGCATTGTTAGGACTCCCTGCTTGGGTAGTTAGAACGGAGCAGCAGCCATAACAAAGAAGCTAAAACGTCCGGAACGGTCCTGTGGCAGGCCCATGTAGCGCTCGGTGTAGTAAGTGTCATAGAGTCGCCAGTCCACGACTGGTGCGACGGAGGCGCCACAGCGAAAGACGTCGGAGACGTCGTTGCCCAAGATGGAGAGGGAGAGAAAGGCCCCATAGGACCACCCCCAGATCGCTGTTCTGTTGGGGTCAACGTAGCTGAGGTCCCTCTGAAGGCTGAGGACGGCGTCGATGGTGGAGTTGACGTCCGGGCCGCCGAAGTTGTTCTTGAGTGAGAAGGCCCAGGTGTCCCCTTGCCATCCCGTGCCCTGCAAGATATTAGATAAGTCGGTTTTTCTTCCTCATTCGAGTGACGGCGAAAATGATCGAACCACATTCTCACCTGAGGGTCCAACATGATAAAGACGAATCCCTTGGTCCCGGCGAGGTAGGTCTGGTAGTCAAATTGGTCGAACGTTTCGTCCACGATCTGGCTGCCAGGGCCGCCGTACACCTTCACGAGTGTGGGATACTTCACATTGGGGTTCAGATCTGGCGGGAGGTACACGCGGGCCCTGACCCTGGGAGCGTGATCCTTTACGGATGCGGGAATGTCCATCATCTTAACGGTCGGCAAGTTCACTGTGTTCAGCCGCCATTCTAAGGCCTTGTTATCGTCGTACACTTTCACGAGTTTTCCATTGTCCGTCCTGCAGATGCAGGTGTAGGGGACGTCTGGACCCTTGCATGTCATGAAGAAGTAGGTGGCATCTTTGCTCATGCTGATTTCATAGTGTGTGCACTTCTTCCTGCCCAGTCCGTGGTCGGTCATGTTACAGGTCAAGCACTCGGGCGATCCGGATGGCGTCATCACCCTGTATCATTGGTCACGCTGAATTAAGGCTGTCCAACTTCTGCTATCTTAGATAGCAGTGAAGTTACGAATATGTTACAAAGTTAAGAGTATTGTGAAGTAACGAAGATTCACTTAACTTCATGAAATTTATGAAACATGCACTATTTTTGTGCAGGTAGCTAGTTTTAGGTCCCCGTCTGACTTTATGGTAACTCACCTGAAAAGTTGCCTCGTGCCAGGGCGATCTTCCATGGTGGCGATGAAGTACACGTAGCCGTCCTTGGCCCACTTAAGGACTTTGACCACGTCTGCCAGCATGTGAGTCAGTTGCGTCCTTTCGCGCGTTCCGGATGAGTCCACCAGCACAACCTGGCGGAATCGGTGCACAGAGTGCGGATCGGACAAGGTGGTCACCAACCTGGACGCATCTCCGTCGCCTCTGAAGTGGACGTCGTACTTGTAGTCCACCCACCTGAATTGGACCAAAAAGTTAGACCCAGCCCAGTTGAAAACAGAGTAAAGACAACCACTGACCCCTCTCTCTCGTAATTGGCGAACACCTCCTTGCACTCCCCGGAGCCTTTAGTTTGACACAGCGTGACCACGGTCTTGGTCTGCACGCGATTCATCCACTTGACCGCGAAGGTGTCGGAGTTGACGAACTTGATTCCCGAGAAGTGAGGGGCTTCCCCACCTGCCCCTTGTCCCAGAGACGCAGGAGGAGAGATCTGGCGCGTCTCAGCGGTCTCTCCCGAGAGGTCGACCCTCCACAACTGACACTCTGGGTTCGTGGTGCCGGCCTTCGGGTACCGGATCTCGTCCACCTGGGGGTACTTCTCCAGGTGACGCCAGGTGCCGTAGGACTTTAGCTGGATTGGGTGTACCTGAGAATCGTTGAATGACCCAAACACCTGTAAAAAGATGGCATAGTTCACGTCAGACATGGACGTCAGAAGATTTAGGCTTTGATGCTCCGTGCATACGCAAAGAGGATGGATTCAGGCTCCAGCCGGAGCAACGAAGCTCTTTCTTTCCCTTCCCCAGGGGGAATGACATCTTTCAACAAACCAATGAGTTTCCGTCTGGTGCCCACCAAAGGGCTCTATCGTCCTCGAGCACTTCCTCCTCGAAGACCCAGTCGGCCACGCCGTTGAAGAACACGCCAGGGTCGCCAGTGTCAGTCAATTTCTCATCCTGAAAGCAGTGAAATCCACTTCTTGCACTTTCTATTTCGTGTGTTTTAGGGTCGGCATTTAAAAATTGCTCTCCTTGTCCAAAGTCAGGGTCCAGTACATCACAGGGACATATGAGAATGGACCCCAACGTTGGAAGAAACCGAGATATATTGAAATTTCTTTTTTGCATATTTAGTATTTATTATACTAAACGGCACTCATCATAAGTTTAGTGTAGCATTACTGAGCTTCAAATCGAGAGTTCGCCATCGCAGAATATGACTATATTCTGAACATGCACATTGGGCTAGATCGAAAATGTCAACTTCTGATTCTCATGGTGGAAAATTGGCATTAGACACTGGTGTAGCTGGTACAAGTCTCATTTTTTGAAGAAAAAATGATTTACTATGTGCAGTTTTAATGTGAAATTTTACTGCTTATGTTTAGACAGGACATAACAAACTCCAAAAAATGCTCTGTTGTAAAAGTGTCTCTGGTTGAGCTGCATTTTTTTTGCTAATACTAGACATTCCCCACTATGACCTCCTAAAATGTCAAATCAATCAGGGACACTCTTATAACAGAGCATTTTTGGAGTCACAAATTCAGACAACTCTATGTTCTGTGCTACTGTAGTAAATTTCAAATTAAAAGTGCAGATAGCAAACAATCTTTAAGGAAAAAACTTTGTTAGTAAGATCCTCTTAATTTGACCCTGCGCCAAAAACCCAGGATGGAAAAATATGAACTTCCAGAAAAAGTACCATTTCGAACTAGCCTAATACACATAATAATGGGCATTCAGTACATCCGGGACGAGGAGAAAAAAGAAATTTTGCGCACCTGATCCATGACAGACTTCCTGTAGTAGATGTTATTGTCTTCCCCGACGTAGGCCAGGGCGTTGCCGGTGGGCGCAAAGCTGGCGTGCTTCACCAGGAAGTCACCGTCATCGTCGTCGTAATTGTACCTCATCCTCTTGGCGTTGTTGGTCCTGTCCCTGCCGGGGCCCAGTGTGATCTCATTCATCTTGTTCTTGGCTCCAACGGGGATGACGACGTACTCCCCGATCGAGGAATGGCGGAAGATTGCGCTGGCGCCGCGCTGCAGTAGCAAGTACTGGCGATCGGCGGATAAGGAATACTTTAAAGGCAAAAAAAAAAATGCATTATTGATCAGGAAACTCGTGTGTTCTTCTTTTGTCACCAGCCCTGTGTCTCTATAAGGACACACGCACATATGTAAGAACATACAAGGTCACTGAAAGGACTGTGCCTCCAAAGCACCCGAAGTCGACTTGTGAGATGAGACATCCTTTAACACTATACAGTGTTGATCAGACGAATTGAGACCTTTGGCACGTGAGATGTTTGACCCAAATTCTGACTCAATGGTCAGAATTTGAGGGTGCTGCGAAATCCGACAGAGGGAGTGAAGGCCTTGTCCAGACAGGCGTTTGTAGTTCAACATCTTTGACATTAGTCAACATAGTTTTTTGCAGTTCACAGCCTATGACCACCGGCCTGACCCCAACCCCAGGTCTTTCTGTCGTCGAGTGTAGCAAAAACTCGGGTCAAGTGTTGCAGAACTTGCTGGATGCCCGGAGTAAAGAGTGCACAAAAGTGAACAGTAAACTAATGTCACAAGAGTTGAGCCAGAAAGTCAAGTTCAATGTGTTTTCCATGCTGGTAATAGCTGCATCTCTATAATAATGTCAAGGCTGCTGACCAGGTCTAAATGAGCAGATCTTGATCATTAGCGGTAAATACCCTATTGGATCCTGTCAAATCTGACATGACCAAGCTGGATCAGCACTTTACCACTGTTCTAAAAAAAACCAAGTCAGACATTTATGTGATATGCATACACTGTCTTCCATCGTTGCATAACCTCTCTTTTAACATAACAGAGCACAATAGCAGTGGAATCCCAATAAACTTCTTCCAAAGAGAAAAATCCCATTTAACTATTCTGATAAAGTGGACAACTAACTGAAGGTTTTTTCTTGGCAATGTTAAGTGACTCTATTTAGCTTCACATAAATATCGGACGTAAAGAAAATATCACATACAGTGATGGTTTCTTGTAGATGAGGAGAGAGATCCTTTAGCGCTTTAGCATTTTGACTTTTTTTTTCACACGTCAGATTGGGTTTTGTTCAAAATTCTGGCCTCAACAACCTCTCTTTTATACAACTTCTCTTTTATAAATACCAATGTTATCAGTCCCCAAGAACCCCAATTGTCCAAACACACGTATATTCAATTTCCTCGTTAAACAATGTTTTCCTACACAGATATTCAGTTGCCCAGAAATCTCTCATTCTATAATCCGATTCCGAATTCCACTGTATGATAATCATACCTTGTAGGGAAAGTAGACTCGCAGCTGCTTCCCTGACAGGACGACCTTGCTCGCCTCCTCCGGCTTTGCGACGTTGACGACCTGAATACCGCTGGAGAAGCTCTTGAAGATAAACTCCTCGTCGCTGATCCAGGTGGCATTGACTGAAGCAAAGTTCGAGGGCCTGAACTTTCCCGAGATAACGTCTTCCAGCCTGACGGGTTTCCTGTTGGACTTGGTGGCAGACGAGAACTCATTGTCCTTCCCGGTGATCTTGTCGGCGGCCTCTCCTTGTCCTTGCTCTCCAAACGTCTGTCTCTCCACCACCGCCCGGTGTCTGGAGCTAGCAGCGATGATGAAGACAATGAGGATACCGAGCAGCACGACCGCGACCACCATGCGACGTCGCCGCCGTCGGTGCTGCTTGGCTGCGGCGGCCGCCGAGAGGCCCATGCCACCAACACCTGGGTGCACATAGGAGAGAGGAGTTATGGGTACTGGACTGTCAACAACGTCAGGAGGGTGTTCAACGACGTCGAGTGCGGCTCCGTCCAGCGAGACACAAGCGACCTCGACGACGTGGACGTCGTCAAGAACCAACTACTCGAGATCAGGGCAACCTTTTCTGCCTTTCGACCCGTGGAAAACGTCATTCTGCACTGAGACAGAAAACCTTCCTTGCTTTTTCGCAAGTCCTTCCAGCCATCAGCTCACCTTCTTGGTTTGACTTTTGGTCCTCCTTAATGCATACAGAAAAATACAATCATATAAATGTTTACAAACACTCCATTCAATACCCCTTGAGCAAAAAAGAGGATGTTGGATGCTGTTGCGTCTTGGTTGAGACACTGGATAGAGGCACTCGCATTTGTACAGGGTGTCCCTAACGTGACAGATCCTGTCAAGTCACTTGGATTTGTCCGAACGCTGCCTGATGAACATGTGCCACTAGGAGGACGACAACAATAACACGGGTTAAGACACGTTCGCGTGCTTCTGTGACAGGCAGTTTGAGGCCAAATCAGTGTCGGCAAAAATTATAAAACCCGCCAATAAAAAACCCAGTTTGTGGTCATGAAATTTTTCATGCTTCAGTTCCTAAGAACAGAAATGAGACATTCTGACTGCCTGAGTGATGCCTATTTCTGACGCACCCTGTACAGTGTGAGTCGAAAAAACTTCCCGGAACATGAGCAGTGACATGGGAATTGTAAAAAAAAGGAAAAGAACATTATTTTGACACACACATACACAGGACGCATGTTTACTGAGGCCACGTCCATGGCAACAGATGGTAACAGAGGACGTGCTCGTAAGTACGTAAATGTATTTGAGTAACTTTGCTCGCGGTACTGATAACAACACAGTCTACAGGGTGACCGCAGTTGATTTTTAGATGCATTTTCAAGGTGGAAAACAGTCCACCCGTACGCGCTACTTGCGCGTGTCACACAGGATCGTCAATGAAAATCTGAACAAACTTATAAGTATCACAGCGCTGAAGTAAGATTTTTTTAGGATACAATATTTATAAAAAGTCTTCATTGGAGTATTAGCCACATCTTTCGTTCTACATGTCTGCCTTTTGAAAATTGCGTCTACGTAAGGCCTCAACTGAGGCCTTACGTTTGCAGTAAAATTTTTCCTGCCGAAGCCCTCAACGTTTGTGTGACGACCCTGTACAGCACAAAAGTATGTGTATGATGAGACGCTGGAGCTGCAACACACGGCAGCGCATTCACTTTGACGTCACGTCTGTTGCTCACATGCCTATCTACAATGAATAGCGCAAAAGGCCCATGCTTATTTGGATGTGCCTGTAGTGCGAGTCATAAAAACTGTTCGATGTGACAAAGCGAGACGTGCAAATACGACAGTTTTATATAATAAGCCTCGTTGACAATTTCTTTGGCACATACGGTATAGTTTCCATGTCACCGGAAGACCCCACCTGTTGTCAGCATTCACTTGTCTTCTGTGGGCTCAGATTCATTTTTTTAAAGTTTTTTTCAAAGATTTGTCTGTGGCAAAAATGGAAGAACAAAAAAGGTGATGTCGCAGAGCAGCTGAGGACTGGGGCAACTTTCCCTCCCTCATGACGATGAAAGAAAAAAATCCCTCAAAATTGGTTGCTTCTTCCTTGTTTGCACGATAAACATCGCTCGCTATGTTACCTGCCAAGGTCCTCACAGCAACACCCGCTCGGCTATGGCCAAGGCCAACAGCGGCAACGACTTGGGACTCACTCTACAAATGTGTATATTGTAGTCTATAGTCTACAACATAAGTCTATAGCCTACTTAGGACTGCAAACTACTCAGTGGCCCCACCGTCAAAGAAGACTTCTATTACGTGGCTTTTTTTAAAAAAAGACCACATTACCCACGCTTGAAGCTTCTTCGGACACCTGTTGAACTTCGCATTGTTACGGCTCACGCTGGAGTACAAAGAGCAACTGATGATCGAATGTTTCAGGACTTAGTACGTAAGAAAAGGCAGATGCAACTTTTTACGTGTCATGTTGAGGTTTATGATGGGAGGACATGAGGAAAGTCTGGCAAAATGTGCCCTGACAAGAAAGTCTTTCCATGCGGAAAGGCTGACAACGTGACTACCTCGTTATGCAAGTGCCCAACAAATATATAACAAAACGTGCTATCATTTTCGTCAAGCCAATCTGATTAACATGGTTGCTGTTGTTGCTCCTACCGTCTAAGCTGGAGGCCTCCTCGCTGCCCAGGATCCCGTTGGAGCCGCCGCCGCTGCCGTGGGCATCGAGGTTGCCGTAGAAGAAGAGCCGTCGAGCGCGACTGAGCAGGAAAGTCATATTTTTCTCTCTTTTTTCGGTTGAGGAAGAGAGAAGACGACACAGACACAGCCTATGTAAAAGGTGCGACGAATATTAGGGTTGCTCTCACCGCTGGACAAAAATTAAGAATTTCTCCAACACTCGTAGCTGTCTTCCTTTCCTCTCTCGCTGTCAGTACAGGGTGAGTCAAAAGTGACTGAGTTTTTGCGACTTGGAAGTGACGAAGCAAGTGCGAGTGGAGCAATGAGCTGATCACGCAGAAAAGTGTGAAGCACAAAAAATTATGAAAGACGATTGCATCTTCTGCAGTGCACAGCAGACTGACTCTTGCTGCATCATTACCAGCTAATTGCTCCAGTCGCTGGTCAGCCATCAAAAATGAAAGTTTTGAGGATCGGCCAGAGCAGGATTGATATGTAAGAAGCCACTCATGTTTGACTGACTCTGTACTGTAGCAGCCAGTTAGAAATATTTTAAATGCTAGTCTTCGTGTGTGGAGCAGTTGAACAGTTGGTCGATCAATGGGCCCTGACTTCAAATGCTGAGTTCCATCGATTGAAAACAGTTAAATACCAGCTTCACCCGCGTTCTGTCCCATCCCTTTGGAGTGGACCGTCTCCAGCTGCTCCAAGAGACAGGTGTCATTGGTCATAATGGTTCTTCACAGCAGACACAGTGTAAATACGTATGTAAATTTATGAATGACACTTGTTGCTTCGTCTTAAATCGATGACAGAAAAGTCAAGTTTTAACCAGGAAAAGATGACCCAAGTATGACAGGCTGTTAAAGCTTTGGGATTTATCGACTATTTTTGTAATCGATAATTCAAGGGGGAAAAAATCCGTCCGGTTGCTTATAAAAGACTTGTGGCAATATTTGCTACCTACGTAACTCAAATACCTTCCAGAAGATGCGTGGAAAGCTGATGGGTGCCCCTCTGATGTCAGGCCAAGGGCAGAAGGTTTGTCGAGTCTTAATCGCGAAATTCTGCAAAAGAAGATGAGTGAAAGTACTTAAGAAACTTGACCCATGGAATGACGTTCACATACTGTATGCGACATTCCCCTGAGACCAATGTACACATTGCTAAGACTGCGCATAGTTCATAACACAGTGACCGTTCTGTCCTGTACTTTTCCTGTACTTTGCCATACTGCACTTTGCTGCGCTGCACCTCGCTGCACTGCCCTGATCTTCAGACAAGGAGGCGTTGCAAAATTTTGTTCTATCCAAAAGGTTGAACTCGAATCGTCTCAGTTTGACCCATAAAAGAGGTCTCAACGAGGGCTTAAGTGGAGCAACCATGCGAAGGCCATTCTGCGGGGCGCCAGATTTTGTCACAGACCGTTTACACCATCTCAGTCAAGCTCAGTGGATTTGATTCAGCGCAGTCAGTGCTGTAATATGAGCGGTCTGTGACAAAGTCAAATATTCCTACGCTCTTCCTCTTAACATTTTACAACAGCGGTAAAATTCATCTTCTGTGCAAGAAGGGGTTGGGTATATTATCTCCCTCCTCACCCCCTTCTCGTGTGACACCCCCTGGAAACCCTGTTTCACCAAGCTAAGATTGGTGTCCCACAAAGAGCTACTTTGATACACTGCTGTTATTGAGGACAAGGGTGGGGTGGGGTGCTTCCCCCCCTTTAAACACAAGTTGATGTCTTAGAAAAAGTTTTGTATCGACCGCTCTATTTCGTTCAGCTCAACTTGACTCAGCACAGTTGGAAGAGGGAACTGCGTTTTCAAGATCTTTTATTGGTTAGTTTCTTCTTGCACAGATGACAATCAGGGCTCGTCCTTTTCGTTGGATGGAGAAGTGAGAACTCTCTGAAAATATTTAAGTGTGTGATTGAATTCGTCTGTTCGAGACGTCAAGACGAGACTCCTTGCAGAGGGTGGAGACGGACAAAAGCAACCTTCGTCCTCGGTTTACTGCACTTGGCGGCTCGCCTCATGCCAGCAAAGGCCTGATAGGCCTTGTGCCTACAAAGGCAGCCTTTATAAGAGTAGGCATAACTAGAGCCGGTTTCCTTCATTGAATCCAATTCCATTCGTTGGATCTCGAAGGAGACACGGTCAGGCCGAGACAGCAGTAACGCTACTTACTACATGGACTCCCCCAATAGACAGTAGACTCACCATTTGACTTCGAAGTTAGTGCAAAATGTACAGTGTAGTCTCGTCCCGACTTCCAGTTCTGGCCAAATTGTCAATATATCAAGAGCTTAAGGTTGAAGAGTATAAGAGGCTTTACATTTATTTTTTGTGTACTCGTGCCGAAGTCAAAAGTGCAGCCCATCCAGGATGATCGTGGCCGCCATGGGACAAAAAGACGCTGGACTCGTGGCTCTTCATCTGGGTCTTCTAGGCTCGTAGCACAACAGTTGATCTTGAATATTTAGTAGCATCCTTCGCTCATGGTTTTGGTGACCCCATTATGACAAAATATCCCAATCTATGCTAGATCCCAATGGGTCTCATCAACAAAAACGTACTCTTAAAGTTGAAAGAAACCAAGAAATAGAAGACATACAAGGCTCTTGAAAGGAATCTCTCTGACTGCCTGTAAATCATATATCAATTCTATCTCTTGATTGAAATTCCGCCATTGGGCATGCTGAAGTCATGACAAACGACTTTTTTTGGGCGGCAGGACTGTGGCAACCTAGGCCAGTTCAGTCCCTCGCACAATAGCTGCACGTACTGTACTAAATACAAGTATCAAGGTTGAGCGACGAAACCTCTCTCTGACATCCCCATCATTGACACGCAAACGCGCTGACTTGCGGAAAGTTACACATTTGACCGACGTCCAAACGCAGGCAGATGATGACGGTCAAAAATCTCTTGGCTCTGGACAAAGTCCTGTGAATGAAAAGAGCCCCCAGACCCACGTTCGCGTCCTCTTTCCGTCCAGGTGGTTGGACCGATCAGGATGGAATTTGGAGTCGAGATGGAGGCGTAGTTCTCGTCTGTGGCAGTTATCTTACTACACAATGTTTGAACGCTATCGACGCCAAAACAACAGACCCAATGAATACCAAGTTTGGGGTGGTGTCAGGGGTACCCACGGAGAGTGTCAGGGAAGCTCAAATTTTCCCCCTCTTCCTTCAATGATGGGTGAGCCAATAGAGAAACGTTTCTTCAAAAAAAAACAGACCGAGAAAGTTCTGACTAGAGAGAGGAAGCACAATCAGCTGCTCCTGAAACATCTCAGACGGGACCTTCTTGATTGGTCAGCCGATTATCCCAGTTGCAAAAGCAAAGGAACAACAACAAACCTCCGTGATGACAAGAGATATCAAACAAACAAAGCACCACCTAGCGATCACTTCTATCCTTTCACCCAAAAATGAATCCGGGGCAACAAAGTCACAAGATGTGCTTGTCCTGGAAAGAGTTCCAGTCCACAAAAGTTGGACGCTGCTATCTTTGTGGAAAGAGGACTTTTCTCATTAGTCAGAGGCAATTCAAGGAGATCAAAGCTGGCATCGCCGACAGAGGGTGCTTTTTGCGTATTTTGGACGTTGCGAGTGATAAGGTTGAGCGGGCTACAGAGAGCGCGTGGACAGGACGGAGCACGTGAGGAGCACGGAGCGCTAAGCTCATATTTCACAGTTCAGCTTGGTCTTATAAGACCCCGAGTTGCACCGGGTACCTTATGTTGGGAACTTCTAAGGGGCAAAATCTTCCGCCCCTCCTGTCAACAACGGCCGGAGACCAAAAGTGCATGCTCTACAGCAAAAGTGGGTGTACAGTTATGAGGGTAACAAAGAATATCTTCTCTAAGGGCTGAGCAATGTTTCTCTTCAAACATCTATTGCGATGTTGTCCGACTTTTCTGTTTAGCCGGCTCAGTGCGCAGCTCTTGCCGTAAAAGCCTTAGGTAAGTAAAGAGAAAGCAGAGTTTATGATGCACTTTTTAAGTGCTGCACCTGTTAATTCATAACAGGGTGAAAAGAAGAGACTTTTTGAAGTCTTTCCAGCTCAGCCAAGTACGAGACTCAGAGGAATGGGCCAAAAAAAGTCAGCTTCAACGTTAGCCTTTGAGAAGGCATTTTTTCTTCTCTTACCAGACCAAGGCGAGGCTTCCATTTTTTTCCAAATTGCTGTCACTCAGCCTTGTGGGGTTTTTTTTGGTCAGCGAGATGATTGCTCGAGCCTCTCCTGCCTGCAAACGACGTCGAGTTCTCTCTCTTTTGACAAGTCAAGCTTCTCTTTCACTGTGGTTTTCCCCCCTTCGCCAATCACTGTTGAGGCCTACTGCTGAGGCCCACTGTTGAGGCCTACTGCTGAGGCCCACTGTTGAGGCCCCTTGAAGAACTCGCACAACTTGTTCCTTGACGTCCGCCGCTGCGTGGAGATGTGGCAATGTGTGTGTGCGCACCCAAGCACACCTGCCTGCTACCTGCAGCAGCAGCAGCAGCAGCAGCAGCAGCATAGGTGCGTGCGTGTGCGCGTGCTCCCTCTCCTACGTGTGCGCGGGCGCCTTCTCCTCAGCCTCCTCCAGGAGGGCAAATGTTAACAGGAGAGATGGAAGGGGGAAACCTTCAGCGGAACCTCCAGGTAGTAACAAAGCTGTCAGAGGCAAGGTTTTCAGTCTCACTCGCATACCTCCGTTTTACTATAACAGATTAAAGCCAGTGAGGTTACATTTTGAGCTAGCTTCCTGTTGCAAATCCACAGACTCCACTCACTGATGGCCTTTATCCGGTAAGTGGTAGCCTTTTATTTCTCCTACTCGTTTGAGTTTGGTCACTGACTCCTTATCCTTGACCTCGAGTTCTATTTTACTTCAGCTTTTGAAAGAAGAACCTTTAAATCGTGCCAAGTAGTCACATTCAAATTCTTGGTGAGCTCGTGGTTAGGAGACTAAAAAAACCAACCCTCAAAGTAGCCCAAGGAAGGAGTGAGCAGCTACGATCACGCATCGTACAATATGTGTCAAGAATCTGCATTACCAAGTTCCCCAAATGACTTGGAAATTCACGCAACTTTTTCTGCCTTCATGCACGTGGGAAAAGAGCAATAACACTAATAAGACTGTGCGTGTTCAACTCTCTTAAAGTTCCTAAGAGCTGCTCATAATTTACACTTAAGGAAAGTTAAAGTTATTGACCGGAGACGGAGTGGGAACTTTCATAACTATGTTACAGTTAGACTGCCGTAGTCTAATAAAAGTATTTGGCACAAACGTAGCCGCATTTTGGCACCAACAATGAAGACGATGCGGACAAACTGACGATTGAGCAACCAGCTCAGCTATGCTGAAATTTGTCACGCGAGCAGTGGTTGCTGAGTCACAGCTGTTAAGAGCCGGCGCCACGGGAATCCATCAAAATGCTGCTCCTGACTCAGTTTTTATCTAAATCTTTAATTCTGTTAAAACGGCCACTGAAAAATTTGTGTAATTTGGCAAGCAACAGGAACGACGGCGCAAAGTCCAGTCTCTGGAGAGTTGTCATCTCCTTCTTTCTCTTCCACTGGCTTTGGAACGACCTCTTTTTGTCCTTCTTCTTCTTCGTCTTCGAGGACGAAATCAACCCTGGCGGCCTCGATGACCCCGCCAGCACTATCCTTGACGACCCCTGGCACTGAGATCTCCCGGAAAGTCGAAGATCGTCTGGGTTCACGCGCTAATGCCCTGATTTTGTAGGTCCCTGGAGCAAGAAGTCGCCAGTAGCGACCCTGAGCATCCGTGTGAATCTCCTTGGTCACGCCTTCCACTTGGATGACGGCCTCCCCCACTGGCAGGTTGGACGTATTCGTCACGATCCCCTTCACACCCATGTGTCCTAAGTGCGAAAGAAAGAAAAAGAGAAACATTTGGAAAAGACATCTAGATGGGGTTCCTCCCCACCTGCCTCGAGGAACGAGATCAAGCTCTCCTTATTGTCGTTCCACTCCTTCTCTAGCGCGTCCCTTGTCGGATATTTGCAGCAGGACAACTCCAGGGTGAGCTCCAGACAGTCGTGGAAGTCATAATTGTAGTCTTGCATTCCACCGCGTACCACGTACCTGAAGTTTCGATGGCTTTGTGATAGAAAACCTAATGACATTGTAACAATGATACATAATAGCACACGCACGTAGCTGTAATGATAGCAATGCCAGTGATTGCAGTGCAAAGATGCTCACACGCGTCCACACGACTTTACACGTGTGCTAGGTTTGTGGTTAATTTAGTGAACAAAGAAATGATGCTGTCACTTACCAGTCAGCTCCATTGGTGATTCCTTCCTCAAAGGCCTTTGACTTGCCACACTTCGGCTGCCCATTGCTCATGTGTCCGTGGTTGGACGCGTATGTGCGGGCCAAGAACTGGAATAAGTCGTCGTCGGGACTTCGAGAGTCACCTTGACGCCTGCAACAAATGCCGAAGATGTCTTTCAACAGCTGACGCCATCTTGCGTAGATTTTATGAACGTAACTTCATGTACGGTATATATTTTTTTTTATGACACGTTTGTGCTCTACTTGACTGTCTGAGGCATTAAACTGAACGAGTTCAACGAGGTAGGCGAAGATGGTGGCCATGGCGGCCAACAGGTTCGAGTTGTTGACAGTGAACAGAGAATAAGGAGAAATCGAGATGGACTGAGATAAATTGCTGGCCAGCAGTCTTAGATCTGAAGCCACGGGATCATAAGAATTGTCAAGCTGTCTCAGTCTGTCCTCCACAGCTCTCACGGCGTCAGCAAGAGGGGCGTCTACGTTCTGACCCGTGATCAAAAACGCTACCAAGAATGTCAGGCACAAGGTGCTGGCCATGAAGAACGAGGCCACTTGAGCGCCCCTTACGAGCTCGCTGTCCTGGCTGAACAAATTGTTCAAGACGTAGTAAAGCCGAGTCGTGAGAAGGGTGAGGTTAAAGGCGAAGATAGTGGAAGGACTCCATGATAGCGTTGGTCAAGTCCGTAACACGCAGGACCTCAAAACCTAGCTCAATGGACGCTGTCACATGCTGCTCGTCAGGCCTTTTGTTTCCATCCTGCCCATTCCGCTGGCCCAAGAAAGATGGGCTGAGGAGGCTTTTGAACAGGTCAAAGGATTCGCAAAGTAAGTTCCTGAGGTGAAGCGCAAGAGCAGCAGCATTGACTATGGTAGGATTGCCATAGGAAGCGAACGTTGACACTGAAACGCTAGCAATAGAGGCAACTTTGAGTATTGCTGCAGTGCTTGCCGTAAGTCACTGCAATGGGGTGAAATGAGCTCCCCACGCTGCAATGACAGCTTTTGAGGTGGGATCTTCCCGTGGAATCGGTGACCCAGACAAGACGCACTGTTCTTCCCCATTTTCAGTGGCTTTTCCAGGACGAAAGTGACTGAAACTTTCTGGGGGTGTTGCCACACATCCTCCAGTGCCTCATGCCAAAGGTGCCGTCCTCCGGACCATTCCCAGGCGCACTGCAAGACAAAAAGTCCATGTCCATGCACATGACCATGATCGTCGTCAAACGAGGAGCAACAGACACTTGGCACCAGAAGCAACATGCTCTGTCTGCCTGTCACTGCTGCTGCCGCTGCTGCTGCTGAGTGTACTTGGTTGTCGTTTGCCAGTGATGATGCCTCTGTTCACGAACCTGGGTTTTTTTTTCTTGTAGCGTGGCTGGGGATGGTGGATGCTGACCGTGTCCTTTTCCAATCAGATCAGGGGAAGGAAAGCTGCGGTGATGCAGTTGATGAGTAGGATACTGAGCAGCACCTTAGGGATCGCAGCCTTGGAGAACGAGACCTTTCCAGTGACCAGGCTGACCCTCAAAGGAGTACCAAAGTATCGGGAGCAGAACTTGGTCCCCTTTGCCACAGTTTTGCAAGGGATTTGGGTCATCTTAGGACAATTTCAGATTCAGCCAGGCCTTGCCACACTACGTCGCACAGTGTGCTTGAGACAACTTCAGCAATGAGAACTTTCATAACTCTTAACGTGTTGGTTTATATACGCGTGTGTTATATTATCAAGGCCTAAGTTTTTGCAGCCAACTGTCGTGGTAGGAAATGGTCATAAATTAATTTCCCTATGTTAATTTTACACACGCAGACTCACCGGGTGCTGTAAACTTCACGGCTCAACAGATCTTAATGCCTGTTGCTTTCCTTGGAAAGTCATGAGGGGTAGGTTAACGGTCAATGGCTTTCCTCAGTGAGCGAGAAGCGCAAAAGAGGACCTCGATAACAGTTAAGACTGATTCCATGGTCTTGGCTTACTGTGTTTAGGTAGAACAAGTTACTGCCATGTTTTTTCTTAGCGAGTACCGCACCCTGTTAGCGCAGTACGTGAACACTACACAAACATCGATTCAAGGAAGCGTCCTCAAAGAAGCTGTTCGCTGTTTGCTAATGGCATCATTACTGTTTGCGTTGCCGCCAAGTCTGCAATATACCCACGGTTGTTCAATTAAGGTTGCAGCTGGCTTGACACATTATGGGTATGGAACAGTGTTGATTGGTGTTGCGATGGGAAGCAGTAGGACAATAGAGAATGTACCCGAACAACCGTATCCTGACTACCCAGCCTTGACTACCCAAGAAGAGAGCGCAGGTCTCAAGAGTGCAGCCCACCAAAATGGACCCACAGAAGAGCTCAGGAGCACTTGTTATATCTAACCTAACTGTGGACTCTGTGCGTCATGTCTTGACAATGCAAAAGTCAATGGCGAAGGCTCTTCATATCACATATGCTCTCATGATGCGCGTTCTGTCGGCCACGCCCTCATGGGATGTGCTCTTGTCGGGCGCGCTCTTGTCGAATGCGCTCCCCTGGCCGTCACTGAGGGTGTGCGCTCACCGGACACGCCTAGCTCTAACTCTCACTAAGTTGTACCTTACTGATTAACTTGACCCTAACACTCAGGCACCTAAGACGTGCGGAGGCAGCGTTTCTTTAATTCACCGTGGAATGAAAAAGATATCCCCGTGTCCCCTTTTTCTATGCTTGTGGAACCCGACGCGCCATTCTCATGTCCGTGACGTCCCTGACCACGTCCTTGTCTGTTGCCTTCACCAGATATTCTTGTTGTGTAGCTCACGTTGTAAGTTCTCACCTGTCGTCGTAAGGATAATTTGCCACGACGGCGCCGTCGTGGAGGTTGGCGGAAAGGACGAAGTTGTTCTCCTCGAGCCAGTCCATCACGGCCAACGTCTCAGGTTCCCGGCGAGTCCGCAACTTCTTTCGAGAGCGACCAAGCTCAGTCCACTTGGGGAAATTTCTGAGACAGGAGAAATCATGCAAGTTGTTTCTATTCTTGTCACAAAGTAGAGAATGAGAGTCAAATCTGGGGAAGTAAATTATTACTTTAGTAGCGGTTACAATTAGTGACCGTTTCGATCAATTAAGTCCTTTGAGGGGAGGCCATTTGGAGGTTGCTTTCGTCGCGACCTCGAGGCTGAAACTTGGTGTAAAACTTGTGGATGAAGCGAAAAATGCCACATAGGAAAAAATCGGGACGCTACAGGAGGATGCTTTTCGAGGATATCAGCATCACGGACTTGATCTCCTTCTCACATTTTTCTCACTTTGCACTAATTTGTCTATGTTGTTTTCTCGACTAAGTGGAGAGTTAGAAAGTCACTGGAGGAGAAGAATTATCTCTAGGTGAAGAGGGCATCTAGGCAGCTGATCCCTCTTAAGAGGGTTGAATCAGAACAGTATGGCATCAACCCCAAACACGACTTGTGCCAACTTGAACAGGACTTGTTCCAACTCTTCATAGTTGGATGACTTCAAAATGCCCCTACAATGTTTTCCGCTTCTCAAATTCAACCGTATTTTTGTCACTGACTCTTGTTCAATCCAAGATTGAGTTCACTGTTGGACCAAAATCTGTAGATGATTCATTTCACACATTGAACAGAGCAGGCAGCAGAGCAGCACGTTGGCATCTTAGAAGTATCTGCAATTGAGGCTGGACTACAGACTCTTCTGAGGCTTTAGGTATACTTACAATCACTATGCTACTTGACTGGTGTTTACACATGCGTCCATCAAATGATCTGTTAACCATGCATGCTCAGCATCTGCCTTATGCATTCTGGCATCAGTTGCCTTGACATGAAGCTGCAGAAGAACCTGTGAATCTGACAATGAAGTACAAAAGTATATGTTTTCCTGCATGTGGTAAATTAGACTATTTACCCTTCATTGCTAAATGTCTTGTCAAGTAAGTTGCCCAAAGAATCTGCCGTCACATGAAACAAAGGGAAAGGAGTTACCTGCAGATTTGGGTTCAACAGGGTTTGTCAAATGGACTTGATGACAACAGAGTACATGGACAGAGAAGGTGGAGAGGACTTACAATGTCAGAAGTGTGCACACCACTAAACCAATGAACTTTTGGCCTTTGTCTGCTCCCTCATTTTGGACATGGCCGAGGAGCGGAGGCTCATGAAGTGCCAATGGCGCCAGATCATTCCTATTTTGCAATGTCCATAACCTCCATCAAAATTCTGCGATGCCCAGAATCAATCCTGGTTAGTGTCCCTAACCCCTGAAGTCATATCTCCTCCAGCGCTGTCTACCCGAGGTTGAGGCAAAGCAGCACCTGTTGAGGTCCTTTCCGTTCCTGTTCTCCCTCCCACACCCCTTCCAGAACTTCTCTATGAGGGACATCTGACAGTTTCCCTCCGAGGAGCATTCGAAGCCATCCGGGTTCATGGACGGCAGCAGGTGGATCTCGGACAGGTCCAACAGGGAGCGAATGCGGGGATTGCCACTGGAAAGAAAAATTAGTATTAAGTCGACGAAGAAGATGGTGACGTTACTGAGACCACACTGGAATGAACGGGACACAATATCCGCGATTGCAGATTGATTATGAATTGCCAATGTTAAATTATTGCACAAAATAAAAAAAATATTGTATAGACAAAACTGTAGTTCGTGATGTAACGTTAGGTATTTTTCCTACATCATTCAACGTGTTTGTCGACATTCAGTGATATGACGTTCAGTGATACTGAATAAAATTTCGATCAATATCTGTGACAGTGCGGACGCGTCTTTAGTTGCTGCTGTGCTTCCACTCTCCCGCCAAAATCGGTCAATGACGCTCGCCCTCTAGCGGCAGCCCGTCAAAGTCAACGAGAAACAGAAACTCCTTTGAATAAAAAATTTGTGTCAAAATTACTGTTGGATCGAATTATGGTCGAGCTGGGCCGGATCCGGACCCAATCAGGATTCGGTCAAGGCTCGGATTCAGTTCGGCTCAGATTCGACGCCTCCTGCTCAAAAATCGTGGTGGTTCATCCATCTACCGGTACTTTTGCAGGGACTCCAAGCAGGGACGTAAGGATATCCAAGCCAAGCTGTGGGACGTCCCGCTTGGCCTTCCACAGCTGTTGTTGTGAGGTTGTGTGATTTAGGTGCATTTACATCAACAAAAGTGCAAATTGTGAAGTGTAAAATGCTGGATGATAATCATATCTACACAACCTCAGGTCTCAAGAGACACATGAAGGAGAGGGAGACGCCAAATGAGCACAAATTGCTACTCAATTGTGGTTAAAAAAGTTAATAAACAACGATGTTAAGTTTCCAAAGCCAAGTAAAAGTAAAGCCCCGCCGCCTGCAAGAACCGAGATGTGATTGCCCGGTGTGGTTCTTACAAGCGGCGGCCGCTGTATTGCCAATAGCATCCTTAGGAATGATATGAAAAGCAAACAAATCCCATGAGGCGCTGGTGGGAGGCAAACTGACCAATACGTATCACTCCAAGTGGGACATACAGGAATTTTTGTGTATGTCTCCCCTCCGCTTATGTAGCGAAATCTGCTCCTCCTAGTATAAATGTCCCCTATCCGATGTTCACCGCGTCCATTTCTGACCCTAAACAGTGCAAGCATGCTTCATTTTATCGTCATTTGATTGCTTACCCCTCGTACTCTTCTAGCAAGTGCTGAGCCAACGCCAGGAGGAGCTCCCTACCCACTGTCTCGTCCCCGTGCATGTTGGCCACGTACTTGAGCTGGGGCCGCAGCTGCGAGTGGGAAGTGTGATTGGCCAGTCTCACGGCCCACAACTTGCGACCCTCCACACTCTGGCCCTAGGGTGCGAGTTGAGGTTGAACGCATTTGTCCGGTTGAAGAAATTTGGGTCATGCCTGGTCGAGCAAGGCCAAGATGGAAGCAGTTTTCAAGTGATTGCTGCAAACCTTGAAGGGTTCGTCACGAACAGATATCTCGAATGTTGTGCTTGTTCTTGCTTCCCGACTGTGATCGCCCCGAGAAAACTGTTTCAACTCTTATTAGCCCACCATAGAAGATCATTTCTCGACCCCTCTCAGAGCTAAATTGTTGGAGGTGGTTTCATTATTGGCAGACGGGGGTGAAACCCGGAGCCCGGGAAGCCAATGGGGGCCTGCGAGAACTTGAAAAGGGGGGGGGGTCGGCGTTCGCCTTATGAGGGATAGCGGATTATAGGAGTGAATACTGTATCTCCCTAAACTCGTGCGAAGATGTGAGTTGCACAGCAACAATCATGGTCTCGCTCGACTAAGCCTGGTAGGATTTTTGGTATTTAAGTTGAACTGACACTGAGGCTGTACACATGAGCCAGCTGGGGATGATCCCTTTGGAAGCTGTGCAACTTCTCCTTGAGCTGGGCGTAGTTGTGGTACGAGTTAACCTCCACCTTGGCTTGGCACAACACTGAGAAGTACAACGGATGGTGAAGCTTAAGCTCAGCCTGTACTTGGTAAGAGGAAAGTTTGGCAGGCTGAGCTTAAGCTGAGCTTAAGCTCAG
>JAAUXU010124516.1_pt1 | contig 27534 bp, 28 predicted proteins | sample 7278151 | NCBI WGS metagenome assembly JAAUXU01 (sample SAMN14350113, study PRJNA611818) | marine sediment metagenome | isolation source: surface marine sediment (1.8m) | place: French Polynesia: Moorea | collected 2018-08
CCCACGTTCGACGGGCGAGAGTATAAAGGAAGCGCGTTCTTCTTCCCTCTTTTCTATGGGACTGTCCCGTCGATTCGCCGCGACAGCAAAGGGGAGAATACTCTCTACTGACTCAGCCTAGTCATGGCCCGCCTGCACGGCAGCGCCTGGGCTGCTGACTCGCCGTCCGCCCTAGGCTCAAGCACTGCTCAGTGCTCACACAGTCCACAGCGCTGTCTAAGCTCACTGCCAGGTGGGGTCTGCTGAAGGAAGGCTGGTTCGTGCTGGTGGGGTTGCAGTTGGCCGTGATGTGACTTGAGGTGATCCTTCGTCCACGTCCTGAAGTGTGTCGCTGTGTCGTTCGCTCACGTCGATGGCGGAGAGGTAGGACTGGGAGCTGGAGGAATCCACCATGGCTGCCGAAGAAATGACGTCCGCGGCCGTCGAGGACGTGGAAGCTAGGGACGGCGCCGAGGAACACCGGGACACGGCCGTTAACGAGAACGCGCAGGAGCCTGAACAAAAACGTGAGGGAGAAAGACAGACGAAGGAGATGGAGAAAGAAAAGGAAGATGAAGACGACTTAGACAAGAGGGAGGTAGAGAAGGTTGTCGTAAAGGACGACCTGGAGGAAGACGCTGATGAGAAAGCAACGGGGGAGTTAGGCGCCGAGGTTGTGGCCGAGGCAGCGACTAAGTCCGGTGTTGACGAGTTGATCAAGTACCTAGACGAGACAAATCCTTGTCACCGCCTACGGTCTCTATGTAAAAAGGGCGACGCAGAGGAGCTTGAGCGCTTTCTGGCGACGTCCGAGGGCGCCTCTGTCGACTTGGACGCAACCAGCGAGGAGGGGTGGACCTGCCTACACGAAATCATTACTCACGAATGTCAGTTTACCGAGGTGGCCCGCGTGCTGCTCAAGTCTGGCGCCGCAGTGGACACGCGAGACCTGCACGGAGACAGTCCGCTGCACAGTGCGCTACTCTATCACAACGCCGACAACATCACGCTCTTGCTGCAGCATGGTGCGGACGCGACGCTGCCCAATGCCGTGGGCCGGGCACCCGTTCACGTGGCTGACGAGGTGGACACCTTGGCGTTACTCCTGCGACATTGCCCGGCCGCCACGGATGCCAGGGACCAGGCAGGCAACTCTCCCCTGCATTACGCCGTCGTCGCCAAGGACAGAGAGCGAGTCAAGTTGCTCCTAAGACATTCAGCCGATGCCGGCTCCCACAATTCCGTCGGAGCGACGCCCCTGCACCTCACGTCAGATCCTGAAATAGCCCAAATCCTTCTCGACGCCGGCGTCGATCCGAACGCTCAAGACGTCAACGTCAACACGCCTCTCCATCTTGCCGTCAAGGGGAGGCACAAAGAGGTGGTACGTCTGATACTGGAGAAAGGCGGCGATTCTAGTCTGTTGAACGCTGGCGGCAAGACTCCCTTGAACTTTGCCAAGGACAAAGAGATGAAGCACATACTCGTAGGAAAGTGCTCGAGTTCCTCCGCCACGTCGTCTTCCGCCTGGTGCGCCACGAGCACTAAGAAAGTCACCAAAAAGACCGTAGTGAATTCGAGCAACTTCAAAGAGTTGGCTGCTTCAGTCGCGCCCAAGTGCCTGAGTCGCGGCATCCTGAAGCGTCGACGTAGTGACTGTGACAACAGTAACGACGCCACCGAGGGCTCTAGCGAGGACAGCAAGCAGGGAGACGAGGAATCGTCGTCCTCAGTAGAGCCCAAGCAGCGGCGGACGGGTCCGCGCCTGCGTTTCTCGGACGTCAACGATTACAGCGGCGTCGAGGTCGTGGAGGAGAAGAAAAGAGTCAAAGTTATGCCGATATACAGTGAGCCGCTTTTTTCCTCGGATGAAGAGCAATAGTGAAGTTGCGTTTACCACTGAGCAAAAAGACTCAAGAGGGGCGACTGCCTGATCAGCCCGCCAGGGCAGCGCCTGTCTTGGTGAGTCGTAACAACAACAGCTGAAGGGGCACAGGGTAAACTGTGCGCACTGCGCTTAGAGTGGCAAACAGCAACAACATTAAAGCTGTCAGAAACGGTGCCGACGTGAAATGGTAAAATGGTGAAAAGCTGTGCTGCTCGCTGTTGCCAAAACCGATTTGGGAAGAATTCAGAAATACGTTTCCACAAGTTCCCGGTGGATCCACTTCTGCGGCGGCGGTGGCTGTTGGCTCTGCCAAGAGACAGCTACGCACCCTTCTACTACGATGTCATTTGCTCGGAGCATTTTGAGCCCTCAGACCACAAGGATGACCCTCTCCTGGAGCTTCGCAGACTAAAGCCTGGAGCTGTGCCCATCATCTTCATGGGATTTCCTCCACATTTGCAGCAGCGACGGGATGGTCAGGTGAAAAAACGGCGTGTTTTACCAGACAGACACCCTCCTACTTCTGCAATGACTTTGATGAGCTGTGAAACATCTTCCTCCCCAGTAGAGATGCCAGACCCTGTCGAGATCGTACAAAAGGACCATCCCTATGCCTTTCCATCAACACTTGAAAAAGCAGAAGAAAAGTGTGATAAATTTCAAGACCTACTGCTATCAAAAGTCTCCAAGGAAAAGAAACGGAAAGCAGATTAGAGCAGCCAGGCAGCAAGTGGAAAATGCTTCCAATCGACTTTCTCATGTTCTGTCCATAATGAGGGAACAGAATACAGGGTGATACAGATAAACTGGGACTTGCAAATTACTTAATAGCTCATTAACTGTGCTATACAAAATGGTCTCTGAAACAACAAAAATGTTTATTTGCTTCTTAGCAATGACTGAAAAGTCAAATTTCAAAATGACCTCCTTTTGCCGTCACCACAGCCTTGAACCTCTTAACCGCAGATCCACACGCAGCACACACCTCCTCCACAGTGATGGAGTCCCACACTGCTAGTGAGGAGGACTTCAGAGCTTCAACACTACTTGCACAGTTTGTGCACACCCTGCTCTCCAGAATGGACTACATGCTGTAGTCCATGACATTCAGGTCTGGAGAGGAGGGCGGCCACTCCTTTTTCTTCCAAAAGTGGGAAAACATGTCTGAACAAAAGCTTTGGACAATATTGGCCTTGTGGGCTGGAGCACCGTCCTGTTGGAACAGGACTGATGCTCCAGTGTACTCGGCTTTGATCCAAGGAAGAACTTCTTCTGACAGAAGGTGAAGATACACCTTTGAGCCCACCTTCATGCTCTCCTCAATGAACACCAAGGGGGTCTTTTGGGCGTCTGTCGTCACGCCTGCCCAACACATCACAGCAGCAGGTATCTGATGCCAAAAGTGGCTCAGAACCTTGATACCCAAGGCCTCTTTGTTTGGTCCAAGTACCTGATCGTTTTGATGATTGTGGACAGCTTGAATGGTAAAAAGTTTGTCAGTCCAGAAGACAGGTGATGTGCTGTCCTTCAAATTTTTGAGCCAATGGCGGCTTCGCTCCAGTTGCTTGGTCTTGGAGGCTGCAGAAAGCACTTGGCATTGTTGATTTTTGTAGGGCTTCAAGCCAAGGTCCACATGACAAACCCTCCACATTGTGGCAGTGGACACAGACTCGGCCTTGGCCAACTTCCTCATGCTTCTCCTTGGGTTGCGACAAATCTCCCTCACCCTCTTCAACATCTGTGGTGTCCTGGATGACGGTTTTCAACTTGTGGGCTTCCTGGACGTCTTCTCAGTAGCCTTGAAGTCTTTGATGATCCGGGAAACAGTGGAGCAGCCCACAATGTCCTTGAACTTCTTGGCTATCACTGATGGGCTGAGTCCGGCTGTGAACTGACTCAAAATGAGATTGTGCTTTGCTTGTTCAGAGAGCTTCTTCATGGTGAAGACAATGTCAAAGGAGGGTTGTAGGTAAACAAAATTGCACCCGACATAACACACTAAACCCTGTTAGAAAAAGGTTGCAATCTGTTGCAAAATTCAAGCTGCCACTAAAATTTAAATGTTTTAAGATGGAGTCCCAGTTTATCTGTATCACCCTGTATAGTGTCGTCTGAGAATCTATCTGTCTTTGAAGGTCGCTGTTCAGATGTGTAACTTGATGTTGTCAAGGGGTTCATTGGAAAAAAAGGCAAAGGTGTACGATTTTCACCACAGCTGAAGGACTTTGCTGTTACATTGTTCTTTTACTGCCCAAAGGCCTACTTGTTTGCCTCAAAGTTGCTTACTCTATCTCATCCAAGGACGATCTCACGATACGTAGGATCCATTGACTGCTATCCTGGTTTTCAAACACCAGCTTTTTAGGAGCTAGAACATCACAGGGGTGACCTCAACTATGCCGATGCCAGCTTGTGCTTTGATGGCATGTTCATCAAGCAACTTGTGCAGTTTGACTCCAAGCTTGGGAAATGCTTTTGTTAAGTCAATTATGGTGGCAACAGCAGCAGTGGCGATGATGTTGCTGCAAATGAATGCTTAGTAGCAATGGTTGTGGGCTTACACAGCTTCTGGAAGATGCGTACTTCTTCATAAAAGGACTTGCTGCAGAGATGTTGGCAGGCCTCATACGAGAAGCTATTATTCTCTGCTTTGATGCTGGAGTAACTGTCAGAACTGTGTGTATGGATGGAACAGTTCATAACACATCTCCATTTAATACGCTCGGTTGTACTCTACAACGCAAGGATGTCACGAAAATTACAAAAAAGTTTCCTCATCCCCATGATGATGCTCAGTCTTCCGTTTTTGCCTATTGTGACCCTCCGCACATGGCCAAGAATATTCGGAACTTACTGGCAGAATATCAGAGGATCAATTGGGCTGGAATAGGAGTGATTCAGTGGCAGCACATCAAGGATCTACAGTGTCTGCAACGAGGAACATGGATTGAGACTGGCAAACAAATTGACTGCCAAACATGTGGCTTACCAAAAAAGCAAAATGAAGGTATCTTTGGTTGTCCAAGTCATGTCCGATTCTGTGGCACGGACACTAAAGTGGGCCTACAACAACAAAGTGCCTGGCTTTAAGGAAGATGTCCTGGCTACAAGTCGATTCTTAGAGCTTCAAGACCAGTTGTTTGATATTCTAAACAGCCGATCCCAGCATGCGTATGGTCTCAAAGCTATCTTTTCATAGCTGGTCACTATCTCTCAACAACATTGAAAAGGCTGAGAAAGTCTTTGAGGACTTCATCAATATGTACAAGTGTCTCAAGAGAGATGACGGGCAGAAAATCATCTGCTCCCAAAGACGCACTGGCCCCCTTGGTTTCATCGAGTGTATCGTAATACTGCGGGAGTTGGTGGCTCTCATGAAGTGTGGCGAATTCAAGATGGACTATTTACGATGTCACAAGTTACAGCAAGACCACCTTGAGCAGTTTTTGCAGCTATCCGCCAAAGGAACAGCTGGTCATACAACCCAACACCACATCAGTTCCGGTTTGGCTTCAGACAACTTTTGTGTCATGCAGGCAAAACCATAATTCACTCAGCAACAGGAAACTGCACTGCTCAAGACGAGACTGTCCTCTTGACTGTGTCAAATATTGAAGCCAACAAATTTAGCATTCTTGTTGGCACTGAGAGTCAGGAGTCTGTATCAACAAAGTTCGTTTTTGCAGGAAGAAGATGTCTTGTCCGAGAAGTCAATCCATGAAAGGAGCTGTGTTGCCCAAGACTGCCGTGTCTGTGGAGCATCCATTGTGTACATCGCAGGTTATTATGCCTTTTCCCTCCAGCAGTACATCAATTGCAAAGAGTGCAAGATGACATTGAAACATTCAGAAGCAGACCCCTGCCCAAACACCACTCTCATCACTTTCAAAGACTATTGTTCAGATCAGCCAGACAAAGGGCTCACCGTGCCATCTGGGTCATTATGCCGCTTAATCTTCTTGTGCGAAAACCTTTTCCGGGATAATTCCGAATCTTTGGCCCTTCTCGATATTGACAGGTGGCTACTAATCGACACTATGACGCAGATTGACATGAGGTCAAGTTTCCCTTCCTTGAGTCGACACGCCATGGAAATGTCTCATGGCATTGACATCCATTTGTTAATGATGGTCCATTTGGTATGCCGAAAATACCTGATATTGCGCACCAAGAAAATCCTGAAAGATGACTATATACGTCGCTGAATCAGCAAGGACAGGAAGACCATTCATCGTAGCAGAATAGTGCAAAATGTCTAGTTATGCAGCCGGTATTTAGGTATACCAAACGTCCGTCCTATGTCAGAATAAAGCTTATTATTAGCACTTAAATCTATCTATCTGTATATATAAAGCAAAGTCGTCGTATGTACATCTGTGTGTATGTGTGTGTGTATAGGTCTGCCTGTCAGGCTATGGCCGCCCCAACCGCCGCACCGGAGCGACGAGTCTTATAATAACCCGAGCAATGCCGGGCACTCTTGCTAGTCTCTCTATATAAAGCAAAGTCGCCGTATGTACATCTGCGGTCATCATAGGTCTGCCTGTCAGGCTATGGCTGCCCCAACCGCCGCACCGATTGTCACCAAACTCGGTAGGTGTAGGTCGACACTGAGCCAGGAAAACCGTGCAAGCCAAACGTAGGCTTGACCCGGAGACTCATGGCCCACTGCCATCCCTAAGCTTGGGAGGGAGTGATGAGTGTCCGGATCAGCCAGTTTCAGTACTAGAAACAAAATGCATCTGATCCGGGTGCGAGATCAGCTTCGAGGGCGAGATCAGCTTCGTGTTGAGCGCGAAGCGCGTGCTGAGCTATGGTCGAGTCTGCTGGTGGGCGGGATTGCGGCGAGTCTTACAATAACTCGAGCAATGCCGGGCACCTCTGCTAGATTTTTTTTATGAAATGCCTCCTCCAGTATTGATGTCAGCCTTTAAATGAGACGGGAAGACCTGGAAGGCAATAGCCACGACCTCTGGGGAAAAGTCTATCCAGGATTTGTGGAAAGCGGCCTTCATGTTGTTGAAGTGGCGGGGTACCTCTCTGGGGCCTTCCTCCCCTTGTGCATTCGTATGCCATAGTTCAGCGTGTTCGTAGGGGACATCTCCTTGACCGGAATGTGCCAGACCTCAGCTTTTCCATCAGGTACTTCTGGCTGCCAGGGTTTCGTTGGAACACGACATTTCTGCTTTTCTTGATGATTTCCAGGTAGCCCCTGGGCCCCAGAGAGCCGTAGATCCAAATCAGCGGAAGTCGCTGCCCGTCACTTCCGACTGCTGTGAACACCATGGACTTTGCCGCAGACTTGGTTCTGTTACCATAACGAACGCTATCGTGGCAGTCTTCCACGATGATGACGATGGACGTAGAGTTGCGGCGGTTGCGGTAGACATCGACATGAACATCGACATGTCCTCGGAAAAGATGATAACTTTGCCAGCTGGCTTGGTTTTCAAAAAAATTGACGAGCTTCTTGTTTCGTTCGTGTGTCAGTATCTGCACGACCTGAGTGGCTCTTATCCCATCCCCAAGTCCGTCCTCTCGACTTCCTACACTGTGCCCTGGGACGCACCCTTCTTCCTCACCAACGTCCTGGTCGATGTCTTCGGCTCCTTTATGGTCTACCTTTTTATCTTCTTCATGAACTTTGGGGGTCGCGATGGTGGGTTTGCGACGGTAAACCTGCTTGCTGTAACCCCCAGTCAACAATCCAAAGGCAGATTTGCATTGCATTGTAAGCGTGGTGAGCCGGGACACGTCCAAGGCGTCGGCAATGTCAATCGGCCTCAAGCCCTTCAAAACGATTCTTTCAAAGAGTTTCCCTATGGCCCGTCAGTCTTTTGTACTTTGTCGCGAGAAACGAGCAGCTCAGTCGAATTAAATCAAAACTTCCAGTTGGTAAGAAATAAGCAATCTTGAAATTTTGATGCTAAAAAGAGCAAAAGCTGTAAAAAAGTGTAAACGTTCATAATATTCGCCCAGTAGTGGCATGCCAATAGTAGGAGTATCTGCCTTCATCCATATCTCCCTCAAGCATTTTCACGCACGCATTTTGATGCTGTACTTTAAGATATGGAAAACTCTGTCTCTGCTTCTCGGTATTCGACAGGAGGCAAGGCTCACAACATTTCTGAATTTCTTGCAGAACAAAACGAAACAGTGCTATCAAAAGGCTCTCCCATAATGCGGGAGGCTAGATATGTTGCATAAAACCGCTGCCTTGCAACTCCAGACAAAAACATAGCAGATGTGAAGGCCAAGGACTAACCGTACGTACACCATGTACACAATATGCATTAAAGTAATACGTATACTTTCTACTGCATATTCTCGCTCAGATAGTTGAGATGCAGAACAGATTCCTGACAGATTGGTTTTCTTGTGTTTCTCCACCAGAGATTCACAAGACAAGAGAATGCAGAAATATTCGCTACAGATCTCACTGTCGTCCGTTTCTGTAGAGAATTGTTCTCTCGTTAACTGCTGGACTTCTCTTACATAAACGCTTCTGTTGTATAAACTTGAAAGCCACCAGAAGATCTGATTGGCGATCTAGGTGCGACTGAATCCTCTTTCGCGTTCCTGTCCTAATCTCGTATGATTGTCTTGCTCTCCAACAATCTCTCCAAGAGGGTGCATGAATGTCTTGTGGAGGCCGCCAGAGATTAGGTTGGTCTTAAATTCAGGGGATTTATTCGTGTTAGCCATGACTTGGAGAGATGAGAGGAACAAAGCCTTGGTGACGCACCTCCTCGACCCCTCTATTTGTCATAGTTGTAATAGAGTCTGCCTCACTTACAAACTCCAACTAGGCTGGACAGAAATATAAACTATAAACGAATTTGAGCGAGCGATGAAAAACAAACACCACGTACAACCTTCTTTTGAAGTCAGCCAGGATTTGTCTCGATACTGCTGTGGATACGACACTGCTGGTGCCGAGGTACGCGTCCAGTACGTACGCACAAGTCTCTTACGCACGCCAGGCTGTTCTGAGATACCTCTCACGTTATCTATCTTGTTCGGCAACTTTCAAGGACTGGAAAATCGCAGAGGCAAAACTTTCTTACAAAAGGGCGAGGAAAACGACCGGAATAACAATGGACAAGCGCTCTCTGTTCTGACCTGCCCTTCATATACGCACCGCAATACATACAAACTGTATAGTACACTAAGCAGGGCTCACCAGAAAGCTATCTATCGTATCGTTGTTTCCGCAGTGTGCAGACAATGCTTTATAGATACCGCCAACGACTACAGCTACCACCTGGCACTCAGGCTGCAGCAGCAACTGCTTAGCTGCAAAATAAACCATCCGATCTCACTTTAGTGCCTACACGATGGTGGACGTAAAAATCCTCTATGTGTGTGCCGCAGAACAATACTTGTATACACGCACCTTAAGTGTGTATAGTTTCAGATATATATACAGCAGTGCGCTTTGAGTCGCCAGAGATGAGTAGACTCTGGTGCTTAGCTGAAATAGCAAAGTGTCAAAACATTCTTCTTAAGGGTTGTCATGCAGCAGGACCAACACCACCAGTGGAGTTTTCATTTTCTCTGCTTCTCCCACCGAGAACCTATTTACGTTCTTCTTCTCCGTCTCCCTGCAGTGGTGGTTTCTTCACCGGGGGGGTTTCGCTTGTAGGTGATTCACAGGCTGTGCTTCAACCAGGGAATAAGCATAGTTGGCACAAGGTGTTTGAAATCCACGACTTGTTCTCAATGTTTGTTGAGAGTTTCTTGCGCTTTTTACCCCCCTCCCCCCAATTTATGTCTTACCCTCAGATCCTGAGCACAAAAACCAACTTTTTTGAAGAGTGAAACCCAGTTGAAGCTCTTCTCTCTCTCCTTGTACGCAACGGTCCTGCTACTTCTGCTGCTGCGTTAACTCTAATGATCATGCAACGACCTTCCGTCAAGACCGTGCTAAGCGGTCAGAATAGCGGAAAAAGAGTCGTACGGAACTTGCGCAGTGAAGCGCCAGCTCAGACCGGGCTCTTCAGCTCATGTAAAGTACAACAGCTGAACCCCATGGGGTCAGATGAAGAATAAACGAGTGCCTGAATTGAAGAAACTGATGACTTGCAAGTGTGTCTGGCGCAAACCGAGTAGCACTTCATCGGGACGAGGCGACAGAATGCCGCCAGGTCCTTGTGAACTTTGAACAGCACAGCCCCTGTGCAGGGTGCAGAAGGACTGAGCACTGGCGGACTGCACGTCCTGGGGCCACTTTGGTGAGACACATGATGTGTGTGATAGACGCACATAACTTAACTCGCACATACATGATGGCTTTAACCTTAACACCCCAGTAGCTGTCTTGTTCTCTGTCTTTCTCAACGCGGAGTCTCTCTCTCTCTTTCTTTCTGTCTTTTCTCCCTTCGCTCTCTCTCCTCTCTCTCTCTCTGTCGTCTTATTCTTGCGTCAAAATGTGCTCTCTCAGTCCTGCGCCAGGAGGAATAGGAGGTGGAGACTGCGATATCTTGGCTGCAACAGTCCCGGAGTGCAGGTGTCTCTGAAGAGGGAGCCACACAGCAACACCTTTGAGTTGCAGAGGCCTTCGGAGACCTGAGAGAACGGACACAATGACACACGTTCAAAAGTGAAAGAGAGGCTTTCGGCTGATGAACTTTGCCAACGATGAGCGTCGAGTCCAGCGTGGGGGAGAAACTCCTCGACCAAAACATTGCAGCTCGCCATTTGCCAGCAAAAGACACTTCAAGAAATCCGGTGATCGCCTGTGTGCGTGCACCATCATATCCGAGAGGAAATATCGATCGACCCCGAGTATAAGGAAGAAGCACGCACGTTTATGGCTATTTTGTGTACTACAGGTTTACGTACGTACATGCGTACGAACGTACACGGTATATTCGAAGAGAGCACTTGCCGAAAATTAGTCTCTAGTCAGTTGACTGTTGGCGGACAGACGGAGAAGAGAGTTAGCAAGAGTGAGAGTGATCCTCTCTACTGCAGAAGTTTGAACCTACTCAGCAAAGTTTTCGCTGGATCTTCGAAGCCATATCGTGTGGGTTGTGAAAGAGACGACTGCCAGGGAAAACTCCTGTTTGCACCGCCGATACTTCTTCACGCTCACAGCCGAAACAGCCTGCACGGAGAGGTGCAATGAGTGCAGGAATTTGATCATCCTCCTAATAGGACAAGCACTTGCAGCCATCGTTGTGTACGTTGCTTCTGCGAAGGCAGAGAGAGAGTTACAAAAAGGCTTCCACTTGATAGGCTGTCACACAGCAAAAAGGAAGAAGCTATCACGACCATACGGAACCACGACCCACACACCAGAAAAAATGCACAAAAGAATTTGAAGATTGCTCCAACAATGCCTCGCTTGCGCTGCAGCTATTTGCTTCTTCCTCCTAGGGAGTATTTAGAGAAGAAGGCACAGGGAATTCCAGATTGCTTCGGAACGAGAGAGGGAGATGGAAGACCGATGAGATCCATCATATCCCGAGGGGAAAAGGAGAGAGGACGACGATAGAAACGGAGGAGGATATTGTCAGGACAGAGGCCAAGAAGGGCGAAGAAAAAAGAGAAAAGGCCTCCGGTGAAATCTTCGATCAGTGTTCCATACTTCTGTCTATGCGTACAAAGTTGCTACTGATGGAAAGGAACATGTTGTTTTGCCATTGCCGAAGTGATTCCTCCTGGGACCTCCATCGGTGTTAAGACATAAACTCCTGTGAAAAAGAAAAAGAAGGTCCTCTCCGAGCAGAAATGCCGGCTGAGGATATTCCGTCGGGTCCCACAGTCGTGCACAGGGTCAAGTCCAAGCTGGGATACACGGAGATGCACGCTAACGCACCTGGCTTCAGCGAGGATGTGAGTCGGTTGACCCATGAAAATAACACTGCGTGTTATCACCAGAGCAAAAACAAATAGCGTATAATCCTTTTAAGCTAACGGTCTTGGCCCTCACCATCGATCGCCCTCCCTTTGTACCACCCGTTTGGGAATGGAGTTCCGGCGGAAAGCTGGGATGGGGCATTAATAAAAGTTCCGGTTTGCTTCATTGACATGCGTCTGCTCCAAAATTCCATGGATTCTATACATCCAATTTCTAAAGGAATGCCGCGTTCTACCGAGGACGTCGGGAAACACAAGAGTAGCTTCTTCTGTGAGTGTGCGACTCAGAAATGCAACATGGACATTCACGTACGTGCACGGTGTGCACCAGTCCTCTCAATGGTCTTCTAAGGACAGAGAAGGGACTCAGTGTGGAACAATAACAAGCTGGCAGTCACTTCACCGCTGTCGTGTCCCTTCTGATTCACACAATACGAGTATCCATAGACAGAAGCACGTAGCAGCACAATTATAGGCTAGGAAATAACCTCAAGGCCACCCATTGCTTGGGAAGAAAGGCCTCACTCAAATTAAAGCTGCGGCAATGGCAGAAAAGCCCCCGACTCCTCTATCTCATTTGGGATTAAACGCCCAAAGAAATTGCGTAACGGCGCGCTTACCATGGCAGATTTTTTGCACCAAAAGATGTCAGTTGAAGGAGAGAGCTCGTATCCCTGTTAAGTTGCCCAAGTCCTCGATGGTGCTCGTGATTAGGATGAACGTGTACAAGTTCCCTGAGGAACGCTATTACATTGGCGAGGGCGGCAGATCCTCCTATCTGGCTGCCTGACGAAAAGGCCCAACCATTTCTCTCGTTCTTCATTACGGACGCTTTCTTCGTGACAACGACACAGCCAAGATTATCGGGTTTTGAGGACTTGTCTTCCACCAGCGCCCCTTTTTAAAGGGAAATTTTTGCCAACCCTACTGAGCCATATCTTACTTGCCTTACACGACGAGTTTTTATGCCCCTATCCCTATATTGACTGAAATCAATTGCAACCTTGAGTTTGTTTTGGTTCTCTCTGCAGTCACACGAGTCAGCCGAAATTCCCGGCTTATTCGTAAGATCCTGAAGAACTCCTCCCCACTGTGATATGAAAGTGGGGAACTTAAGAAAATAGGACGTGAGCTCAATAACAATATGGAAAGTCGAGAAGACAACAGACCAAGGTCCCGGACCGTGGCATGTACAGATTAGCTTGCTGTACAGGTGTTTCAACCATTCAGTCGCCGTCGCAGCATCCGACCCTTCCTCTCAGCCTTTTTGTGCTCCTTCCTCTCTTTTCCACTTTTTCTGAAGATTGCGAGCATGAAATTGTTCTCCTTCGCTCTCTACTCCCTTGTCTGTCAGCTTGACAGCCTCAAGAGTTGCTTCCTCTTCTTGATGGCTTCGGGGTTCACGGTGGAGGACGTAATTGGAAAGAAAGAGACAAAATTGAAAAAAAAAAAGATGGAAAGTCACATTTCCCACCCTGGAGAAGACATAAGTGAAGCTGAAGCCCCCACGAATATGCACAGTTGTCAGTTGTAATAACCTGCAACTTTTTGGCGACTACTGCATCGTTCGACCTGGAAAAAAAAGTCGCAGGTTGCTGCATCTGTCGCAACCATGTGGCCGCAGCTCATTCCTATCACAGTGGAGTTGCTGGAAACTTGTGCTGCATAGGCGTACATAGGTACTGCACAAGTGTATGTACATGTATGCTTTATGTCCTGTTGGGTGCAAAGACAACCACTGCGTCCTTATTGTGTAAATTCTTCTTAAGCCTTTATTCCCGCTCCCACAGGCCTTTCACACGTCACTTTATCCCACACCTTCATTATGCCGGGCGGTGCAAAAAGAATGAAACTATCACGGAGATAGAGTGAAGATGCATCAGCTAGCTGAGGGGAGCGACGCTTGGCATGGCTTTTGTTTTCAGCCTACGCTCAGTCCGTGAAAACACACATTTGGCAGCCAGCTGGAGGCCAGAAGTCGCCAAGGTCCTTAACTGCCAGTTAATGCACGATCTTCACAGGCCAGAAGTGTCACTTGGACGAGGAGGGGATTGAACGTGAGGGCCACCCGTTCTGATGTGGATGACAAAGACTGACGGACGAATCCAACTCAATGTATACATTCATATAAACCATTGCAGCCCAGTCGGCCAAACTTGGCCCTCCATGCCAGGGGTCCTTTCTTACAATTGAGGGTCTCCTCTGTGTCTATATCAAACAGGAAAAGGCGATAGAAAAAGTGAGTTGACCCCCCAAAAGTCACCAAAATGCCAAAATGTTTTTAGGTCATTCACTTTCACATCCGTCCGCCCACACATGACGCCATCAGAGTTGACTCAGCAGTGGAGGCAGTATGTCAATGACAACAGACCAGCCCAGGCAGCCAGGGTGATGAAGCATGTTCGATGATGAGAAGGTGTTCAAGGTTGACCCTCTCCGCAACTGCCAATAATTGATCATCTCTCGGACTTCAATGAGCCAGAAGGCGTCAACAATCTCAAGGCCGATCTCTTTGGAAGTGATTTGCGGCTCCCCCCCCCCTACAAGCTGCAGACTCATTGCAAGTGACTACATCAGAGTGGGAAGGCATGCACTGTCATACACTGCAGCAATCTCGTCACAGGGATGAAAACAATGGCCAAATGACAAACTTCATGTCAAGCCATCAGGACAGCTTGAGATGGGATTTGTTGTACTAGGTTAGGTCAACCGTGCTTGTTGTTCCATTCATTCTGCACGTCCCGGTACTACTCTTTCCACTCTTTCGGGATCCTCCATGGCCTCGAAGAGCGAGAGAGAGACGTGAATTTCGGCTTGCAGACTGAGCTCAGGCTGCGACACCGCAGAGATCCCAAAAGAGAAGAGGGAGAAAAGAGATAGGCGAGAGAAAAAAAGAAGATTAATGCATTTCGAGCTCAGCGTCTCCCTCCTCCCCCTCCTCCTCATAGGCAAACACGAAGTGGCCTCCACCAGACAAGATCAAAACATGTAACATCTTATCACATTTCTGAATTTCTCTGTACCACCTGTCTGCGTTGGACGCTTCCTCTGACTCTCTGCTGTGCTTAGCCAACGCCAAGAAGCTTCAGAGAGGCTGTTTTGTTTCCATCAAGCAACAGCTACTCACTCGAGTGAGTGCCACACTTGTGGCAACCTGCATGCAGCCTCTTATTACTGCAACTTTTGCTCGGTTGTCGACAGTGGCGAGTTTGTTGCAAGTACGGGCCTCGTGTGACCGTGACTGGAAATGTCTTACGAGGGTTGCATCCACCTCTCCAAGTACTTGACGTGAGCTGCGGCGCGGCGTCAAATGTTGTTTCTTTTTCCTCGTTCGAACCCCCTCTACTCAATCTCAAAGGAAAGTTGCTTCTTTCTCGAAGCTCTCGCTCGCTCCCTCTTTTGGAGATCGATCACTCCTACGGTTGGGGACGACGACACGATCCCATGAAAGAAATCTCCTGTTTCAGTACGTAGGAAAAAGCTCAGATAAATGAACTTCAGCCACTGTAACCACCATTCAAGTTTCTGTAGCAAAAAGCAAAGAAATGGCATCAGCGGTGGGTTTCATCATTATTCCAACTGCTCGGACACACACAGAGTGGGATGCTGTACCTACTACATAGTACGAGGACAATGGTGTGTAGAGTTGAAGGAAAAAGTATGGCGCCCAGTGAGAGTGCTCATCAGTCATCGGGTCACTTGCACTAATAGCTTTTCACTTTTCAGGGTTTTGCTGAGCAAATCTCGAGTGGGGTGGGGTGGTTGCAATCACGAGAGATTTTCGCAATTGTCCTGCGCTGAGTGCAAGCGCAGTGCGCACTGTACGAATAAACTGCTCAAACTTCCTGGAGAATTATTTGCATACACATCTCTAGAAGTCTGAGCTGCAAAACCGTGACCCTGAGTCTGTACTGTAATGCTCAGTACCGTACCGGTACTGTACGCGTAACCGTGGCCCTCATCACATCACAGTCGACGCAGTCATTTGCCACCGTCTACTGTGAAGTGATCTTGCAAGGAAAGCCTTCGTACATTAGCTGGCATAGCAGCCCTTTGGAAGTAGCGTATGCTCTGCCAGAGCTACAGGACGGGCGTTCTTCCTGGCATCAACATCTATCAATCTATTCATGCGCGTTCGTGTATACGTCTATGAAATACGTGACTAGCATAACTTGACCTTCTCTTGGGTCTCGGAACTGTGCAGAACAGAGATTTTCTTCTTTTTTTTGCCTTTTCTTAATCGTATTGCTCCGGACTCCAGCTGCACTTTGCAGTGCATTCACGAGAGCAGATTTTTGTATTCTCCGTTTGCTGCATGTTCGTTCTTCCAGGGCCCTGGAGTGCCGTAGAAGACATGCTCCTTTTTTGCCAGAAAATGTGGTGATGGTGTTTCTGGTTATAGGCGAATTTCTTCCTTTTATCTAAAACTAGTGTTCTATTTGCTGGGGGAAGTAGAAATGGAAACAATAGCGAGACCTTCAGCCTAAGTATGAACAACCTCCATTCGATAAACAAATGGTAGTGGCAATAAAAGGCCGGAACCACATTGGATAGTAGAAATACCTTACTTTTTACGATATGTACAGTACTGCGATGACTTTCCTTGCATTACACAACGCCTAATAAGTTTAGGGAGGCCCGTCTCACTACGTATGTAAATGCATGCCAGGGGTGCCATGAAATGGAAACTCGATCATCATCACTGAAGCAAGTGTCTGCCGAAGAAACTTTTTCCAACTCGACTTTTTCTCTCCAGATTCCCTTGTTTACAGTACCAATGGACGTACCGAGCAGAACTACACACAGAAAACTGCGTTATGTACCCAGCTCTTTCTGTTCCTGCCAAGGTGTCTTTAATGAATACCAGTACAGTATGTACATAGTCAGGTTACGGATGAATGCCCTAAAAAAAGGAAAGAAACAGGAGGGAAAGCAAAGGAGCAATGCCCATGCTAACAATGTAACAATGTTGCGTATGGACAAGAAATAATGCTGCTGTCATGTCCTGAGGAGGTCGTTCAGACCAAAGCCACAGAAAAGAATTATTGAAGATATTAATCTTCTAATATTTCATCGAAATACCCTCATGCGGCATATTTCTTTCTTTCTTTCCCGCAGGAGCTCGTGGCCGCAGAACCTGGTCAGAAGAACTGGAAGGGCATCAGCATTGCTATCTTTGTTATCGCCCTGATCCTCTCCGCCGTGGGGGTGGCTGTATTCATGCTCACGCCACCAGAGGAGGAGGAACAGTCTCCTGGAGAGCCATTCACGGTGAAAGACATCCTAGATCCTCGGTTTAGTCCCAGAAGGTTTAACGGATCGTGGATATCAGGTAGTATGACAGCACCATCAAGGGTGACGCCCAAAGCACCAAGAGACTTTAAAATCAGCGGTATGTCGCCTTCTTCTGTTCATACAGACGATGAGCTGGTGTTCAGAGACGGTTCCGGAGGTCTTTCTGTCCTCTCAATGGAGACTTTCCACCAGACGCAGCTCGTCAGCAATACCACCTTTGTAAGTCACTAAGAAGACGTCAAACTTACGATATGACTTTTCAAAACGTCATGTGTATTTATTTCAGAGGAGATTCAACGTAGTCAGCTACTCATTGTCTCCCAACAGAAAGTTTCTCCTGTTGAAGCATAACCTTAGAAAGGTCAGTGAGTTTGTCAGTGTGGTACAACGTACGAACACACAAAAACTTTCTGCAGACACTGTACATACGTACTTTGCTGCGTACGTGCACAACACTCTGTCCGTACAAACTAAAGAAGTGTTCAGATGAAACAAATTTTTGCATTGCAATGCATTTTCCGTCATTCGTTTCAGCGCTATCAGTACTCCACATTTGCTCAATACACAGTCTACGAGATAGATACCGGGTAAGTGAGTCAAGAGTTTCATATTCACGCTCACAGTTGCATTACGTGCAAAAAAAACCCTCTTCGCATCTGTTAAGGTATTTTTTCCCGTGTATACACACAGCATGCATGTACAGATAGATGTGCCGTATTGCAGCCCGACATTACTTTACCTAGCATGATACAGATACACGTGTGTATGAGAGAACGTTCAGTCCCTCCTCGGATAGAAGAGATAAATAGCATTGCGTGCATATAAAATCCTCTTCTCCGAACACAAAGCGAGGGTCCCACCGCACATGCACTTACTGCTTAACACCCACCCCTCCTCCTTGTATGGCGATAAGTGTGTGCAGGAAATGTCCTAACTTTGGTGTAGAAACTTTGCGTCTTTGTAGGATGGCTCTCCCCCATGCTGAAAAATGCAACCATTTTCGTCGCTATGCCAGAACTGAGAGCTCTCCTGTACGTGGTGAAAAAAAAGTAACGAGGAAAAGTGTTTGGATCGAGTAGGAGGAAGAAGAAAACACGCGCAGCCGCAAGGCATTATTTCTGTTTAATGTATTCACCCTTGTCATGCACCTTCTGCTCCGACTTATTTTTCCCATCATGGCGATGCAGGCAAAGCCAAGGGCAAAAGGTCCGCCGCAATCAATGCCAACAACAAGCTAACAATACTGTGTGTACTTAGTTGCGTTCACTTGGTTCTTTCTTCTACTTTGAGCTGATAGTGGCGGCAAGAGGCAAAAAGAAACAGAAGCAAAGGACCTGCGGGCTTTCAGACTAAACTTCGAGCCAAGCAATTCCGTTTCGTTTCCAGATCATCTCTTGAATGGCGCTTTTCGTCTTGATTACGTGAGTTCAAGTGCTTTTCACATGCGCAGAAGGGTTCCGGTTACATGCCTACTTGTACATGTTCGACTTGACGACCTGTGCGTGCTGTTCGTACGGCTCCCAGGACTGTTCAAGCCCAGTACTCGCCGCACTGTTCGTACGTCTTCCAGCTGTAGCCTCTTCTGCGGATCCGAGCCAGAGCCTCGTGCTTGGTGCTAGACGGAGGCCTGTTAAGTTGAGTTGGGAGTAATGCCCTTTAGTTGCAAGTGACCTTTTTTTCCTTCTCAACCAAACACACATGCAGGTACATATGGGGGACAGGGGGGTTAGAGCAGTGCTTCACCAAGAGTCTGGTCTGCCAATAGGCCTTACCCGTACGGCAAACTCTCTCACCCTATGCTGCTCCTCGCACAAAATGTTAAGGCATGAATAATAGATGCATGCCAGAAATGCACTGTTTGCTTGGCATTGCTTTATTTCTTCGTAGCAGAGTTTTTTTAGCATCTGGACCACAAAGCTCGCAAATCTGGGCTGCCATCCGAAAAGTTTGGGAAGCACTGGCTTACTCTCCAAGGTACAATGTGTGGGTGTTCAATGCCACGTTGCAAGTGCCTGAAGAAAGCATTGACTAAGATATTGGAGTGCCACTCTTAAACAAAGCTCATTTTTCTTTTCTAATTACACTCCTTCGACTTTTGTCTCCTAGAGTAAACTCAGGTGTCCAGGTATGCTTTTACAGGTGAGAGCGATTTATGTGTTTTCTACAGCATACAGTGGCTCAGAATTTGGGCGCTCAACATTGGGTGTGCAAAATTTTGCTATGGAGGTGAATATGAGATATTTGACTATGGTGGTGCCTGATTGCTATCGCTTATTTGCAATCACCTCATGATCTGGGCGACTTGAAGTCACAGTAAGAGTCCTCAAGGAGTCTTCAAGAGGACATTTGCATTGCAACAGTTACAAACATGTGATGTAGGAGTTATATTGGATTGGGGGAGTTGCAACGCCAGAAATTACTTAGTTGAGCAAAACTTTTCTTAAGGAGCAAATCTTTGATGCGCTGACACAGCTACTTTAAGGGGTATTTTTGGTGCCAAGAAAAGAACGTAGAAAAACAAGGTAAGTATTTCTGGGTCACTGCGGAATACGTTCGTACACATAGCAATACTCCCAAGTGACAGGTCACAGTAAACGCAGTTGCAAAGTAGTGTGCGTAAGTAATGTATGAGGTAGACACAAACTTCGTGGCATAATCAGTACTACCAGTACGTACTGTTCGTCCGTGCACCCATGTACAAATGCATTCATTGCCAGCATCGTCACACACACGTTATTTACAAGACAGAAGTAAAAACTTACTTGTGTCATTCTCTCTGCCTGTGCAAACCCACACAACAGTCAGAACTAAGCGCAGTATCACTCCTCTGCCACCAGTGTTACATTGCAACCCACTTGATGCAGACAGCACAAATATTGCTTAATGCCTCCGTTTCAGCCTTACGTGGCAAGTGAGCTCTGGCAACGATGATCCCTTGTCCTCCTCTGAAGCAACGGCTACTTCTCCCAGGCCTCCCCTCTTGCTTCACGCTCAATGGATGGCTTCCTCTTCTTCGTTGGCCACACCCATCGTCTTCGTGGAGGACTACAGCGTCTTTTACGTGCCCGACGTGGGCCAGAACATTAACAAGAAAAAGAGAGTCTTTCCCATCAGTAAACCAGAGGAGGTTGAACCTGAGGTTGTCATTCATGGAGTGCCAGACTGGGTCTACGAAGGTAAAGAAGAAAGAAAACCAGTAGCATGAATGAGGAAATTCCCAATGAATGAGTTCGTGTAACATGTGGACTGCCAACGCCTTCTTTTGGTTTCCTTTAGAGCAAACATAGTAGGGCATAGATACTGCATGTGCACCTGCAGTAAATGCTGCCTACGTAGCATCGAAGGCCAACTTTCGGCTTCACTGCAATCCTGCTGTCCGTGGGTGCAGTACACCAAATGAAGGCTTCCCGTGTCAAGTACAGCGTGAAATATCAGTACTAACCTGGATGCCACCTGTGAGATACTGTAAAATACGGGTACTTTCTGTAAAAGAGAAAATTGTCCTTTTTCCTTCCGTTTTTTCGAAAGACTCTTGAAGCCTTGTGATGTCAGAGACAAAGCACAGGGGACGGAATCTTGAAAGTCCCATTTCTCAATGGTCTCTGTTCTCCTACCCCCTCAGATTTTTGCTTTTTGTCGTTGTGCTCAGTTTGCGACATTGTACGCACACGTGGTGCATACGCGTGTCAGTGCAGCATTCGTACTCACGGGTTAAGCAATGGAGATGATGAGTGTTACGGTGACGCAGTACGGACTCCTATGTAGAAAAAGTGCTCTCTCGACTGATTTATTTATAAGAAATAACGTTAACGCCTTAAACATGATTGCAACTTCGTCGTACGAATGAAAGATAAATCAGCCTCATTGTTGCGAAATATCTTTCCTCGTTCTATCTCGAAATATCTTTCCTTTGTCCTCGTTCTTCTCCAAATCAACCAGTTGGCTGACAATTTTTTCCAACGGAAAATTTATGGCACGCCTTTCGTCCATTAGCAGGAGTGTTTTTATATACTACCATGAGCTCGAGCCCATTGTGTGAAACCTTGCGTGCGCTTAATGTAGGGAGTATAAATAACGAGCTTGGTTCTTGCCGTAATCCTCTCCGTCATTCGTGGCACTGATAGTTCGCGATGCAAATGGGGTCGAGTAGCGATCGCTCACATTCACTTCCTCCGTCCTTTCTCCAACAGAAGACATCTTGAAGTCTCCCCAGGCGTTGTGGCCTTCTCCAGACGGCACGAAACTCGTGTACGCCACGTTCAACGACACTCCAGTGGAGGAGATTCGGTGGCAGGTCTACGACGACGACGCCAATGAGTACCCGTACCCAAAGGTCAAGACCATGAGGTATCCAAAGGTTAGTCAGTCACTTTGATGTCGTCAAACGTCGAAGTTTCGATGATACTGCTTGGTCAGCGGCAAGTATATCACGACTTTGAGACACATCACGACTTTTAGGACGAATAGTGCTCGGTCAGCAACAAAATTGTCATGACTTTGAGATTGGACCATGAGCGCAACTGTCGAAATAAGTTAAACTAGCTGACTTACGGGGTGGAGAGCGAATGAACTTGGGATGACGAGAGTCATCGGCTACTAATTCTTTCTTGACCTACTCTTCACCTTGACCATTTATTGTAAGACTAAGATAATTTACTAGGCAGTACCTCCATTTTTTCCTCTTGTTCTGAAAGTGGTCCCTCGGGCACGATTCCACTGAAGGTTTTTTCTGCATTTTCTTCCGCCTTCGCGTTTCATTGTGCTCTTCTCGGAGAGAAAGTCCGTACTGCCAACAAGCTGCAGGCACTTGCGAATCATAGGACATGAGCGAACTACATAGGCACGTTCATCTTGCACCCTATGGTACTACTTTCTTAACGTACGGATGGGACCTCCATATTCTTTGAGGCCCACGTGGCCACAAGTGGTCCTTGTCGGATATTTATTGCCGTCAAGAATTGTACAGCCACTGACTTGGGCAGTCCGGTGGCCGCCTTCGATGAATGAGACTGCGTCAAATTCGGCACGATTGGAAAAGAATTCACTCAATACTGTGAAGGACGAAGTTCCTTGGAACACCGTTGAGTCTTTTTCGGGCTGCCCCTTGAGGGGTGTGTGGGACACCTGAAAAAAGCTCCTCCGTTGACTTTCTTAGTGCGTACTTCAGACAACGAGAGACACAAAGGAAGAGGGAAAACGAGATATAAAAAGTGAGGCAATTGAAACAGAGCCCCTCTAAATGAGAGGTGTTAGCCTTCTCTCTCTGGCAGTCCCCCTTGAGACTACGTCTTCAGGGACAATTTGTACTCCAAGTGAACGTGAGCACGGCGCAGTCCATGCAAAATGGACACCTGCTCGAGCTCACGAGCAGAACGTGCCTGGTGCTGTTTCGCTTGTGATTGCACTTCCTTGCGCAGTCAAGTGCTCCCTTTTAACTTCTCGTTGTCTTTTATCAGGCTGGCTCAACCAATCCCATCGTTACCTTGTGGCTGGTGGAACTGGGCAATTTGGAAGATCTTCGCTCCAGCATCCTGCGACCACCCAAAATACTCCGAGACGGGTGAGTTAAGTCTCTCTCTGCACGCAGCAAAATGCGACACTCTTACTTCGACAAACAACGACGAGTCTTGCGAAGTTTTTGCTTCGCTAGCAAAGTCGATAACAGCAACGGCGGAGAATGGATGGTCTCTTTCGGCTTTTGATTCGCCGGCAGTACCGTCGTACACTACTTACTGTATAGCGCATCCCTCGTTCCAAGGGCCATTAAACCGGAGGTGCTTGTACTTTGTGCGTTACTCCCATTCTTGTTCACAGGAGGGCTCAGGAAGGTCCTGCGTTGCAGTTCATCCCTTATAAGAAATGCCGGCGTTACTGGCACTTTGGGAGAACATCCCTCCACGCAGAGGGCTTATTTTGTTGACATTGTCATCAGTTGCACAGCACTTAAGTAAGTGCAGTGCAGCAAAGCGCTGCATCAGATTGTCAGCAACAAGTCGACAAATTTTATTATATGAACATTTCAGTCAGTGGCACTTTTCCTTGACTGTGAGCTGAGGAACTTGAATGGTTCCTTGCCGGGTGCTGCGTGAAGGCACGTACAAACTGAAGTGCACAAGTAGTACACGTCACGTGTACGGTGCACACTACACATACTGTACCTTACGTCTACGGAGAGTATGAGAGCGTAAATTTATGATCATGTAAGAACCTAATGGAGAGGCCTAATGACCGTGCCTACTTCAAAGGCGTATGAAAGAATTAGGGACTCTGTGAGATGCGAATGTGCGCAGAAGCCTCTCTAGGAAGAAGAGAAAGTGCATACGAAAGTACATGCTGCAATGGTGCATGAATCAGTCTGCCGTTAGGCTCAAGGATAATTATTCATACCCACGGTGAAGGGCATGATAAAAGGAATTAAGGAGACGAAAATTAATGTCGGTAATGTGGTATGAACGAATTCAATGGGGCTTCTCTTTCGTGATTCATTTTCCGGAGCCGCATGGACTTATTTAGAACGGCTCTGAGCAGTTTCAGTTTCAGCTCTTGTCTTCTTAACTTTCTCCCCCTTTTTCCACTTGAGAGCCTCCTTTTTCCTGAGCTGTTTGTTCAACTTGCAGAAAACGGAACTTTTTACCCTCAGGGAAGTTGGAGTGAGGACCTCATTAAGATTTCAGTAGGCAAAAAATGCAATGGAGGCTAGGCCAACTCAAGTGAAAAACTAAATGTCTCCAATCTCAAGAGACCTTTCAGAAACGTGAGCTGCCAGGCTAGATTTCAAAAAACTACTACTACCCACCTACGGAGCACGTGTGCATGTGTGTTTGCTTGTTCATGAAAGGCACGTGGGGATCGGTAGGGGTCGTAGAGATGCTCAGCTTCACATCTGGGCGCTTCTCTTTTACTCGACGGCGAGCAAGGCTTCATTCAGGTCTTCATCCTCTGCTCAACATTTTGCTTACAGAGACCACTACTTCTCCGCGGTGAGCTTCTCGCCGGACTCCACGCGTGTGGCCGTCAACTGGATGAGCCGTCGACAGGATGTGGGCATTGTCGCTCTGTGCCAGGCGCCAGCCTGGAACTGTCTGGAGGTACGCGTACAGCACAGACAGTGCAAAAGTCGGCGGGATTCAGTGAAATTCGGCTTTTCGCGAAGTGCCGGGTCGAATCTAGTGATTCTGCAAAGTCCGCAGGAACTCAGGGACTCCGGATAATCCCTAGCATGGTCCTGAGTGGTGACATCTGCTGTTACACATGACACTATGACGACGACGGCAACAGACTGACAGGATAAAGACAGCACTGCCGGATAAACTCGGACTCCACATAGTGCCTAGGGAATGAGAGATATAGCCGTCACTCTGCAGAATCACGAGGGACTCTGCATATTCCCTGCAATTCAACCCGGCACTTCGAGAAATCCCATATTTCACTGAATCCCGCCGACACAAAGACGTTTACAAGTAACTTACTGCACCTCTTCGTTTCGCTCCGCATACGCACTCATATGTTATCAATGCAGCGCTGCAGTCACCGCGACCTTGGGATCCTTTGTTTCCGATCTTTGGTCTCTGCCAAATGTAGGAACGATAATCCGATCTGCAGTATCCTGACACAATTTTCTTTCCAAAAGCAAGCAGTCGCAACCAAGACCCACTTAAGGAGAGAAAGGCCGTTTTTTCGGCTAAGCCTGCGCTGTACTCAGCTTTTAAAGCGGTAGCCGACCGTGAAATTATCGGGTATACGTACGGTAAAAGCAAGCTTTGGTTGTACTTGCGCTGTGGCGCTCGCATGGACGGTACCTACACACTGGACACACAATAGCATGGAAGAAGTTTGTGTCATCGCCAGTTGCAGTGACGTCTCAACTACTGTTTTTTATGCACAATTAATATACGCTTTCCTGTTACAGAGCTATCGCGAGCCGGTGTCCGGATGGTCCAGTTTGACGCATCCGGTGTTCTTCTCATCGTCCTCCTCTGACTTCTTGGTGCAGGCCCCGGTGACCGACGGAAACTTTGGTGCATACTCCCAACTTGCGTTGGTTTCGCCGGCGCAAACACGGGCGCATCCCCTCTCCATGGGCCACACGGAGGTGTTGCGCATTCTGGCGTGGGATGAGGAAGAACAGCTCATGTAAAAAATAACTTGCAGTTGTGATTTGCTCTATTTTCACCGTAGTAGCAGTGGATTGGCGTACCGTACACTATGAGCTGTACGTTCGTCCAGCAACGTTACTGTTACATTACTGTTGTAATAAACTTCCAGCTACTTTATGGGAATTCCTGAGGAACATCCCGGTCGTCGACACTTGTTTACAGCCAGCAGCCAGTGGCGGCCGGGGGTAGAGCCTCAGGCAGCGGAATGCCTCACTTGCCACCTCGAACTGCAACTTGGCGACAGAAATTGCGGCTACAACGATGTTCTTCTCAGTCCAAGGTGAGAAGCAACTTGACTTCCAGTCAAGTCGAGGATGTGACTTACTCTATTTCACATAGCCTCTCACGCTACGTGCTGGACTGCATGGGTCCTGACTTGCCGGCAACCTTCCTGGTGAGCAGGGACACGACCGGGTCTCAAAATGACTCCGTGGCTGTTCTAGACGCACAAGAAGACCTCCGGATGGCCGTAGGCGACATGGCCCTGCCACGCATTGTCCGCTTTGATATCCCTGTTGACCATGGAAGTGACGAAGAAGACGATGGAGATCTCTTGGGTGGCATGACGTCCCAGCCACCCAAACGGGTCCTCAAGGCCAGGTTGTTTCTGCCCACCGCCTACAGGCCTGACTTGGACCACATCAAGTACCCTCTCATCATACACGCGTAAGTGTCGTGTCGTTGTACATTATTAGAACGTACACGCTTTAGTATGAAAAAATAAAATGGGGTCAACTTTTGTTTTCACTTGGTTCGGTGTCGACGTTAGTGTGGCTGAAGACCTAGTGCGAGGGGATTTGCTACTTCACCACATTTTACTTTTCAGGTATTCTGGCCCTGGCCATCAACTGGTGACAGAAAAGTGGACCGTAGACTTCAACACATTGTCATCCAGCCTCATGCAGTTCGCAGTCCTCGAAGTAGACGGTAGCGGTTCGGGTGGCCGAGGAAGACAGCTCCTGGAGAGAGTTCGTGGTCGCCTTGGCAGGCCAGAGGTAGATGATCAGCTAGCAGCGCTCAGATACGTGCGCAGGAAGTTCAAGTAAGACAATGGCCGCTATCATACATGCCACGAGTTATGCATGGGCATGAATTGTTCTTCCTCGTTAGGTGGATCGATCGGAGGCGCACCGCGGTTACTGGCGTGAGCTACGGTGGCTACGTGGCCACCAGGATGCTCATGGAGGACGGATCTGGGGGAGAGGAAGGCGAAGACGAAGAAATGCTGCAGTGCGGAGTGGCGGTGTCCCCTGTGGTTGACTGGAGGTTTTACGGTAAACAGGTCGCAAAAGTACATGTACAAGTAGAATGTGGGTACGCTGGTGCTTGTACGTCCAGTACTGTAGAACTTACCTAAAAAAAAATCCCTTTCACAGAGAGCGCTTACTCTGAACGGTACCTCGGTCTGCCCTCGGAGAACGAGGTTGCGTACCTGAAGAGCAGCCTGCTGGAGCACGCAAAGTAAGTATGGTAGCGTTACTTTTCAGGAAAATCGCCAGTCCCACTTTTCCTGCTATTCCCCAAGAGCTCTGAGAGGCAAGGACTTGTTCCTAGCTCACGGCATGGCCGACCGGAACGTGCATTTTCAGCACAGCATGACGCTGGCCAAAGAGCTGGTGAGAAACAATGTCGCCTTCAAGCAACAGGTACAGTAAGGAATGGATGGCCAGACGAAGCTCCTGGTAACCATTAAACTGCTACATCAGGTATATCCTGACGAGGGTCACTTCCTGGACGGTGCCAAGGGGCACCTGTATTCCTCCGTGGTGAACTTCCTGAAGCATTGCCTCCAGCTGGAGCTGGACTGGTCGCCGCTGCAACTTCAGTCATCTACCCTGGATAGTGCAACCAGCAGGAGCAACAAGTTTGCATGAAAAAAATGATCTCAAACCCCAAGTGTGTGTTTGATTTAAAAAGAAAAAGGCCACCTAGTAAGACATTACCTTGGAAAAGCAGCTCCCCCTGTACGAAAGCCTGAATTTTTCATCTCTACCTTGCGTACGTTTGTCCTTTCCCCGAATGGAATAATAAAAACACCCATAGCAATCGCACCAACATACTCACAGCGTTGTCTCCCCTCTCTTTCGACTGACATGATTTGCTGAGGCACAAAGAATGATAAAATCATTCTTTGCACTATTCTGGCATGCTTGTGTGAGGATTAGGGTGGGCCCCTTGAGGTGAAATTCTTTTTTTTTCAAAATATACACTCATCGGGAGTTGCAACTGATGTAGAAAGTAAGATCCCACCCAATCAGACTGACATTGGTCGACACAAAAAGTTGCGCCAAGGCTGACAAGGTGTTGGGGCAGGGGACCTTCCTGAAGGACATGGGTCAATGCTATTGTCAC
>JAAUXU010073707.1_pt1 | contig 27526 bp, 30 predicted proteins | sample 7278151 | NCBI WGS metagenome assembly JAAUXU01 (sample SAMN14350113, study PRJNA611818) | marine sediment metagenome | isolation source: surface marine sediment (1.8m) | place: French Polynesia: Moorea | collected 2018-08
CCCCCCCCCCCCCCCCCCCCCCCCCCCCCCCCCCCCCCCCCCCCCCCCCCCCGCCGCCGGCGCCGGTGAAAGCATTTGACTCGCGGCATAACAACTTTTGGAAGGGAGACACGCAGGCAGGCAGGTCATTGATCTTTTTGACCCACACAGCACGTCCATAAGCGTGACAGCCCTTTCTGTCAGCCTTGCGTGTGTTTCGAACTGTTTGACGCTCTGGGCCTTGGCAGGACGTGCAAGTGAAACGGTTTCTTAGCTCTTTCAGCAGTGACGAGCTCCTGTACTTCAGCTCCGTGACCACGGCCGCAACGAGGCCGCCTCCTCCAAAGACGACAACGACCAAGGGGACCACGACCGCCGCCGCCGATCCATACGTCATGTGGTACTACGACGAAGACAAATATGGGGAGGGGAACCTGCCAGCATTCACCACGTCCATCATTCCCGGTAGGGGTCGAGGTAACGAAGACGGAGGGGGACAAGTACCGAAGAGGAGGCATTCCAAAAGTTTCAAAGCGGACGAAGTGATGAAGACCCTGGATGAGGAAGCTTCTTTCTTCGCAAATGACGACAGCAGAGACGTCGACGCTCTCGAAAACGACATCACTCCGCTCTCTATGACTCGTGAGCAGCAGAAAGGAAAGAAATAATGGCACAAAAAGTCTTAATCATTTCAAATAATCTGTTGGGATAAAGTGCGCCAAAAATTCAGGCTGGCATTTCTTTTTTTTTTTAATTGATGACTATAGAGCGTCTGTTCCATTTCGTGCCTCTTCAGCATTGCTTGGGCACAGCACAGTACTAACGTACAAGCAGGGTCTGTACAGGAGTGATGCTGTGACGGTCGACACATGAAGCTGCTGCCAGTGACCTCCTCAGTCTCATTGGTCCTCGGGGCTCTTAGCAGTGTTGAGGATCAAAAGAGAGGCTGCCTGGCTCTTAGCCGGCTATTAGACGGCCCTATGATTCTTTCCTTTCTGAGCACTCCTTACCTACCCAGACAACGATAAAGTGGACACAATCAGCAAGCAAGAAGCTGACTCTACTAAATTTCCGGTCGGAGCTGGTGGAACCACTCGACTGTACAAGTCTGGGATTTCCCAACAGACTCATGCACAGGAAGGCGAGGCTGCGAGGCTGGAAGCCACCGGCGGCAACAGCGAGGCTGGAATATTGAGTGAGTAGAAATCCTCTGTCTCTCTCTCTCTTTTTGTCACTAAGCGCTCTTTGACGAATGACATTTCTGTTGCGTCGTTTGGCAAAGATGACACTGGGAGGAGGGCGACTTCGACTTCTCCCTGGACTTGACTGTGGGCGAGGCAAGCGCAAGACGCCTTCGAGCACACCTCAGTGAGCAAGCAAATCCTCACCCACGTGTGGTACGCGTAGTACGAATGAATGTGTCGACGACTGCCTTTCGCACAATACTGCTACTCCTCCGGGCGCCCAAGACACGGGCTTCATACGGCACAAAGTGTGCCACGTCGGAGTTTTTTTTCACTCTGAAGCGAAACTTTCTCTTTGCTCGGTCATCCGGGATTGCCTTGGCAAGGCACGAAGCCCCTGCTTTTTTTATTTGGTGCAGCAAGAAAGAGATTGGGCTTTTCTGACGTCAGCACTCAACACCTTTCCCCATTCCTCAGTTTCCGACTTTTTGACGAGAAGTGTCTCATCGGCCATTTCAGGCCCCATTTTGTTGACTGTCCCCGAGGACTACCAGCAACCGGTGTCCCACATCGTCGTCATGGTCGTGCTTGTGGTGTGCGCGGCCGTAGGCTCGGCCGCCACCGCCTACTGGGGCATCAGGACGTACAAGGAGCAGCGGGCGCCTGGAAAGAGGTTGAAAGGTAAGTAAGATTTGCTCCTCACTAATACAAGTCAGCATTTCTTACAATTCTCTCCCTCATTTGTTTCGATCTCTCCCTCCGTTGGTGCAGAAATATTTAAAATTTAATTTTGGCCGCAATCTTTTCCCCTATTTCTTGGCCGAAAAGGTCATGGGAGCCACCTTTTTTTTTTAGCTTGCATTAACTACTATCCCATGCGCAAAAAAAAACAACCCTTCGGCCTCCTGATGTGAACCTTTGGAGCAACGAAACCAGCAGCAGCAAAAAATTACACCCCAATTTTCCCCCACGCCGAGGGAAAAGGTGGCGCTGTCACGCAGGCCTTGAAGTTTGTGGCGGGTGAAGAGTTTTGTCTGCTGCGCTATTGTGTGATTGCTGAGGCCCCCCCAAAAAAACGGTGGAAATTGCTCGGTTTGGGGCGCAAAAAATCTCGCCGTCACAACCGCGAGGCTGTGAGAAGTCGCCCGAGTACCTTGGAGTTGGAGCTCTTGTTCGAGTTGGCTCCTCCTGGGCGAGTTTCCTCTCAGCGGTCAGCACAATTTTTAAGGCCAAATCTCGATTGTGCCTACTTGGACTTTGTGTCCATGTTTGCAGACGGACTGAGGACATTTTGAATATGGAACGTACGAAGACGCATATATGCACGAGCAGGGGTGGGCCCCATACCAGACCATCTTGAGTATGCTCGGCCCATCATTTGAGCTCATGGACATTGGTCGTCCTTGAAATGGTCTACATATAGCACCTGGCTCATCTATGCCATTTATCACATGTGGCATCGGCTGAAACGAACCTTGCATATTGCACAGTAGCCGGCGGTTCCTGTCGCAGGATTTTCAGATCCCGACACATTTTAGCGCTCCATGAAATAAATTTTTTCCACTTCACATGAGTTGAGGTCTGGGGAAACTAAACAAGTGAGTTCCTCGGGTATGCTTAACATTCCCTTGGTTTTTTTAAGGCCTGAATCAAAACTAGGGAAAACTATTTCGCCATTTGCTCTCGTGCTGTTGCAGGTGTTAAAACCTTGGCAATGGCGAGAAAACCATAGCCACGTGTGCACCCTGAAGTGGCCGTGCGCACATGCAATGTAGTGGCTGCATGTACAGTTCTGTTAGCTCTGTGCATGCCCTGGAAAGTTTTTACTGCTGTTGGTACCGAATCCGAATTGAGCCCGATCTGATCCGACTGCAAAATTCGGGACTCTGGACAGACGCGAAGTCAGATTTTTGGATTTGATTCTACAGGCTTGAATTAAGTTTTCACCCAACCCAACGGTTTGGGAAAACCTAACTTTCCCAATTGGCTGCTTTGGTCGACTAATGCCTTTGTGTGCTCGCCACATCTGTTGCTGCAGAGCACATGTTCCCCACTACAGCAGCTCTCCTGATAAAGAAGAGACCGCCTATCATACATGGCTAGAAAGATCATATTTTCATGTGACAACCTCATAATGTGTGCGGGTGTCTCATGTTCTTCCAGCATCAAAGCCAAATGCGTTTTTGAACCATTTTCAGTTCAATCAACCCTTTTGACGGGATTCAAGCCATGGGATCCAGGTTCCAGTCGGATTCGAGGCCCATTCGATTTTCTCCGATTCCATATAACACTACTTTTTTAACGTTGCTATCTTCTGATTGTAGTAGAACTCCGCTCTCATGGTAGCAGAAAATTGGGATTGCGAGCGGAGTTTACTGTATTGCTAGTGGTAAAAGCTGGGCCTGTGGGCCTAACCTCCGAGCCTCGAGCCTTTCGAGCCCGGCAAAAAAGGGCTTCGCGTAGAGCCTTCACAGCGTTTCCGTCTCTGCTCGAAACTACGCCCAAGTCTTGGGTCGTGGAGATGAAGTCATAGAGTACTTTTCTCTTCAACTTCATCCAGAACAACCTGCGGAGTTCGGGTACACAAGTGAGCTTCAGAAAAACAAGACGTGGTGGCATCAAGATCTTATACATTTTTAGTGTGTAGCAGCATCCTGGGCAGGCTTGATGCCTGAAGACCTTGGGGGCATCGAAAACCTCCGCCCTGCGGGTGAAGTCGCTGCTCTTGTCGGTATCGGCAAGTCAGATGTGCCGATACCAGGATAGGAAAAAGAGAACATAGAAGAATGATCAAGAGGCCAGGGAGGGGGGTCGGACAGAGGTGTACATGAAAAGTGTTCGAGGCATTAGTGGTTAAAGCATTGTATTGTGAGCACAACATGAAGTGCAGCATCTGCTCCAGTCAAGGCGAAAAATGTCTGGTATCTTAGAAAGATGCACCTGACTACACAGTCCGCACGTAATACACCAACCACCGGCCTGTGAATTAGCCTATAATCGATACTCGTCATTTCAAGTGGATCTAGTAGCAACACATTGTGTGATACTGGATCGAAACTCCTCGGGCAGACAGTAGAGGCTGTAGACTACGATCGTATGAAGTTTTGATGGCAAAATATTGATCTCCACGCTATTTTAAAGCACCTGAAATTTAATACACTGTCTGAGGCTAATGTGGGACCTGAAGCGCCTTTCTTTTTACAGCAAGGACAGTAGTTAGAGACATGACAAACAGATTGAGGGTAAAAATAGCGAGTCAACACTGCACTCCCATAAGCATTTTTAAGTGACTCACTTAATCAGTATTTCCTCTGAAAAGTGTAGTAAAGGTTTTTTGCTTTTTCAGAGAGACAAACGGAGGTCAATTTTATGAGTGTGCTGGGGAGGAGGAATAGGGTGGGCAGCAGGGTTGGGGGAGTGCCCCAAATTGAGCTTCATGAGTGCCCAAAAACCTTGACGCAAAATGATTTCGGCTGTGTCTTTGCTAATCATCATCCAATTTTTAGCGTTTCACAGATTATATATGAGAGCTGAACGGGTAACAGACCAGAATTCATCAATGGTTGGTGCACATGACACCAGCATTGGCAGCTTTTTGAAGCCTGGATGTGACCTTCCTAAAAAAGTCTTTGGCAATCCTCCAGGCTGATCTTGGTCAGCTCTGCACCAATCCTGTGCTTCACTGTGGCCTCAGTGGTGGCCTCAGTGGTGGCCACAGTGGTGGCCTCAGTGGTGGCTTCCCCCCCCCCCGTCTTTGTGCACTTTGACCTACGGCCACCCCCAAAAGTCTTCAGTGGGCCTCAGCTGAGGACAATTTGGGGGGTTACCAGACTTAGGAATATAAACAATATTCTTCTCATGGTAGAGGTCAATTGTGGCATGTGTGCAGTTGGTTCTGGTGAGGTCAGGCCAGAAGAAGTAGACTCACAATTTGCAATTCAAACCATGAGCTCCATTGGATACTTTTCCTTGGTCATAAAGCAGACTTCACCCGGTACCTGGTCTCTTGACATCTCTGAGTCTCAGTGGCAGTAGCCACTGTTTCCTGTACATCTGTCACTTTTATGGGCAAAACATGATTCATTGTCTTTACTGAATTTGGTGGAAAACAGTGGCATCAAGGAACTGAGTAGCAATGCTTTGCTCCTTCTGCTTGGTCTCCACCATATTTTGAGGCAACCTCTCATTCATGTTCATCTGCTTCTTCTGGAGGATGCTGGAGGTGTAGATTCCACACTTTCTTCCAAAACAGCGCCTGGATATTCCGGGATGACGGAGCATAGTCCAAACCAATCAGGAGATCCATCAGGGTCGATTGCTTTTCGACCACATGCTGGCGGTCTCTCCATCAGCATGTCCTGCTCCCACCTCTGGATGATCCCCTACACACGAAATGATGGCCAGAGTATTTTTTCCCTGTGCTGCCAGTTCTTCGAGAAACTTTTACTGCTTTACGTACTTTCCCCCCGTAGTATTTGTGGAGTCACACAGCAGAACAGTACGGTGGTGCTATCTGAATTTGTGACTCCACGAATGCTGCTGTGTAGTAAAAGTGCATCCGATTGAGCTCCAATTGTGGGTGGTAACAGAAGACAAACGGACTTAGACTCACTCCACATTTGAGCTCAAAATCTCAGATTTAGGTGCTATTTTTAGCATAAATCCGGACTCTCCAGTGGCACAGTACATTCAACTGCAGTCTACTGCTCTGCTTCTCCGCTAGTACTACACATACTTTCGAGGACTTACAAAGATTGAGAACGCTTGAAAGCCAAAGAATGCGCTCTATTCTCGCTATGATGTAAATTCTTGCTATAACAGAAATTTTGCAGCTGATCACAAGATCCGTTATGTCCAGATTTGACAGTACTTTTGTGTCGTAAAAATTTTGGCAACCACTTTACCAACCTTTGTACGAGGACGGCCGGCGGGTAATATGTTGTCAGCCGCAAACCGGCCGCGGCCAGTTCCTTTAAAAATCAGCGCCATTCTTAGCACAAAGGTGAATTGCACTCTTTTTAGGTCTTCCTCCCTCATGCGAAAACGAGGACACCGACAGCGGCTCGTCCGGCGCGACCGTCCCCTCCCCCTCCCCGGCCTCCTCCCCTTGCATAGTCCCGGAGAGAGCACACGAGAACTCGTTGCGGCACCAGTCCGTGATAGCGGAAATCCACCAGCGAATTGCTGCAAGTCGTCCAAACGCGAGTCCCGGAGGAGTCCCCGGACGCCCCGACGATGAATCGGGATGCGCGGATTACGGCGACGTGACAGGAGGACAAGTGATGAAGCGCGCAGCCGCCACTGACGGATACAATTCGCTGAATCCTCGGGCAGAATCTTTCGCGTAAACAAGACAGTATTATAAGATGCTCCACCAGCAGCTGCCATACAAGCTACAACTGACACTTGCCAAGTAATCCTGTATTGTTCAGGCTTGCAAGAAATGTATTTTCTGCAAATGAAGAAATGTCACGGGCGAAAGCAGTAAGAGATGTGATGCTATCAAAGGTACGAAATTCGGCTCATTTTCACTCGAAGAAAACTGTTCAGGCCACGTCTGGTTCTCAATAGGTACACGAAACAAGAAACTAAAGTGCATGTTCGAAAAGGATTTCTGCATAAAAAGGAAACTAGATTAACCGAGTGCTACACACGGACACGTTGCATCAGCAGATTGCCTGAGTCTAGTAGAATAGAATAAGGTTTGCACATACATACGCGGACTCGGTCCCAACCAACTTTTCGCTCCCAAAGCACATGCAGCTATGAAGCGAAAAGGCGTTCAAGTACGATAGGGAATCGCACAAAAATTCAGTACCTTAAGGGTCACTAAGTCTGTAAAAATACGGCACATGTGTATTCTATCCCCTAAAAAAAATCCGCGTGTGTAAGTATACACCTTATCTAACCTAGAAATAACCTCCTTCCTGAGCCATTTCATCCACAAGATTGGTCCTGAGTTCCGGAATGAGGGCGACCTTCATGTACTTCTTGCCCTTGTATTTCTTGGCCACGCTGTCCAGGATTTTGCCAGCTGAAGTGCCAGCGGTCGAAGCTTCGGTGGATTCCAAGAGGTTGGTGGCCTTTGACACCGCAGCGGCCACGGAGGAGACCACGGGAAGGATTTCCGTCAGCGTGTAAGAGGTATAATGCTCAAGTGTGCGGGTCCAAAGGTGGCGCAGAGGTGTGTTAGTGGAGTCGAGGAGACGCATGGAAAAGGCGAGCGCGGCCGCAGCCACCAGACTGGGCGCCAAGTGAGCCATCGAGTACTCCAACAAGCACAACTCCAGAGCGTACTTGGCCAAGCAATGGACTTCCGGATCAACCTGGAAAAAGGACATTCATGGACCGAGTCAACAGATTGGCCAAGACTCAGAACCCTCACCCCTCCAGCCTTTGATCCTCTCCTTAGGAAGTTCAATGAGAGAGGCCTGCCGAAGTCGAAGTTAAGAGTGACCATGATTTTAATCTGCAACGGAATCAACAGGCCAAATAAGACGCGGACTACATCAATCTCTAGTAATGCCTCACCTCCATCTGCCTGATTTGTGAAGCTGTATAGGCCTTGTCTGTGATGTAGACGAAGTCGCCGATCTCTGGCGGGTACATCTCCTCGTACTTGCTGGCTATGAACATGGAAGTCACTCCGACCAACTGAAGATGCTTCGTCGTCACGGAAGGAGCTGAAGCCTTAAAAAAGAAAAAGAAAAGAAAAGCTTAAACGAGTGCATTCTGCTACGCGATGCAGACCACGGTTGGAATTGTTAGTCGCGACTTCAAAATAGGAGTCATCACTCAGTGTCGGAGCTGCTGTTAGCCTCGACCTCCATACGTGAATGAGCAAAATAGGTGCAGGAAATAGTAACTGCGTATCAAGGCAGTGGCAAGGAAAATTGGATTGTCGTGGCAACTCTTTGTCCACGGTCAGGGTGACCAAAGCAAAGATGAAATCACACTGGAACATCACGAAGTATGAAATTTTGTCCGTACGCGAATCAGAACTCTGACGGAACTTTCCACAAATCAGAAGTCAATGATCACCATTTCAGATTTGCGTCTCGAACAGGACCAGTAGAGGGGAAAAACCACCAACTTTTGATGGAAGGCGAGAAACAGATCAGCTGGTGACTCCGGGCCCAGGAAGTACAGTAAAAACTTGCACATCATTTTTTCAGCAACAATTGTATGTATCATATATGGATGACGAATCGTAATTGACTTGAATGGATGGAAAAAATGGTCGCAAATGGGGGATTTCTCAATCAAGTAAACGAGACTTGCTCATCACTCACAGACGTTGCACCTGACGGGAAAGAGTACAATCTTGATCTACAGCACAACCTTGGTTCATGAATTGAGATCCATTCCAAGAAATCCATCATGGACTCCCCCTTCTCAAAAATAATTGAATTTTCCTACCAGAAATAATGTCAGTAGAGTTCCTTCATTCATTCACTCATTCATTCATTCCACACGCTACAAACATATGAATATTGGACATGCGAACACTTAAAACTTCACATAACCCCTGAACGTTTGAACGGGCACTTCATTCCCAAGGAATGCATCTCAAACTAGGACAATTATTGCTATATAGAAACTTCGTGACGTGATGATAAAAAACCAATCTACTATTCATGATGAGAAGTACTCTTCACGAACGGAGGCTGCACGGTAACTCTACTTTTACTTAGAGCACCATTTAGTTGTTTCTTCGCAAAATTCTCTCGTTGGATTATTCATCCAATGATAAGATGAATCCTCAGGATCAGAATGAGGAATTGAAGTGTGATGGTTAATCCTTGACAAAGTGGCTTTGATTCAAACTCCAAGATTTGCACCACCACTTAATCGGGATCCTAAAATCCCCAGCGTGTCAGAATCGGACGATTCAGGGCTGGAGATTCAAATCTTAAACTGAATCCCATGATTGGAATACCTGACTTTGATCATTAGAAACAGGAAAAAAAGCTTTCCAGAAAATCAACAAGGTTCTTCTTTGATTCTCTAATGTCGTTCCTCGTATATGGCATCACATAAAGCAAGAACTTCATATGTCTTCATTATCCGGAACTCTTCTCTCTTCACCATAGACACAACATTCGAGAATCACAGAAGAACCCAGCTGATTTCCCCCAAGTTCTATTTTGCTCGTCTTTGGTGATCACGAACCTCAATGAAGTATGCCTCAATTCTGATCCTACTTTAAGCTTTTAGATTATACAGCGAGCTACTGAGCTTTTCCCTGGCAATTTCTTGAACAGACAATCTTGCATTCTGAAGGAAAAAAAGTGCGACATCCAGAAAAGCTGGGCCATAGCAAACTTCATCTCCAGCAAGAAGTTCCCTTGACCTCAGATAAATTGTCATGTCCAGAAAAGCCATTGGGGTGTTCAAATTGAGCTTTTCGCATAGTTTTCCATTCAGCCGGCAGACCGAGAAAACGAACCCACTTCTTAGCCCTTTAAGAATTCAGCCAAAACGAATAAATGGAGTTGGCGCAACAATGAAAAGCTTCCACTGGCCCGGTGCTTTCACTTGAGCGGGTACTGCACATGTGCTTATTAATTTTGCTCCAACTACTGATCGAAGCTGTGAAGTGTGACAAATCAAATGAGCACTCTTATCGACACTAATGGAAAAACAGTAGAGAAATCGACACAGTGGAATAGTCGGAAGATCAATTGAGTCGATCATGATCAAAATTATTCTTTTTAATTATGCATTTGGGTGGAACTGTATCTGACATGAACTTGTCAATCTTGATCTCAATCATTTCAAACAACCTTCGATGCCAATTTAAACTCGAGACAAATTCAATGTGAAGACTGAACTCCCCGCATGCGACTTATTAAGGTATTAAAACAATACACGCAATTGGGCAACATTGTTTTTTACCATTTTCACGTTAAATTCAAGATGGATCAATCAGTTATCAACACGGATCTCGAGCAAATCGATATTCATTCGTAACAGAAATCTTACAGCAGTAGAACAAACTTATAAAAACACCGGATGTAAGGACAATCCCCCCATATAAGAACAGATTTCTCAGGAACAGAATCAAAATCCACTTTCCCTAGTGAATTCCACCACATATAAGAATACTCAAAGCTGCCTATAAGAATGATTTTCATCTAAAATTACATCTACAAGTCCAGACCTGAGCAATTTTGAGGACTTCAAACCCAAACATGAGTAGGATGAATTTAGACAAGATCAAGGAGAACAGGGTGATGACAATGATGATCCACCATCTTAAAAAGAAACTTGTAGGGTCATGGCTGTTCTACGCAAGGAGCCGCAGACAACACATTTTGACTTGGAAAAGTTCAACTGTTTCAAGCGGGAAGTGAATAGGGCTCTGACTGGATCTCTCAAGCAATCTACTCTCAGTAAATTCTTCCAAATGTGAATGTCTCTTGTTCCAAAGCTACACAGTTACACTATGTTTCCAATTCTCTTAATTGTTATGAACAAGCTAAGGCTGCTCCAAAGAGCGCTTCAGCCTAGAACAAAATGGTGTTCTTATACGCAGCTTCCTCTGGACTTAAGAAACCAGCTGATGGTGAAACTTTGGAATTATTTCAACACTGAAGATGGGAAACTGAGGCAGGCTGATGAGCTGCCGACGTCATTTGATCTTCCGTAACTTTTAACTGCACTGACCCACACAAACTGTTCACCTCTCTGTGAAAACCTTAAGCCCTTTTGTAAAAATGACCAATTATGCAATTTTGCTCTAGAATCACCCATTCTCTCTTCTCATGGTTGAAAAGACAAAGGCAAAAAAGGCCAAGTAGTATTTAAGCAATTTTCCTACTAAAAAATCTATATATTCTTAAGCTTGCTAGCATGAACTTACAGGCCCAGAATCTTTCTTGCCCTGCTTGGAGGTATCACTCAGATCGAACAGCTATATGATCCTTACACCAAGCACTTTTGTGAAAGAAATCAGACCCATATCTTCTATGCAACTGTTCTTGTGGCAAGCAGACCATTTTTCCCTCCCCTCTGTGGTCATTTTTGTCAGGCCAATACCTTTGACCAGATTGCTACAGAAGTGGTTTGCTCCGATGGAATATTAGCAATCTCCTCTTGCACTACCTTAAGATGCACTTCTGCTGAGGGAGCACTTTTTCCTCCATATGGATTAGGGTAGGTCAAAAAATGAAAAATTTTGGGAATTGACTAAGTGCATCTTAGGTTTGCTACCTAATGCCAAATGGTGAAGATGTAGTCAAATGGTCTAAAATAAAAAAAGAATTTGACCCTCCTCCATGGCAATAAAGTTCTGCTACATAAGTTCAGTAAATAACAAGGTGCACAGGGATTTGGGCAGCCCTGTGACAAAGCTACAAACACTATATTTTTAGTTTCATTTGACTACAATGCTTCAGTTTTGCACCTAGAAAGTAACTGAGCAGGTTCACATCAAATTTGTGATCTTGACCTGACATCATTATGAACTGTGGCTAAAAAACTTCAAAGGCAGGGGGGAGACCCACAGTCACTTTTTTATTCCATTTCATTAGGTCTTTAGGTGAATTCTTGTATCAAACCTAGGACGTCGAAAGAGATTAACAAAATTGACCTAGCCTATTGTGGGTGCAAAAGTTGAGGTCATAATAGTAGGAAAATGATCAGTAGTGCCCACTTGATCAATTCTGTAAGGTCATACTTTTTGAATTAAGCCACAGAAGTAGTTCACCCCTCTATGGAAGAATCGGACTCTTCCGAAACCGATTAAGTCTATGAGACATATTAGTATCATTTACTTGCTCAGTTTCAGATCAATATGAAAACATAGGATACATGTGGGGGACTTTTTTCGGACGTATCTTCCAGTTATCCCATGATTTCACTTAAGTGGCTTCCACCTGTCGGTTATTGACTCAACTTCAACCGAAATAGAACAGATTCTAGGTTCCGTCAAGTCAAAGTTTAGGACCCGTTTTTTAAAGTGGGCTAAAGGCTAAGGAAAGATCTCACTGGTGGTTGTCAACCACCAGTGAGCGTCCGCGAAGCAATTTTCATAGGCTGGGAAAAGGGTATTCTGGTACGAAGTCTGGTACGAAGGTACTCTAGCAAATCAGGTTAAATGTGGACTAACAGCCTAAAGTCGCGATCAAGAATCCCACCCAGTCCCTGAATTTTCAAGAACTACTTGGACACGTCATACGCTATTTTAAGGTTGTCTCATACCTGCAGGTAGCGGTCCAGAGTAGAGACAGTGAGATACAGTGTCTCCTGGAGCAGCTTGAACTGGCCGTGGACCTCAACCAACCAGTTAACGAGCAGGTTCCTCATCTTTGGTTTGATGATTATTCTGCGATCCTTCGACGGGCTCAGATAATCCTTGGTCACAGCTTGGCGGGCCTCCAGCTGACGTAAGTACGCGTAGATCTCATTGACGTACTCAAAGACGGCCTAAGCACAAAAGGGGTTAAGAAAGAATCAATGTCAACATCCCGTGACGTTTAAGTTAGAAAAAGCTCACCTGTGGATTGCCTCCGTCATCCTTGTCTATGTCTTCGACTGGTTCGTCAATTACGTCCATGGGCACCAACGCGGCCGGGACATCTGCGTCCATGGTGTCCATTTCGCCCTCGCCCCGGTCATCCTCGGTCTCCATGGGCTCTTCCCTGACCTCATGACGGTCTTCGGGTTTCGCCGTGGCGCTCCTCAGTGAGTATGTCTGGGCCTTGGCCTCCGGCTTGACTAGCCGGGCGGTGGCGGTTTGGCGGCTCAGACCCGCGAGAACAGGCTTCGTCGGTTGCTTTGCTGTAAAGAAGACATTATTCGTTAGAAGTGTAACAGGCCTGACTTTTTTTTTCTGTTCTTACCCGGTGGTGGTGCCTTCCCGAAGGGCTGCTTCTGTTGGTTCCTGGTAACCCGGTTGGCCACGTCCCCAAGGGCGGCCCGCTGGACAGCGGCTCGAGTCATGCGAGTGGCGATCGCATGCTTGGCCCCTGCGGGCCCGGCGGCTGCGTTCTCGTCGGCTCCTTCAAGGGGTCTCCTGACGGCGCGGAGGTGGGCCATGCTGATGAACAATTAATTTGCGGATATCCCTTCACGATAGAGTTGGGCGGGAGGTAGGGGAGCTTCCAAGCTCTGCTCGTTCGGGACTGATTTGACGAAGTCGAACGAGGTTGCACGAAGTCCTGACGCGGCCTTCAGATTCGTACGCAAAACTGAGACTGGTCGAGCGAGTCCGATTTCCCAAAATTTCTGACCTTTTTTTCGTTAATTTTCTCGTTGGGTCCTTCTAGGGCCGTCCCTTCTTTCTTTCTCCTTCCGCCGCCTTCGCCGCCACAATTTAAAGTTCCACCGTTCGTGCACGAGCAGCAAAAGGAAAAAAGACGCCAGCGACGCCAGCGACGCCTACAACGGCTTCGGCAGCAGAGCCGATGCCGCCGACGCCGACGTCGCCAACGTCGCTTAGACTGTGACCAGAGTGACCAAAGTACATACAAAGAACAGACGAGATCAGCCGGCAGAATAATGAGAGAAGGAACACGAGCAAGTTCAAGCTTGAGGAAGGACAAGGACGGTGTCTTGTTCTCCAAACCCCACCTCAGCTCAATAAACGTTACAGCAAAGCATAAAGAGTATAACTTACATCGGGTGCAAATACTTAAACTAGAACTGCAACGAGAACGTGATGGATACGACCAAAACATGCGAGTGACCACTCATGAGTCACTTGGTAGCCGCTAGACCGGGCTAGGGAACCTCGAAGGTTCTCCAGGCCGAGTTCATCCCCAAAGTACGTGCATTGGTTTTTGTTTCTTTTTCACGGACTTAATGGAAGTAGCATTTGGAGTAGGACACCAAGGCGAGCCCGGGGCCCTGTGGATGGTCGATTCGAACTACTCAAACTTCACTGCCACGTTGTTAGCGATGCCTTAACGGGACAGTCCTAGAAAGTAGCTATGGGTTGTCGTCCTAGAACTGCTTGGAGGCTTCTACCCCACGGAACGGTTGGGGGACCTCAAGTGGGACACTTGGCGGCGGTCTCGGACTTGTCGACCGGTCTGATGTGGAATTAAGCAGCCAACGGTCGCCAGTGCATCATCTACAGCATAATGTCATTGTTACGTTGGCTACAAAGGTGCATATGTAGCATCTTTTAAAAGTAGAATGGCTAAAGGAAATAACTTAAAAATCCTGTTCTCGTGTAAAAAGTTCGGTGACAACTTTTCTCTCTGGTTTTCGAGACGACCGTTATTCAATTTGGTCACTTAGGAGTCAACTTTTCTGGTCACTTCATGTACTCCTGTTGTGGTGCAGAAAGATCAACAGGAACAGCAGACAGCAAAGCAAAGGCGACGTCTTGTAGGTGAGGTGCTGGGCGAACATGGACGAAGAAGCCTGCTACGCCGCCCTCAAGGCCCTCAAGTTGGAAAAGAAGGGCGGTGGAGACGCCAACAAGAAGAAGGAGCGACGTCGAGAGGCCCAGCAACGAGCTCAACTCAGCGAAGAAGAGAAGTAAGCATAACTGAAGCCACGGTCACGTAGGACAAGTCGAAAACTGCCAATGATTTCAGGCGAGAAAAGATTCGGGCGGACCTTCAGCGCAAGCGCGAGTGCGAGGCCAGGGCCTTGTCCATCGTATACCGTCTTTCTGCCGCCTTCGAGGAATGCGGCGACGTGGTCTGCCAGGAATGGCTCTTCCAGGCGGTAAGGATTTTTACTTTCACTGCATGAACAGTAGGAACTCATGGCATTCCTCTTTATTGTGACGTTCCTGCGTCCACGTGATGCTTGTCATTTTTCAGGCCTCTTTCATTGCACCTTGTCATTACGACGACGCGGTTGACGAGCGAGTCTGCTCAGGCGTTTGCGGCCTACCCACCTGTGGCGTCAGCACAAAAGTCGAAAAGAACAGTCAGAAGGTATTGCCCAAGTATAAGATCGACACTAGATTGAACAAGATCTTCGACGTCACGGAGAGAAGAGTAAGTTGAAAGTAGTACATGAAGATTTAACGTAACTTACAAGTGCGACTCTTCTCACAGAAATTCTGCAGCGACCTTTGCTTCAAGAAGTCCAAGCACTTTAGGTCGCAGCTTTCGTCTTCTCCTTTATGGATGAGAGAGCCAAAGGATGTGATTAAGGTCGAGCCTTTTGTGGACGACGACAGGTATTACTGGTTATGCACTGTCAGTAATCTATGGTTTTGCGTACAGTAGAATATCGAAACGACAACGTGGTCTGGTCAGCAGAAATCCTGTGGTTAGCTGGAGGCTTCATTATATAGAGACAATGACCTTACCTTGGGGCAAGAATTTTTTTCTCACTTCGTCTTAATGAAACTGGGACACATTTTTGCCCCTTTATTGCCCATCTGGCCAGGACATGGGATATTAAGTTTCCTTATAGTACCGTGTCTGCCTTACGGTCTTCTCTTGTCTTGCGCGCCCCTGCACTTTCTCGGAACAAGGATTTACCTCAAATGTAAAATAAAGAATCTCTGTAATTGTTTCAAACTTTTTTCTGCATCACCAAAAGTGTTTCAAAGTTTATTTTGGCTTGAAAACTTGGTTTTTTACTGCATCACTGTAGTAACCTCTACCCGTTCAGCGAGTGTCCATTGTCACAGACTGACACCACCAAAACGTACGAAAAGAAAGGACGCAACATTTATTGATTGGAAAAAAGATCAACATCGTGTATTGGCTTATTAGTTTTGAAACTTGTTAGTTTAGCACATGAGTGCTGTTGAAAGGCCATGGCCATTTTAGTGCTTCCACCTACGACGTTGGCTCTTACAATCGAACACTGCAGGAAGATACCTGCCTTTTGGTGCATGAGTAGATGAACGAAGTGAGAGCTGTTATTTACACATGAAAAAGTGTGCAGACACGTCTGACGTACGTCAAACTTCCTTGACTCCGCCATGGCCGAGGAGGGCGAGCGCTCTAAAATCTTGATGCTGTTTCATCGAGGTGTCACTCAAAAGGCTATCAAAGCTGAAACTTGTGCAAGCTACCATACTCTGCCTCTGTTGCACCAGAGATATAGTGCCAAGAGGACCGCCAGGACTGTGAATAAGACTGTTAGGATTAAAAAACCTGACACTCCAGGTGCGCCAGAGCATTACGAAGAAGCCCCGTCAGTCAGTAGTCTGGTAGAAAAAAAAAGTTTCTCACGGTTCACGATGAGGGAGTTCATCAAGGACGATGTCAGAGCTCGAACCTGCAAGAATCCTCAAGGGCAGAAAGGAAAAAACCACTAGCAGTTGGGTCAGGCACCTTTGAGACATCCCAAAGATGTCTGAATTACTCGCTCAAAAGAGCTTTCCAGCAAAGTCACATGAGAAGTGTTTCTCCCCCACGCAAAATAGCAGTCGCCCACCTGAACACCTTCTTCCTCAGTCCTCAGACCTTAACTTCCATGGATTGTTCAGTCTGGGATAGAATATGCACTAAGCCAAACCGAAGAATAAAAAATTCAGAATGTGTCTGAGGGCATCTTAGGAATAACTGAATTTCCACAGTAAAGATAAAGTAGTTAAAGACATTTAGAGATAGACCCCAAAACTGATCATATCATCATTCCATTTCGCTAGAGTGGATTCAAATCGAGTGTTGCAACAAATATAGCAGGCCTAAAGAGGTTAAAAAATGCAAGACTAGACTTGTATGCAGTGAAACCTGCCAGAGTCTGGTGCCAGATTCGTAAGGCATGTGTCGGCTTCTACCGACCTCTCGAAGCTGAAGTCAAGGCTGAGGAAGGTCGAGTCGGGTGGCTTTTGTTAGCATCTTCTTCATTTATCTGCACCTTTCAAGTTATGTAAATAAACTTTTTAAGAAACTGGCGCCTTCATTTGCCATGCACTTGAAAGTAACATTGATTTTGATAACACAAGCCAACCCTACGGGTCGTATCGGTCAAACCACTATGGAAAATTGAAAAGAGCAAAAAGATTAAAAAAAAATACCTTTGGAATCAAGAGGAGATTTTTCATCGAGTACTTTTGAGTCAAAGATTTGTCTTTGGAAACGAGCCACAATCGACCAGCACAACGCAATTGATAAACATGACTTTTGCAATATCTCAGTCTTCCTTATGACCTTTGAGGAGAAAACGTGGAAGCATTCCTTAACATGAAAACTAAGGAAAAAGAGAAAGTCCAAAATACGTTTGATGTGAATGAAGCGGTTGTTGAGGTGGACAGGGCATTTGAAATTTTCAAAATCTTTAGAGAGCTTGTCCCATTGAGTCAATGTACCAAATTTGATCCGTTCAATACTCGGTCGTCAGTGTAAAGTAGCTGCAACAGATTTGTGTCCAAGATATTACTGACAGAAGAATTCGATTAAATTACAGATCACTTTCACGATTAAGCAAAAACGACTCTCTATTATCTGTGCCACATGACTTAATAAATGGGAACTGTACTGTTAAGCATCTGATAGTCCACGCAATGCTGATCTTAAGACGTTGCCCAGCACGTGGGTAGACTTCTGGCGAAAACTTAGACTTATCAATGGTTTGCAGAAATCTGTCTTCTGCTGTGCATGTACAGTACATGAAGACTCATTTCGAGATTCCACTGTACGTACATACACATGGATTGCCTTCATTTACTTAGTTGATGTCATGAGTGTACGTATTTCAGAGATTTATCTTCTGGAAAGGGCGAAGAGGTCGGACTTTACCCCACAGCGACATAGAAGCTTCAAATAAGTGTTATAACTTGCAAGGAGTATATAAAAAATATATAAACCGAAAGATGTTTAAACTTGCACATGATGTTCCATTTATTGGAGGATCCGTGGTATCCTCCTGCAATTACCTCTGCCATAACAATCGTTCTAAATAGGCTGCAATTCAGCAAGAAGCCATGGATCAATGGGAAAGTTTCACACCGGGCAAAGCATGAGGCCGAGGATGCTGTACGTCACGGCAACCATGCCGGAGAACAAATGCCAATGGCAGCCGAGGCGACCTTAAGATGACGACTTCGAGGGGAAATTAGCAAAGACTGGACTTGAGGGATGAGTCGAGACTCTTTCGAGGGAGAACTGGCTGTCTTGACTTCAGAAATGACTCGAGACGCCCATCGGAACGTTGGCGGCCGTTACGAAACTTCGCGAGATCCGGACCTTAAGAAGTCGAAGATGCAGATCGACGTCACCTGCAAGAGCGAGTGATGGAACTAATCATGTATGAGCAACACTGTTGGCAGGCCAACCACGGCACTAGTTGCCTCGGACTTCGTTTCTGTCAGCTTCACAATTCGCACGAGTCCGTCGGAGACGAGAGCAGTCTTGATCACTACCAACATTCATTGAGCTGGAGGACCCCTTGTGCATGTGTCCTAATGCCGGAAAAGAACGTCGGCTGCCCTCACATGTGGCCTAACTCCTTCCAAAGACGATAGAATCCTGGCCGTCGGCTAGAATGAGAATTTTGCGCCGTCGACATCTCTCGTCCGTATGGATGCTGCCAGTCACCTGTATAATCGTCACCGATCAGGTCGACGTCACTACGAGGGACAGTGCAGTCGGGCGAGGGTCAACATAACTGATAATGACAAGAAAGAAGGCGGCCTCGGACATTTCTCTAGACTGGAGTTGTAGGCAGCACGTATACAGCACACGGATACAATAGCGGACTCCTTGCAGTAGATGTTAGTTGTATTTTTTTATTCTTGCTCTTTAGTCGCTGCTAGTTTCCACGTTCTCCGTCTGGAGTCCCTTGAAGGAGGCGACGTTGACGTGAGTGACGAGGGTATACAGCTTGTTGGCAGAGTCCTCGTCCTCGTTCCTCAGACGGGCCAGGCGAACACGCACGCGGAAAGGGACGTTTCTGAAATGAATACACGCGTCAATCACGTGGAGACCAGAGCAGGGCGGTCTCTTGTTGAGCAACCTTTCAGTGTACAGTTTCTCCGCAGGGGATAGGGACTTCTGAGAAAGGCATCAGTACTACTAAGCTGTAGGATCTGAGCCAGTACTGGTTAGGGTTAGAAGGTGCTCAACGTTAGATTTTGTTTTAGGCTTAAAAACGACTTGAACAATTCTAACATGTCGGGTAACCTAACTTTGTTGAAGAGCGCCGCCTAAGACACCAAGACTGCTTCAGTCAGCCATTTAACAAATCGCGTCTAAGGCTTTCTCCACGAACCTGACTCCCTGCGACCAGAGGTGCTTGTTGAGCCTGGTATCGATCCTCACGTCGGCAGTGCCCATCTGTTTCTCGGCAAACTTCTTAACCTCTTTGATCGCTCTTGGTGCCCGGTACTTGAAGCCAATGCCGTGAAGCCGCTTGTGCAGGTTGATGGTGTACTCGCGCGTCACCACCTCGCCCATGGTGGAACCCTTCTTGTCGCCCTTGGGAGCCATGCTAAAGAGAGAGCAAAAGCCGAAATTAGCAAGAAATTTTCAGGAGGAAATCGTCAGACTCACTTGTCGCCGTCGCCTGCGAAAGGAAAAGGAAAAACAGCGGAAACAGCTGAGCCAAGGTTGCCAGAGAGAGGAAAGTAAACAACCAACAACCATCCGTTGCATGGACTGTGATGAGCCTCAACAGAAGTTGCATGGACGTCTTTAGATTCAGTTCATCGAGGTATCGAGTATATCGGGTATCGAGTGTTCCAGGTCTAGGCCTAGTCCTTACGAGGAAACTCATGGCCTAGGAACGATTGAAAAGGTCTTGCAGAAACAAGCAATCTCCTCATGTGGCAGCCCTCCAGAACTACGTTGAGAGGTTGGGGGAGCAAATGATGCGGTTCCGAGGAACAGGTCCATCGTCATCGTCACCTTCAACTAACAGCCACGCGCTCAAGTCACTGTCTTACGCTACCTGTGCACCAACAATAACGTCACAGCTTTTTTTTGCGTCATATTTATTGTTTCCGACTCTGCAGCCATCGTGTCTAACTCTTTTGCGTGAGCCTCTTGTCCCTCTCCTCGGCGATTGAGAGCTTGACGCCTCCGCCCTTGGGCAGCGAGATGTACGGCTTCGTACCCTTGCCGATGACGAAGATGTAGGCCAGCCGAGTGGCAAACGTGTGGCCGTTGCTGTCCTGTAAGACAAGAGTTCCTGTTAAGCCAAGACGTCAATGACCGAGTCCAGCTGGAGCACATAAGCCTTCTGGACGTACTGGATTGGTTCGTCACTCCCTTGCTTCTTACCTTCACGTGCACGATGTCGAAGGAACCGGGGTGCCGTTCTCTGGACATGATGGTACCCACCCTCCCGGTGTTCCTCCCGCCCGTCACCATGCAGAGATTTCCGGGCTCGAACTTGATGAAGTCCATGATCTTGCCGGTGTTGATGTCGAGACGAATGGAGTCGTTCACCTTGATGAGGGGATCCGGGTAGCGGATGGTACGCCCGTCACTCGTGTACAGGTAGGGCACATTCTTGGGTCCGGTCTTGATCGCACTCACGCGGCACAACTTGTACTTCGCCTCCTGGGAAGTAATGCGGTGAATAGTGAAGCGCCCCTTGACGTCGTATACGAGACGAAAGTTCTCGCCGGTCTTCTCGATCTGAATGACGTCCATGAAGCCAGCGGGAAATCGTGGGTCAGTACGGACCTGAACAGAGAAGTGGTTCAAGTAACAGACCGCTCAATTAGTCAAAAGTCATAAAGCCCACACACGAGTGACCTTGTACTGCAGTTCACTTACCTTGCCGTCGATTTTGACGAGGCGCTGCTTGAGAATGTACTTGACCTCCGTGGTGGTGAGGGCATACTTGAGCCTATTGCGGAGGAACAGCGTTATCGGCATGGACTCGCGCAATTTGTGGGGTCCCGACTGCGGTCGAGTGGTGAAGACGCCGCCCAGCTTGTCCAGCATCCAGGCCTTGGGCGCGGCCAGGCGCTTCAGGTGCTTCTTGGGTCCGCGAGTCATCGTGACGCCGAACGCAAGGCCGAGATGTCACGAATAGAACCCGATTTAGGGCGGGATCGAGAGCCCGAAGATGCTCTCACTAGCAGAATCTGGCAGGAAAAGGAAGACCCACAGCGGTAGCTGCTGAACCTGCAACAGCTGCCCATTGAACTGCACAGCCCCACATAAAGGGCCGACGCAGCTGATTTTCAGGCTAGCAATTCCTGTACTAGTCCACGACGCTGCCCCCTAGTGATGAAAGGGATCAGTTAGATCTATTCAGCGGGAGTCAGTGGGGAAATCATCCACTTAGGGAGCCTCCTACGTCGCGCAGAACAAGGCTATGTGAACATATTGTACCTCTGTGAAAAGCTCCCCTTTTCACAGACAGAACCTTAAGCTGTTTTCATTAAAAAGCGTTTGCTTCAAAATACTGTTAAATCTGGGCTTCTTCAGTTTGACCTGTCAACCAACTAAAGTTGACTGTGGTGAGCCAATTTAGTGAGCGTTTTAGGAACACTTGAATTCGGGCGTGAGACATGCATGTCCCAGGAAGAGTAATCAAGCGCATTTAAGTTTGGCGAGCAAGGTGGCCAATCAATGTTCTGAAAAGAGTACAGACTTGAATTCCTCACCATTGTTACCGGTTCGAGTCGCTTTCCTTGTCAAATTCGACGTTTCAATTTAACAAACTTCAGATATCACCTATTTAAGTAAGGCATCAGTTCTGGGGGAAAAATTGGACTATAGTGAAACAGTAAACTATGTCAGAGTTCACTCAATAACACTAACACCCTATTTTGCTTCTAATATGCCTCTGCCATTATTTGTTAGGTCAGGTTTCACCACTAGGGGGCAGGTTCGTCGATCTGCAAGACTTACTTACATCGGCCCTTCCATGTAAGAAAGAATCCAACATTATCTAGGATCAGCACCATAACACTAGCCAGGATTGCCACTGACCAAGTAATAAAGCGCGGAAAGAGTCCTCGGGTCTCCTCAGTTTAGGTTACGTTACGTTGGATCAGGATACGTAGGTGGCAGCGCCGCATTCCTTGAGACGAGAACCAGTGACGCTGTAGACATGGGAGGCCAAGCTAAATCTCTGCTCTGATTGGTTTACACCTTCTGTGCCTTGGAAAATTTGTTCATGTGAAGTGCACTTCGGGGCAAAAATGGATAGGTGCAACGTCTTTGTGCGTTCCGAACCGTACAAGTTGAAGAAGTTTCGCTTCCCAAGGGGTCCCAAAAGCCATAGGGTATATATAAACTTGAATGGAGAAGGGTCGAAGGCAGATGAAATTCTCGGTTTCGTAAGGAGCAACGCAGTAAACCTAAAGACAGGTTTGCAAATATCTTAGGGTGAAGGGACATATTTTTATTCTGCTCAGGACGACCCCTAAGCAGACCAAATTCAGTTTTAAAACAACTCGAGTCTGTTAAAAGGCAAAGTTTCAACCAAGTTCAACCACTCAAACCCTACCAAGCGAGGAAAAACGAAGACCTCTGATGGGGTGCTGATCAGGCCTACTCACCACGATCACTCGATCAAAGTCATGCACTGTCGACGACGGAGATGACAGAGTATCTGGTGCAATTAATGTGAAAGCTGTCACAACAAGCTTGATTTTATTGTTAGGGCCAACAGGACAACCTCCAATATGTAAGATTCAGACGCTGTACAACTGAGTTGTTGCATAAGTTTTCGTAATTGTGATATCACTTTGGGAGTCTCTTTTGAGATTCAATTCAGGTTATATGATCAGTAAAACCTTGGATTGGTTACTGCAGCTACATTGAGTCAGTGCGAGCTGCTAACTCAGAGTTAGTGAGCTGTCATGCTTGACTATAACAGTGACTGCACGATCTGTAGAACAGAAATGACATGACCACATCTGCTATCTAATTGGCTGAATATGTGGGCAAAAAGTGCCTGCAACAGTAAAACACACACGTACTCGCAGGTGCACCTGCCAAAAAAAGTGACTGTTAGGCCAGGCAGCCAATTAACTAAAAGGGCCAAAAAATTAAAAGGCATCAAATTGAAAAAGTAATCATCAGATCTCAATATTTCACTAGATCTCAATAATCAAGAGGAGGACACTCTCTCGGTCATAGAAAATCACCATAGCAAGTTAGAGTTTAATTGGGCCAGTCAGTCACTGTGACGTCAACCTGAAACAACGACACACGACTTTCTTTCACAACTATAGATTTCACATGGTTTTGATTGTATTTGCATGGAAATTGACCCCTCATAGGTGCCCCTCTAGTTGCTGTTACTGCTCCTGGAGCTCTCCTCATACTTCTTGCTGTTGTACCTCTTGCACCTCTAGCTCTCTTATTATGTGCACGACATAAATTGTACGTTTATGAGGTGTCATAGGATGTCCACTAAAAATATATATAACCTAACCCAGTTGCGTAAAAGTATATTTTTCCATGGCCCCCACTTTTTGCGGCTGCACATGTATGTAGTGCACGCTTAACCAAACCCAGTCACTACCTTTAAGGCTTGACCTCAGAGCCTCATTGCTTGCATCATGTTGTCACTCGTATTATGTGCGATCACATGTATCATTCATTATAACATGTACCGCATGTAATCACTTTATTATTTGTTGTCCATTGTATATTCTGATATAAACGTTGAAGGGTCTAAGGTATTTTAAAAGAGTGCGTAACCGTCCTAGCTTGCGATTGTGTTGCCGTCAAAAGTTCTTTCAGCGAATTAAGACGCTTGCTGAGTCACTTGATTTTTTCCCTCGGAATGGCCGAAACCTTGTCTTGTACTGAGGTCATTTTTGCAGTCACAACTGCTGTCCTTTACATGTTGCAATAATAAGTTGTCATGACTTGTTCACCATCCATCCAAAATGTACCCAGGGGCACCTTTAATTCTTCGCTCCTCTCGGGAACGAGCTAGGTCAGGGAGAACATTATTTTATTGCATACTCACAGAGAGGGAACAAAGTGTTGTCCACCAATCTGTCTCTCTGTCGGTCTGCGAGTGCATGAAGAATATGGAAAAAGTTTGCACGTACACACATATGCACACACAGCAACGCAATGAATATAGATTTAGGTTGAATTAGATTCGCCCCGGCCCGCGAATTGGCAGAACTAGGACTTGCGGCCATGCCAGTTTCCTTTGATAGATGTTCCCCCTGAGCCATCTCGCTCCCTCCTTCTCATGGCGTGCTGGGTCAGACCGCCAAAGGACCTACGGGACCATCTACCACTGAGATCTCAGTGGAATCTACAAACAAGGTATATAAGGTATAAGGTTACGCCACCCGACAACGACAGCGCGTTTGCCCGGGTGCTCGGCAGAATTAGCCGGTAATTTACTGCCCTACCGAACATGAACCCCTGATGACGTCAGTGCCATAGAGGAATGTCTGCTTATGCTCAGGGTCTTTCTCATACATTTGGATTGATTTTCTACCCCATTGTTCATACTACGAGAAAACAGTCTTAACAAGTTTTGCAGAGCTGGTCTTTGATTTGGCAGTAAACATTTATTGCATGAGGCCTCTCTGACTCTCAGGAATGACCCAATACAACATACAATTCACACATAACTTAGAAGACGACTGTGACGTCACGTCATGTCAGTTGACCATCAGCCAATATTTGGCTCTTGGCACTCCGTTGCTATGAAGACAGTGCCAAACAGAGAACAGAGAACACAGTGGGCGCGCGTTACAATGCTCACTTGTCATCACTCGTGATTTCTGACCAATGTAACCGGAATATTCCCGTAACCGATACGTCCATTTCGGGCAAGGACATTAGCCATTGAACTCCATTAAATTCTCACCCAAACAAAGAACCTTATTTTCCAATCTTTTAAGGCACTACTACTTGAAAACCCCGCACTTCCCTAACAGCGTCCACTATGCGTGTAGTTAAAATAGTCTGGGATGTAAATTCAGGCATCAGTCATAACAACGATCTCTCACAACTTCAAGGGGTGATTGATGATTTTGGCTTGTGTATTTCATGGATGAAATTTTTGGTTAAAAAAGTTCAAGTTCAGTCAACTCATTGGTTTACCCTCTATTGTCTCTAGCAAAACAGGGAGTCAAACTGGTCCTTATAACCAGACTTGAATCAAACTAAAATTGACAGATGTGTGTCCAGGAGATTCACTGTGGCCGTTTCGACGACCGCAAGTGGATTGTCGCCGGTGTTGCCGGCATCCACTGTACCATCGTCATGGCATTGTCTGCTCTGTGAACTGTCGCAGCCGAACTGGCGAGAGCAGGCGGGCTGGATTGGGCTGGAGAGCAGACGAGCACTTTGGTCTCGTCTTTCCAAACAAGGCAGATTAAGGAGAGGTGACGCCGTCCAGCATCTAGTGCAGATTAGCTTGAGCCTCGGGCCGAATTGGCCGCTTCTCTTCTGCCCGTGCGAGGAGAGACTGCTGATGACGTCACCGGTCGTCATGAACGTCCGTGGTGCTTATGGATTCCCACTGACTAGACATGCCCATTTCCGGCCTTATCGCTCAAGCTGTCAGAAAGTGGCCTTAGTAAGTATTGTACAGCTGAAACCGCTCTACGATTTGTTACTTCGCATGATCTTTGTATGTCGCCTCTTTGACTCAACACAGCTGAGCTACGACAGCACGAGCTTAGAAAACGTCAGTGACGTCACGTCACGTCAGTTGACCATCAGCCAATGTTTAGTTCTTGGTACCCAGTTGTTCTCGCTCCCAGAGAGCTTCAGACTTGTCAGCCCTTTCGGCTGACAGACGTGCTGGGCGGCGAGGAGAGCACTCGGGCCCCTGAAATACACGGCGTGAAGTCGCACCCGACCGACCCAACCGATTACTCGCTCGAAGAGAAGAAAACACAACCGTCCTTCGGGGACTCAAGCAAGACCTCGCCGCTGGAGATCGTCGACGACAGGTTGGACGCGACGAGTGTCATGGCCTGAAAAACGCCCACCGTGATGATGGCGGCCGGCGTGGCCGCATCCGCCGCTACCCTCCTTGGGACGATCACCTCCTCCAGGGACTCCGAGAATAGCCCATCGATTTGAGTCACGCGGGAGCGACACCAGGCTTGCCGAGAAGCGCGCGGAGAGAAGGAGAGAGCGAGAGATGAGAGAGGTGAGGGTTAGGGATGGACCTCGACCTCGAAAGTTCGAGCGAGTTGATTTCCAGTTGAAAATGTTAAAATCCGAACTCGATTCGACTCGACACGATTCAGCTCTGCTCAACCAGCTGGCCGTTGATGCCAACATGTACGTGACGAACAAGTGCGATAAAGTGTACGACAAGCACTCACTAGAGGACAAAGTTGGCAATGATATGAGAGAGAAGGCGCAAATATGTGTCATTCGTATACTCGTTACGCATGTCAGTGTAAGCCTAAAAGTATGCGTGCCCGTAGTTGTGCATGCCAAGGCCTTGCTGTAATGGAAGTTCAACAATTTCAGGATGGTTAAGTGGACCCTGTTCTCCTCGGTAATGTACTCTTTGGTGAAGGCTGTGTCACGTCAGGAGAGGACGGATTTCTAGGTGAATCACATGCTTTACCGCTCTCTATCATCACCGGCACTCGCGTGACCGCAGTCGTTTTCCCGGGCCGCCGCCTTTTTTTACCTCTCGTGTCGGGTTTCTTTCGCTGCGTTTGGGGAGAGGGCGTGGTGGTCCCGGACACGCAGGGGTCCTTAGTGACATGAGTGTCATGGTGTAAAAGCTGGACTCGGGCAGACCGCGCGGACGATATCATACACCTCCATGGCCTGTGGCACTCGTATCATCTCCATTTGTACACTTGTTTCCTCTATCCAGTAGTCTGAGAACACCGACCGGATCAAGTCCCAGATCTGAGGCTACTGGATACACTCGTACACTCGTTTCGTCGATCCAGTAGTCTGACAACACCGGGAGTGTCAAGTACCCGATCTCCGACAGAGTAAGGTACTCACATAAAGGCCGTGTGCGTTGGTAATCTTGCTAGGTTTTCCGAAAGGCTTTACTACAGGCCTACGACGTGCATTACTCCTCATAGACTGTCCTCATGTGGGTCCCCTCCTTATTACTAAGGCTCAAGGAGAAGTTCATTTAAGAAAAAAAAAGTTCTATTTTTTTCCAGATCTTGGTTGACCCCCAGCCTGTGGCACATGTAAGCCCCATCGGGAATTACGTCCTCTCAGCCCTAAGGGGACTCTTTATCAGAAAACTTCCACTAAGTCAGTGAGCTTTCTGAGCACGACACCCCCGGGGGGGGCTTCCCTGACATCATGCCAGGATTCATCGGCCAACATAAAGAGCAAGTTTATTTGCTGAATGAACCTCTTCGGTGGTTTCCAACTGTTACGTGAGCCGATGGGGTTTGACCCTCTATCATTGGTCCCGGGTTCGTCAAGGAGACGCTATCTGGGCACACTAACTGACGGATAGACAGACATTTTTCCTTTTGTACTCGAATTGCCCTGGTCTCTCACTCTCAGAGGGTCCCCCTCCCACAATCTCAAGGTACCCAAAGTGACCGG